>Ga0070740_10000056_pt1 | contig 291967 bp, 257 predicted proteins | sample Coa_R2_FD_67286 | JGI IMG/M metagenome (GOLD analysis project Ga0070740, IMG submission 67286) | Surface soil microbial communities from Centralia Pennsylvania, which are recovering from an underground coalmine fire - Coalmine... | ecosystem: Environmental > Terrestrial > Soil > Unclassified ... | reverse complement strand
CGGTCGGATAGCAGAGCAGGCTGCAGCCGTCTCTCAAATCGAGGCGGCAGCCGAGGACGAAGCGGATGCCGACTTCTTCGGCCGCCTTGTGCGCGCGGACGACACCGGCGAGGGTGTTGCGGTCGGTGACGGCGAAGGCGGCATGCCCGAGCCCCGCCGCCGTCGCCGCCAGCTCCTCGGGATGCGAGGCGCCGCGCAGGAAGGAGAAATTGCTGGCGACCTGCAGCTCGGCGTAGCGGGTCACGATCGTGATTCCCCAGGAGATGCCGGCGAAATGCAGGCGCGCGCCGTCATGCGAAGAGGCCGTGAAGGAACCAGCGGGCCGGCCGGTCGGGACGATAGAGGCCGGCGCGGTAGAGCCAGAAGCGTCGGCCCTCCGCATCCTCGACCCGGTAATAATCGCGGATGTCGTCGGGTGTCGCCGGCGACGGTCGGCGCCACCATTCGCCGGCGATCCGCTCCGGCCCGTCGGCACGGCGCACGCGATGCAGCCGCCGGCGCCAGCGGAAGAGGATCGGCGGATCGTCCGGCACCGGCGCCGTCGCTTCGATCGGCTCGGGCGGAGCCAGCAGCCGCACGGGACGAAGCCGGTCCCGCGGCCAGGAAGCGGCGTCCTGCGGCGCCTTCTCCGCAGCCGGCAGGACGGCGACGGCGCGCTCCGGCCAATGGCTCGCGCGCGGCTCCAAGCGGCGCAGATTGGCGAGGCCGAGCCGATTGCCGAGCCGGTCGAGAAGGGCCGCCAATTCGGCGTCGTCCGCGGCGACCATACCCCCTCTCCCGTTTACGGGAGAGGATCGGGGTGAGGGCTTTGCGCCCGGAGCAAGCTGTCCCATTCCCTCACCCTCCCCATGCTTCGCATGGGTCCCCTCCCTCTCCCGTAAACGGGAGAGGGAAAGTTGCGCCGCCCTTAAGGGCTCCGCGACAGGCGCCGCGAGGACCATGGCTTCGATGCCGAGATCGGGGTCGATGGCGGCGAGCTTCTCTTCGAGAAGGCGCGTCAGGTGGCGCGCGTCGCGGCTCGCCCGCGCCGTGCCGATGGCGGCGCGCTCGACGGCGCCGTCGACGCGGTAGCAGGCGAGTTCGAGCCGGCGCGCCCCCGTCCCTTCCGCCGCGAGACCCCGGCAGAGCTCGGCGACGAGATGGCGGCAGGCGCGCGCCAGATCCTCGGCCGTGGCGATCGGCTCGGCGAAGGCGAGGCGGGCGCGGCGGGCGGGGACGGAACGCAGCGGCGAGACCGGCTCGCCGGCGGCGCCCAGCGCCTGGTCGAGGCGCTCCGCCAGGGCGGGGCCGAAGCGCTCGGCGAGGGCGCCGCGCGGCATGGCGCAGAGATCGGCGATGCGCTTCAGGCCGAGCCGCTCGAGCCCCGCCGCCATCTCGGCCGGCAGGCGCAGCGCCGCCACCGGCAGAGGCTCCAGGGCGGCGCGCGTTCCGCCCGGCGGCACGATGACGGGGCCTCGGCCGGCTTTGCCGAAGCGGGCGAGCGCCCAGGCCGCGCCGACCGTATCGGCAATGGCGGCGCGCGCCGCATAGCCCTCTCCGGCGATGCGGCCGAGGATCTCGGCGGCAAGCCGGCTTTCGCCGCCCCGCAGATGCGCGCAGCCGGTGATATCGAACACAATGCCGTCGAGGCCGTCGGGCGCCGTCCACGGGCTCCAGCGGCCGCACCATTCGGCTAGGCGGCGCAGCGCCGCGGCATCGCCCGGGGCATCGGCGGCGCGAACGGCGAGGCCGGGGAGGAAGGCCTGCGCATCGGCAAGCGGCAGGCCGGGGACGATGCCGACGGCGAGCGCCGCGTCATTCGCCGCCGCGACGAGCCGCCGGCTGCCGATGGTGACGGCGGTGACGAGGGGGGATTCGCCTTCCGACGCTTTCCCGCCACCCCCTCCCCTCTTTCTCTCGAACCCTCTCCTCTCGGGGAGAGGGCAGGGAGAGGGGGAACGAGGCTGGGGATCGACCCTGTCAGCCCGCGCGGCGGCGCGGCGCAGCCGGTCCGTCGGCCAGCGCGGCAGCCAGAGCGACATGACCCGTCGCATCGCCCTCCTCCATCACCCAATTTGCCGGAACGCCGCCCCGACAGCGCAGCAGCTCGACCCGCCAGAGCGGCGTGCCGATGCCGGGCGCCGCCGCATCGCGGCTCGGCAGTGCAGCGATGCGCCAGCGCGTCAGCGCCGGGCTCGGCGCCTCGCGCTGGCGCGCCGCCAGCTCGCCGCTCCGCCAGCGGCGCAGCGCGATGACCGTGACGCCGCTCGCCTCGGCGGCGAGCTGCAGGCGGCGCCCCGCGGTCGGCGCCAGCAGGCCGATCTCGCCCAGCACCGCGGCGAGGACGGCGCTGCGCGCCCCCTCCTCCATCGCCCAGAGAATGTCGCCGTCGTTGCGGCAGCGCGCGAGGACGAGGCGATCCGGCATCAGGCCATGAGCGGCAAGGCCGGGGCCGTAGAGATCGTCGGCGGCAAGGCACCAGAGGATGGGGGCGCCGCGGCGGCGGGCGAGCCGCGCCAGAAGGCCGGCGGCGAAGGCGGCGGCGACGGCGCCATCCTCCTCATCCGTCCCCGCCCCCATGATTTCATGGAGGCCGTTCAGGACGAGGCCGCCGCCGGGCAGGGCCGCATCGACCGCGGCGATGCCTAAGGGCAGCACCGCCGCCGGGCCGCCGCCGCTTTCGATCGCTTGGATGCGGCGGCGCAGAGAAGCGAGATCGGGTGTCGCGGGAGGCATGATCGGGAAACGTCGGGCAATCGCAGGTTGTTCCTGTTTTGTTCCTTAGTTTTGCCGCTCGAAGCCGCCGAGTCAAGCGCCTCGCCGGTGCCCGAACGACGGACGGCGTGGACCCGCGGCGCTAATCCGGGCAGTGCCGATACGAGTCGTTATGATCGGCGGCGCGACTCGCCGCGATGCGGTGGAAATCGGCGCTGCCGAGGGCGCCGGCGGCAGCAAGCCAGCCCGAGGCGCCGCTGCACAGCGTCACCGCGGGTTGCTGGCCATCCGACAGCGCCAGCTCGTTGGCAAGGCGGGTCATGTAGCTGTCGAGCGTCGCCTCGGCGTGGCGATCGCCGATCCGGCGGTAATGGTCGATGAGAGCGTGCTGATAGGCGATGATCGCCTCGCGGTTGCGGCGCGTGAAATCGACATAGCTCGAAACCTTGCAAACCTCGCTCGTCACCATCAGCTCGGTCTGAAAGCGGATCGCCTGGTCGGCCTCGATCTCCGCCGGCCGATAGCAGGCCGGCGGCGCCGCCTTGGCCGCCGAAACGAGGAATAGAAACGCCACACTCACCGCCGCTCGACGCATTCTCTTCACCTCAGGCTCCCGACCACACGGCGATGTTAGGCGAAGGATCGGGCAGCGCCAAGATTAGCGGCGCCCAATCCTCTAGCGCCGAAAAAAGACACAAGAGATCGCCTTTGGTGTCCCTAGTTCTCGGCCATGGGATCGGGCAAATTTTGGTAAATTGTGAAGAATTCGATGATATCCCTCGGCGCCGCCTTCGCTAGGATCGCCGGGCGAGCGAGCACCAGGACACGAACCGCCCGACATTCCGTCACCCGGCAGGAGAGAGCATGCAGGACGCAAGCGGGACGCAGCAGGCGATGGCCGAGTGGGGCCGCCTCGGGCACAGCGCCGTCGCCGCCGATCTCGCCCGCTTCGCCGCCCTCGGACTGAGCGCGACCGAGCGTCTCGCGGCCATCTCCGGCCTCATCGCCGCGGCGACCGCCAAGCGCCACCTGCCGCTGCCGGCGGGCTTTCTCTCGCGGATCGAGGGATTGACGCGGCCCGCCGCCTTCGTCGCTTCGATCGGCGAGGTGGAACCGGCGCGCCTGCGCAGCGACAAGATCGCCGACGCCCTCCGCCTTCTCGATGCCTCATTCGACCGCCTCGCCGAGCGCCTCGCCGGCGCCGGCGCGCCGGAGGAGCGCATCGCCGCCGTCGAGGCGGTGCTCCTCGCCCGCCTGCTGGCGGCGCATCGGCCGCATCTTGTCCGCCTCGCCCTCCTCGCCGCCGCCGCCGGATTGGCACGCCCCGATTACCGGCCGGGCGATCTCGTGCCCTTCATTCCGAGCGACGCCGCAGCGGAACGGGCCGCGCCCGCGGCGGAAAGCCGGGCCGAAACCGCCCTCGCCCAGGCCGGGTAACGGTCGGCGGCTTCACGGGCGGCCTTACGAGGGCGGCGTCGCCTCGAAGGCGCCGCGCGGCGGCACGAGCCGGCGCTTTTGCACGCGGTGCATGATGACGAGCGCGGTCGCGACCACGATGAAGACGCCGAGCATCACGAGGCCGAAGGAATCGGCGAATTCGCCGAGCGCCGCGCCGAACACATGCCCGAGCAGGTAGCCGGCCGCAATGAAGGTGATTGCCCAGAGTCCGGCGGCGATGAAATTGAGCCTGAGAAACCGCCGCCAGGAGAGTCCGCTCATCCCCATCGCAAAGGACGAGAAGTTGCGGATTCCGTAAGTGAAGCGGAAGGTCAGCACGAAGCTCGTGCTGTAGCGCCGGAGAAAGCCGAGGGCCGTGTCGACGCCGGCGCGCCAGCGCGGATAGCGCTGCAGGAGCTGCCCACCGAAGCGCCGCCCGATATAGAAGTAAGCCTGGTCGCCGGAAAAGCTGCCGAGCCAAGCGCTGAGCAGCAGGATGAACGGATTGAGGAGACCCTGCGCCGCGAAGCTGGCGGCGAAGATGACGAAGGTCTCGCCCTCGACGAAGGTCCAGACGAAGGTGATGAGATAGAACCACCGGCCGTGCTCGAGGATGAGCCGGCGGATGTCGAGATGCGATACCGAATTCCAGCAAAAGCCGAAAACCGCCCAAAGATGCAGAAACGGTGCGGCCCAATCCCCGTCAGAAATCATCCCGCTCGAATGCCTCCAGACCAACGCTTACGCTTTGATTTGATTATCGTCTCTCCGCGATGGCCGCGCTCAGCAGAGGGGAGACCCGGCGAAATGTCAAGCCGGTCCGGACGAGGTCCGCACCCCCAATGTGGTTCATCGGTCGCCGATTTCCAATCCGCACACGCCGCCATGCCGCGGCGCCGGATGCGTCATTTTCGCCCGCGGCGCGCCGCCGGCTTGCGAGCGGACGGCGCCGGCGCGTCCTGAAGGCTGCGCCAGATGCGGTCCATCTCGGCGCGGCAGGCGGCGAAGGCGGCAAGGACGCGCGGGTCGAAATGCCGCGCTGGATTTATGCGGCCGTCGCCTTCGAGAATGCGGCGGCACGCTTCCTCGTGGGTGAAGCCCGGCTTGTAGGAGCGTGGCGAGCGGAGCGCGTCGTAGACATCGGCGACGGCGACGACGCGTGCCGAGAGCGGAATTGCCTCGCCGCACAAGCCGGCCGGATAGCCGGACCCATCCCATTTCTCGTGATGGCAGCGGGCGATATCGGCCGCCATGGCGAGCCGCGGCGAGGTGCGAAGGATTTCGTCGCCATAGGTCGGATGGCGGCGCATCTCGCGCCACTCCGCCGCGGTCAGAGCCCCCTTCTTCTTCAGGACGGCAGCATCGACGCTCATCTTGCCGACGTCGTGGAGCTGCGCCGAATAGCGGATTTCCTTGCACCAGGCGCTGGGCCTGCCGAGCTGCGTTGCCAGCGCGAAAGAATATTCGTTGACCCGCAGAATGTGGTTTCCGGTAACCTCGTCATGCAGCTCGGCAGCCTTGGCGAGCAGCCGAATCGACAGCATGAAGGCGTCCTCGGTCTCGGCCTGGAGGTCGGCGATGATGCGGCGCTGCCGGCGCAACCGCGCGTTCTTGCGCAGGATGGCCTGGGTCAGCGCCGCGCGCTCGATGGCGCGGCCGGCGAAGTGGTTGACCGGCCAAACCAGCGCCGCGTGCCGCCGCTCGAAAGGCAGCGGGCGGGCGCTTCCCGGCGGACGGCGGTTGATGAGCTGGACCACCGCGACGACAGCGCCATGCTCGTCGACGAGGGGGAAGCACAGCATCGTCCGGCTGACGTAGCCCAGATGCGCATCGACGTCGCGGTTGAAGGCAAAGGGGCGCCCGTCGATGGCGTAAAGGTCGTCGATGAAGAGGGTCTCGCCGGTCAGCGCCACGTAACCACCGATCGAGTCCGGCGTCAGCGGCAGGACGATATTCTCCTGCGCGAGGTCGATCGCGTCATTCTGCAGGCTGCCGGCTTCGAGCCGTCGCGTGGCGCCGCGGCCGCGCAGGACGAAGATCGAGCCAGCTTCAGCATCGGTGAGGCGGCGCGCCTTCAGGAGGACACGGTGAAGCAACTCGCCCAGCGGCGGCGGCTGGACGCTGTCGATGAATTCGAGAAAGTCGATGAGGGGTCCGGAATCCGCGTCATCCGGTTCCGCTCTTCGCCGACCCGCCGGTGAGGGCATATCCCGGCTTCCGAGGACGTCCACCATGCCGGATCCACCGGATTCGGGCTGCGCAACGGTTCAGTTGAATCCCGCCCGGCGGGCTTGTCAACCGTTGAGGAGCGCGGCGTCGCGAATGCGGCGTATGCGCAGCTTCGCCGCTTCGCCGATGGCGGCCTTGTATTCGCCAGGGCAGGCGGCTTCGAGGCGGTCGGCGGTTTGGAGAAGCAGATCCCACTCGCGCTTCTCGCCGGCGCGCGACAATGGCCGGCCGCGGGAGAACTCGCGCACGATCCGATCCCAGAGGCCCTCGGCGACGACCGGAAGGCGGCCAGCGGCGATCAGGCTGCGCAGCTTCGCCGTGGCGGCCGCTCCGCTCGTCGTCTCGCCCTGGCCGGCAGCCAGCTCGGCCAGTGATGTGAGCGCCTCGGCAAGATTCGACTGGTGGCCCAGCAAATCCATGACGAGCTGCGAGCTGTCGAGACAGCCGGCGGCGAGCTCGTCGAGGAGTTGCGCCATCTCGCGGGGCGGCTCGCCCGCCAGCGCCTCGAGGGCGAAATCGAGCTTGGCGAGCAGGCTCTGCGATCCCTGGAAATGGCGGGCAAGGGCGACGGCCATGTAGAATTGCCGGTCGGCCTCCGGATAGCGCGCCGCGATCCGCTCGACGAAGGCGGCGATCGCGCCTTCCTCGATGACGGGCAGGCGCTTTTCCGCCATGGCATCGCGCGCCTTGCTCTCGGCCGCGGCGATGAGCGCGTGCAGGGCTGCCGCCCGCTCCTTCACCGTTCCGCCGATCTTCGCCTGCGCCGTCGCCGCCTGGTGGATCGCGCCCTGGACGAGCGAATAGCTGTCGTTCAGCTTGCGGATATAGGGGTGGAAGTGCAGCAGCTCGAGCGCGGTGAGGCAATGCTTGTCGAGATAGCTGCGGAGAAGCGCGCCGATCACCTTGCAGGCGGGTCGCGCGTAAAGATCGTTTGGCATGACGCAGGGCAGCACTGCCCCATCATATCGGCTGACCGTGACCGGCGGCTCGGGGCGGCCGCCGCTCGCCTCGCGAAAGAAGATTTCGCTGGTGGTCAGAAACCCGTCGTCGCGCTCACGCTCGCGCAGAACGCGGACCGCGTCGACCTCACCGCTATTGAGAAGCGCGTTGGCCGCCGCGAGCACCTGCCGCTCCACGGCCTCGAAATCGCTGCGGGTGAAGGGGCGGTTGCGCTCCCGGCCGTCATTGATGATCTCGGCGATCTCCCACCGCTTCTCCCATTGCTTATGGATCTCGTAGCGCAGCTTGCGGCTTTCGAAGAATTGCGGCATCGCGTCATCCCGGAACGGCGCTCGGCGGCGCTCCGCGTAGGGCGAGGAGCCTCGTCGGCGCCGCTCTGTGGCGCGAAGCATGGTGCCTCCCTCTTATCATTCGATTAAGATCACCGCGCGCCGATGAACGCGCCGCGGTAGCTATGGCCGGGCTTTGCGTATAAAGTACCGCCCGAGCATTCGCTCGAGACGGCCGGGAGCGCGACCCGTCGCGGCTGCCGGCGGCGGGGGTTCGGGGGACGGCTTGCCTGACATTGGGGCCGGCGTGGTTAACGATACGGTAGCAACTCGGCCGCAGAATGCGTCGGCCGATGCGGCACGGGCATCGGCCGGAACCGGCGTCGGCGCGGCTCCTTGGCCGCATTCGGGAGCGGAGCGCCGGCGACCGTCGGCGGTTTCGGCCCCGGCTCCGGAACGGCATCCCGAGGGACGAAGGCTCTTGGCGCAACCTATAGAACCGTGAGGATCGTCGTGCTTGACTGGACCAGCTTCAAGAAGGGGTGGACCGCCCTCGTGGTGCTCGTCGGCGCCGTCGCGACTGCAGCGTGCACGAACACTCCGCCCGAGGCCCCGCCCGAAGCGGCAGCCATACCGCCGGTCAACCAGCCGGGTCCCGACTATCTGATCGGCCCCGGCGACAACCTTCAGGTCTTCGTGTGGCGCAATCCCGAGCTGACGGCCACCGTGCCGGTGCGGCCCGACGGCCGCATTTCCGTGCCGCTCGTCGAAGACATGCCGGCGATCGGCAAGACGCCGACGGCCCTCGCCCGCGATATCGAGGGCGTGTTGAAGCAATATGTGCAGGAGCCGATCGTCAACGTCATCGTCACCAACTTCGTCGGCCCCTTCGCGCAGCAGGTGCGCGTCGTCGGCGAGGCGGCCAAGCCGCAGGCCATTCCCTACCGCGCCAACATGTCCGTGCTCGACGTCATGATCGATGTCGGCGGGCTGACGCGCTTTGCGGCGGGCAACCGTGCGGTGATCGTGCGCCAAGCGAATGGCAAGCAGGTCGAGGAGCGCGTGCGGCTCGACGATCTGCTCAAAGACGGCGACGTCACTGCCAATGTGAGAATGCTGCCCGGCGATATCCTCATCGTGCCGCAAACCTATTTCTGACGCCCAGCGCCGCGGCGGCACCGATCCGCCCGGCGCTCGGCCATCCATGGATTTGAACCAGCGATGAGCGAGATTTACCAACAGCTTCTCGTCTATGCGATCGCGCTCTGGCGCAAGCGCTGGTATGTCGTGCTGATCGGCTGGGTCGTCTGCGTCCCGGCCTGGATCGCCATCCTCGCGCTGCCAGACCGGTACGAGTCGCAGGCGCGCATCTATGTCGACACGGACAGCCTGCTGGCGCCCCTGCTGCGCGGGATTTCCGTCGAAGGCAATGTCGGCCAGCAGGTCGATTTCATGCAGCGGACCTTGCTCAGCCGGCCCAATCTCGAAAAGCTCATGCGGATGACCGACCTCGACCTCACGGTGAAGACGCAGGCCGACAAGGACGAGCTGTTCAAGGATCTGGCGCGGCGCATTCAGATCACGCAGAACCAGGGGCGCAATCTCTTCTCCGTCAGCTTCACCGACAAATCGCCGGAACTCGCGCAGCGCGTCGTGCAATCGCTGCTGTCGATCTTCGTCGAGAGCAATGTCGGCGCCTCGCGCACCGATCTCGAGAAGGCGCGCCAGTTCCTCGACGTGCAGATCGCCCAGTACGAGAAGCAGCTCCAGGCCTCCGAAGCGCGGCTCGCCGAGTTCAAGAAGGCGCATCTCGACGTGCTGTCGCGCGGCGCCGGGAATGGCGGGTCCTTCCAGCAGAGCCTCGATCAGGCGCGGCAGGCGCGCGCGGACCTCCAGGGGCAGCTCGACGACGCCAAGAGCCGCCTGCAATCGCTGAAGCAGCAATTGGAGACGGTGCCGCCGGTGGTGCAGGTGGATTCGAGCCCGTCCGTCTATGTGGCGGCGGGCGGAAAGGCGCTGCCCCCGGCGCTCGCCTCGATCCAGCGGCGGATCGATGATCAAGAGAAGACGCTGGACGGTCTCCGCGTCCGCTACACCGAGCAGCATCCCGACGTGATCCTGGCGAAGAAGCAGCTCGCCGATCTCCAGAACCAATATGCCGAGGCCGAGAAGAAGCTGAAGAGCGAGGGCGGCGACAAGGCCGACGGGATGAAGCCGGTGAAGACGACGGTGCCCAACGTCGTCTACGAGCAGATCAAGCTGCGCATCGTCGAGCTTCAATCGACGATCACGACGCTGACGCGCCGGCTGGAAATGGCCGATGCCGAGGTCAAGCATTACGACGAGCTGGCAACCACGGCTCCCGGAGTCGAAGCCGAGCTCACGACGCTGACGCGCGACTACGGCGTGCTGCGCAAGAATTACGACGAGCTGATCCAGCGCCGCGAATCGGCAAAGCTCGCCGACGCGGTCGAGACGACCGGCGAGAAGATCCAGTTCCGCATCGTCGACCCGCCGCAGATTCCGAGTGTCCCGAGCGGGCCGCCGCGCCTCATCTTCATGTCTCTCGCGCTCGTCGGCGCGCTCGGCGCGGGGCTCGCCGTCGCCTTCCTCATGTCGCAGCTCGACGACGCCTTCATCTCTCTGGCGAGCCTGCGCGAATCGGTCGGCCTGCCGGTCCTCGGCAGCGTCTCGCGCATCCTCACCCCCGGCGAAAGGCGGATCCGCGTGCTGCGCACCGCCAGCTTCGCGGCATCGATCGGCACGCTCATCATGACTTATGGAGCGATCGCCTTTCTGCTGCTGCGCAACACCTTGTTCAGCTGAACGGCGGATCCGGCAATGGACCTGATCCAGCGCGCCGCGGAGCGCCTGAAGCAAGCGAACGAGCTGAGCCTCGTCGAGAAGGCGGCGGCCAAGCGCCACGAGAAGCCGGAACCGCCCGGCTCTGACGCGCCGCCTCGTCCGGCCGGGTCGGCGCCCGCGGATGGGGCCGAGGCCGCGGAGAGTGCGGCGGCGCCGGCCGGTGCGCCCGAAACCGATATCGGGCGCACCCATGCGCGACAGTTCGCGCTCGACCTGGCGAAACTGCAGATTTCCGGCTTTGTGACGCCGAGCGGGAGCCGGACGCGCATCGCCGAAGAATTCCGCGTCATCAAGCGGCCCTTGCTGCTGAAGGCCTTCGCCACCGGCGAGGAGCGCGTCGAGGGCGGCAATCTACTCATGGTGACGAGCGCCAAGCCCGGCGAAGGCAAGACCTTCACCGCGATCAACCTCGCCATGAGCATCGCCTCCGAACGCGACCTGCATGTCCTCTTGATCGATGCGGATGTTCAGCGCCCCTCCGTCTTCCAGGTGCTGGGCCTGCCGCCGCAGCGCGGCCTCCTCGATCTGCTGTCCGATGCCAATCTCAGCCCGCCCGACGTCCTCGTCCGCACCAATGTCCGGAACCTGACGCTGATGGCGGCGGGAACGCCCTCGCTCGCCACGACGGAGCTGCTGGCCAGCCAGAAGATGGTGACGCTGATGCGCGACATCGCCTCGCGCTACCGCGACCGCATCGTCATCTTCGACGCGCCGCCGGTGCTGGCAAGCAGCGAGCCCTCGGTGCTGGCGCTCCATGTCGGGCAGATCGTGCTCGTCGTCGAGGCGGGGAAGACGGGACGGCGCGCCATCGATCAGACGTTGAGCCATATCGGCTCCTGCCAGCATATCAGCGTCGTCTTCAACAAGGCTGAAAAGAGCAGCGGAACGGACGAGTTCGGGGGGTATGACTATGGGTACTATAAGGCAAACGAATAATCGGCTGCGGCGGCGCGCATAGGTTATGGCGCGCGGAAGGCGTAAGAGACGGGCGGGGGTGCGGCGGGCCGGCCTTGTGCTGGCGGGGATCGGAGCGCTCGCCGCCGCACCGGCTTTCGGTCAGCAATACGGCGCGCCGGCCCCCGGGGCGGCGGCTCCCGCCCCCGGAGCGGCGGCCGCGCCCGCAGCCCCTGGCGGCGCGACGGGACCGGCAGCCCCCGAGACGCGAATTCCCGGATTGCCGACCGGCATCGGCATTCCAGGGCAGGTGGTCCTGCCGCCCGGCGGCGGAGCGCCGCCGAGCTTCGACCTGCGAAACCCCAACGAGATCATCGGGTTCCAGCTTCAGCTCAGCGCTCAGCAGGAGGAGATCCTCACCGACAATGCGCGCGGCACCGCCAATGGCGGGACACTCAGTGCAGGCAGCAACGGCATCGTCACGACCAGCGGGACCGGCAAGAAGGTCGGCGACTTGATCAGCCGCACGACGCCGATCCTCACGGCGTTCGACCGGACGCCGCGCCTGGAATTCGGCCTCAACTACTCGCCGAGCTACGAGAAGTTCCTCAACGCCGCCGACCAGGATCGGTTCGACAATACGCTGACCGCGACCGGCACGGCGCAGCTCTGGCAGGAGCATCTGTCGCTGAGCGCGAGCGCCTCGGTCAGCCGCCAATTCATCAACAACCAAGGGGCGATTACGCCCGGAAACCAATTCACTAATAATAACCAGACCGATGTCGAGACCTACACGGTCAGCCCCGTCTATACGCAGCGCTTCGGCAGCTTCGCGACGGGCCGGCTCCAATACCTCCTCGGCTCGACCTCATCGGGGGTCCTGGCCTCCACCTTGCAGAACACGGTGCAGGCGAGCCTGGCGAGCGGTCCCGATTTCGGCGCGCTGTTCTGGCAGGGCTCCTTGCTCGACTCCGAATCGAGCCAGGGCAGCACGCCCAATGCGGGCCAACTCATCAACGGGGTCGTCACCCCGACTGCCAGCGCCAACACCTCGCAGCGCACGGCGCAGCTTTCGAGCGCCTATGCCCTCAACCACACGGTCTCGCTGCTCAGCGGCATCGGCTACGACGACATCGAGAACGGCACGCTCGGCGGCAACATCAAGGGCCCCTTCGGCGACTTCGGCATCGGCCTTGCCGGCTCGCGCCTGTCGCTCACCCTGCTCTACAACCTGCGCTACAACGGCCAATTCGCCTCGGCCCAGGGCAGTTATGCCATCACGCCGCGGCTGCTTCTCTCGGGGAGCTACAACGAATCGATCACGACGACGCAGAACCAGCTCATCAACAACACGGCCGGGCTCGGCCTGACGCCGACAGGCAACTTCATCAACAGCGCGACGCAGCAGAATTTCAACCCGGTGAACTCGTCCTTCGGCATCAATAGCGGCCTCGGCAACTCCATCTTCCACGAGAAGCTGGGCCAGCTGGCGCTGAACGGGACCCACGACCGCAACGTCTACGCTCTCACTCTGCAAACCGAGACGCGGACCTCCGGAACCGCCAATTTCAACGAAAGCGACGTCACCATCACCGGATCCTACGACCGGGAGATTTCTCCCTCGACGCACTACAACCTCAGCCTCGGATTCATTGCGACGGATCAGCGGAGCCCGGCATCGACCAGCACGGACACCTACAACGCGACGACCGGCTTCACGTACAAGCTGGCGGAGACCGTCACGGCGACGGCGAGCTACTCCTTCATCTACCGGACCTCCTCGCAGGCCGGGCAGACGACCAGCGACAACCAGCTGCTCCTCGGCCTCCGCAAGGACTTCTGAACAGGGCGCGATGTACACGGAATTCTACAAATTCACCGGCCTGCCCTTTCAGCTCACGCCAGATGCGCGCTTCTTCTTCGGCAGCTCCGGCCACAACAAGGCCATGGCGCATCTGACATACGGTCTCGGCCAAGGCGAAGGTTTCATCATCATCACGGGCGATATCGGCGCCGGCAAGACCACCATCGTCGAGCATCTCTTGGCCCAGCTCGACAGCCGCAAATATCTCGCCGCCAAGATCACCAACACCCAGCTCGGCGCCGACGACACGCTGCGCATGGTGGCGTCCGCCTTCGGCATCGCCCAGGAGGGCGCCGACAAGGCGACGCTGCTGCGCCGCTTCGAGGCCTTCCTCGCGCGCATTCACGAGCAGGGCCAGCGCGCCTTGCTCGTCATCGATGAATGCCAGAACCTTTCGGTGCCGGCGCTCGAAGAGCTGCGCATGCTCTCGAACCTGCAGATCAAGGGGCGGACGCCGCTGCAGAGCTTCCTTCTGGGCCAGCCGCAATTCCGCGACACCTTGGCGAGCGAGGAGCTCGACCAGCTTCGCCAGCGCATCATTGCCTCCTACCACCTCGGGCCGCTGAGCGAGGCCGAGACCCGTCGCTACATCGAGCATCGCCTCACGACGGTCGGATGGAACGGCGATCCGCGGCTCGATCCCGGCGTCTTCGCCGCCGTGCACCGCCATGCAGGCGGCGTTCCGCGCAAGATCAACACGCTGTGCTCGCGCCTGCTGCTCTTCGGATTCCTGGAGGAGCGCCACCAGCTCAACGAGGCGGATACGGACGAGGTGGCGCGCGACCTCGAACAGGAGCTGACGCGGGTGCTGTCGCCGAAGGCGAATGGCGGCGCCCGCCATGCCTCCGCGCCGGCCAGCGCCGCCCCGCCCGCCGCCTCGCCCGCGTACGAAGAGCTTCTCAGCCGGATGTCGGTCGTCGAATCCTATGTCCGCTCGCATGACCGGACGATCCGCCGCGTGTTGCAGATCGCCGCCGACTATCTCGAGGGCCGCAAGCTGTGAGCGAGGCGCCGGCCGTCGACGAGCTGCGCGCCGAGCGTTCCCGGTCCGACATCGTGGACGGAGGATCGGCCGTCGAGCTCGCCGCCGGGGCGAAGCCGGCCATCATCACGAACGCGATGACCGTGGACGTCGAGGACTATTTCCAGGTCCAGGCGCTGTCCGCCGTCGTCTCGCGCGCGGAGTGGGACCGCCTGCCCTCGCGGGTCGAGGGGAACACGGACCGCGTCCTCGATCTCTTTGCGGAGCACCGGATCTCCGCCACCTTCTTCACCTTGGGCTGGGTCGCCGAGCGGCATCCGCGCCTCATTCGCCGGATCGTTGCTGCCGGCCATGAACTCGCGAGTCATGGCTGCGCCCATTGGCGCGCGGACGAGCAATCGCCTGCGGATTTCCGCGCCGATGTGCGGCGCTCCAAGGATCTGTTGGAACAGGCGGGAGGCGTCGCCGTCAAGGGCTACCGCGCCGCCAGCTTTTCGATCGGCGCCGGCAATTCCTGGGCCTTCGCCGTCCTCGCCGAGGAGGGCTATGCCTACAGCTCCAGCGTCTATCCCGTCCGACATGACATCTACGGCATGCCCGAGGCGCCGCGCTTCCCGTACCGTCCGATCAAGCAACGCGGATTCCGCGAATTTCCCATCACGACGATGCGGCTCCTCGGCCGCAATTGGCCTTGCGGCGGGGGCGGCTATTTCCGCCTTCTCCCTTACGCCCTGTCGCAAGCCGCAATTAAAACCGTGCACCGCGCCGACCGGCGGCCCTGCATCTTCTATTTCCATCCCTGGGAGATCGATCCGGGCCAGCCAGTGCGGAGGGGGCTGCCGCTGAAAAGCCGCTTCCGCCACTACACCAATCTCGGCCGCATGGAGGGCAAGCTCCGGCGCTTGTTGCGCGGTTTCGCCTGGGACCGCATGGACCGCGTGCTCGACGCCGAATTGCCGGCATGACGATGCCGGACAGCGGGACCGCGCTCCGCATCAGGGCTCTCACCCCCGACCGCGCCGCCGAGTGGGATGCCTTCGTCGCCCAGTGCCCAGGCGCCACCTTCTTCCACCGTGCCGGCTGGCAGCGCGTCATCCAACGCAGCTTCGGCCACAAGACGCATTACCTCTATGCCGAGCAGGACGGGGCGATCCGCGGCGTCCTGCCGCTGACCCATATCGCGAGCCGCCTCTTCGGCAATGCGCTCATCTCGAACGCCTTCTGCGTCTATGGCGGTCCGGCGGCGCTCGACGCGGCGGCACGGGCGGCGCTCGACCGGCAGGCGATGGCGCTCATGGCCGAGCTCGGCGCCGATTGCCTCGAATACCGCCAGCTCGAACGCCTGCATCCGGATTGGCCGGCCAAGGACGGGCTTTATGCCACCTTCCGCCGCGCCATCGCCCCCGACCCCGAGGTCAATCTCAAGGCGATCCCGCGCAAGCAGCGCGCCGTCATCCGTCAGAGCCTCGAGCGCAACCTCGTCCTCGAGGAGGACGGCGATGTCGAGCGCTTCTTCCGGCTCTACGCCGAGAGCGTGCGCAATCTCGGCACGCCCGTCTTCGGCAAGCGCTATTTCCGCGCGCTCAAGGAGGAGTTCGGCGAGGATTGCGAGGTGCTGATCGTGCGGCACGAGGGCGCGCCCGTCTGCGGCGTGATGAGCTTCTACTTCCGCGACGAGGTCCTGCCCTATTACGCCGGCGCGACGCCGGCGGTGCGCGGGCTCGGCGCCTATGATTTCGTCTATTGGCACATTCTGCGCAAGGCCGCCGAGCGCGGCCTCAAGATCTTCGATTTCGGCCGCAGCAAGCAGGGAACGGGCGCCTTCGCCTTCAAGAAGAATTGGGGCTTCCCGGCGCAGCCCATCATTCACGAATACCAGCTGCGGCCGGGCGCCGCCATTCCCGACGTCAACCCGCTCAACCCCAAATACCGGCTCTTCATCGCCGCCTGGAAGAAGCTGCCGCTGCCGCTCGCCAATTTCGCCGGCCCGCTCATCGCCCGCGACCTCGGATGATGCCGATGGAGCCTCGCGCGGAAGGCGACGCCCTCTTCCTCAGCCAGCGCATCCCCTACCCGCCGAACAAGGGCGACAAGATCCGCTCCTGGCACTTCTTCCGGCATGTCGCCGAGACGCACCGCATGCATCTCGGCTGCTTCATCGACGATCCGGCGGATTGGGCCGACGCGAACGCCGTCCGCAAGCTCTGCGCCAGCGCCTGCATCCGGCCGCTCGCTCCGCGGCGCGCGAAGCTGCGCAGCCTCGCCGGGCTCGCCACCCGCGAGGCGCTGACCCTGCCCTATTTCCGCAGCCGCGCGCTGCACGATTGGGTCGCCGAGACGGTGCGCCGCCACGCGCCGGCGCTCATCTTCGTTTTCTCCTCGGCGATGGCGCAGTACGTTCTCGACCTGCCGCGCGGAACTGCGCGTCTCGTCCTCGACATGGTCGATATGGATTCGCAGAAGTGGCGGCAATATGCCGCCCGCAAGCGCTGGCCGGGGAACCTCGTCTACCGGCGCGAGGCTCGGCTCCTGCATGGCTTCGAGCGGCGCGCCGCGCTCCATTTCGATGCGAGCCTCTTCGTCTCGCGGGCCGAGCTCGAGCTCTTCCGCCGCCTCACTCCTGAAGCGGCGGATCGCGCCGATTTCGTCGGCAACGGCGTCGATCTTGCCTATTTCGATCCCGCCCTCCCGACGCTCAACCCCTACCCGCCCGAGGCGCGGCCCGTCGTCTTCACCGGGGCCATGGATTACTGGCCCAATGTCGACGCCGTCACCTGGTTCGCCGACCGGGTCTGGCCGCGCGTCCACGCCGCCGACCCGAAGCGGCTCTTCGCCATCGTCGGCGCCAATCCCACGCCGGCGGTCCGTGCCCTCGGCCAACGCCCGGGCATCCTCGTCACCGGCCGCGTCGCCGATGTGCGCCCCTACCTCGCCCATGCGGTTCTCGCCGTGGCGCCCCTCCGCGTCGCGCAAGGCGTGCAGAACAAGGTGCTCGAAGCGATGAGCATGGCAAGGCCGGTGGTGGCGACGCCGCAGGCGGTCGAAGGCATCGATGCCGAGCCGGGGCGCGAGGTCGTGCTCGCCGAGGCGGAGGTGGAGTTCGCATCACGCGTCAGCGACTTCTTCGCGCGACCCCAGACGAACAGCGCAGGCAGAGCCTTCGTCGAACGAAACCACAGCTGGACGGGGACGCTGCGGAAGCTCTCTGCGGTCTGCGCCGCGACCACCCGCGCCGCCGCGGCAACCGCACCCGCCGCCTCCAAGCGGGAGGTGGCGACGGGAGTTTAAGGGTGCTGCCTAAGGATTCCCGATCGTCTTGCGGATCTTCTATCGATCTCACCGCCAAGCCGCTGTCTCAGGCTCCGATTATCGCGTCGGCAAAAAGACGCCCAGGCCGGCTTTGGCCGACGATTTGCATGATTGTATCGATCTCGTCGGGTGAGAGGTCTTTCCGCCATCGCTGCGCGGCATCGCGGGGAACACGTCTGAGTTCGTAATAGCCTTCGGTTCCGTCGGCTCGGCTGCTCTCTCGGATAAAGTCGATGACTTGTTCCTCGACCTCGAGGCCGCAAAACGCCAGCATGCGCCGCGCCATGCCTTCCGGATCCACGGCAAGATCGAAATATCTCACGATCATCTTCTGGACGGCTTCGGCGTCAAGGGCTTCCAGTGCCATCTCGTTCTCGATGACCCAGCTCCAGGCGAGCTGAGCCACGAAAGGCAGGTCGCGCAGCTTCTCCATTGTTAGGCCGCGCCGGCGCGCTTGCGGCGTTTCGGCGAGGGTAAGAATGGGAATCCTGTCCTCGAATTTACCCGCACGGACGCCTCGCAGCATTGAGGAAACCTGGCCGCAAGGATGTCGAATAATCAGGATGAAGCGACTGTCCGCGGCCGCCCGCGCGAGGACGTTAACCCGGCCCATGCAACTCACTGATTTGATCACAATGCGTCCGACGCAATCGACATCGAGATCGGAAAAATCGGGTATCCGGATGGCCTCGGCCCAACGCCGACAGCCAGGTATCACCGCGAGACCTTTCAGTAGGCAGATCAAAAGAATTCGCAGCAAAGTCTGAAGGCGCGTATGGTAGCTCTTGTAGAAAACCGGTAGAGAACCTGCGGATTTTAATACTCGGCAATGCGTCAGCTCAGTGAGCCAACGTTTAGCGATGGGCGCCAACCGCGAAGCGTCCTCTGCCTCACAAAGAAATGGTATCGTGGGATTGCGATGGATGATGTCCGGCTCGTGCCGGTAAAGAACCGCCGGATGGCTGTCGAGGACCTTGGCCAGCCAGGTCGTTCCTGATCGAGGGGCGCCCAGGATGAAGATGGAGCGGGAAGCGTAGGGAAACGCATCGCCAGAGAGGGGGACGCGCTCAACGCGGGGACCGGTCGAGGAGGTTGTGCGACGACGGGACTTCCCCGCCGAAGACGCACGTCCGCTCGGTCGAAATACGAACAACGCTCGTGAGAATTGTCCATCGAGTATTTGCTGCACCGCAGCGATCAGCAGCCCGATGAGAACGGCCGCAGAGTTCATGACGAAATCGATGAGTCTCGGAGCCCGTCCGGTGATGAATTGAGCCAGCTCCAGCCCTCCGGCCAGGAGCACGAGAATCGTCGCCTGCTCGAGGATAGGCGAGACGCGGTTGCGCTCGCGTTCACCTCCGCGTCCGAGATGAACAACAGGTTGGCAACCGAGCACAAGTCCAAGGAGCGCGAATGCCGAAGATTGCAGCAAGTGACTGTCGAACAGTAATGGCCGCGCAATTGAAGGTGGAGGCAGTACAACAACCGCTACTAATCCGAGTACTCCGGCTCGCGTGAGTCGCAACACTTGCATGTTCGCACCATAGATTTGCGGCCCATCTGAAGTACACAGGCGCGGCCAGCATATACGGGAGTTCAAGGCTCGATGAATACAAAAAATGGTTCGAGCTCACTCGCCCTGGGCCGTTCGGTCCCGCGCTCCCGCCGATCGGCCGTCTCTCCGACAGCGCCCGATCGCTTCTTCATAGAGCCGTAGCTGAGCAGCGACCGTGGCGTCCCAACCGAAGCGCTCGGCATAAGCGCGCGTTTTCCCGCGCGGAGGAGGCGCATCGAGCATTCGGCGAATCGCCGCCGCAAACGCGGTGGGCGTCCGGTCTCGCACAGAGAGCCCCGCAGCACCATCATTTACGATCTCAGCAACGCCGCCAACCTCGCTTGCAACCACCGGGGTCCCGCAGGCCATAGCTTCGAGGAGCACGTTCGGCCAACCTTCGCTGCGTGAGGCAAGAACGAGCAGATCGGCGCGGGCGTAGACGCCGGCCAGTTCCTCCTGCCTCAGTTGGCCAAGAAAACTGACGCGATCGGACAACCCCATCTCTCGTGCGAGACTTGCAAGCCGACCTTGCTCTGGCCCGGAGCCAACGACTGCCAACCGGGCGCCAGGAACTTCCGCCAGCGCCTTTATGACAAGATCGTGCCCCTTCAATTCAACGAGGTTGCCGACAGAGAGGACAAGTTTGGTCAAGGACTGCTCCGTCGAGCGCGGCCGCGAACTCGGCGAGAACAGCGTGAGATCGACGCCGTTCCGCAACACCGAAATCCGATCTTTCGCCACCCCCAAGGCGACCAATCGTTCCTTGAGCGCGGCAGACACAGTGACGATCCCGGCTGCTTGGCACGCTGCCCAACGGATCATCCGTCGCGGTATGCGATAATTCGCGATGATATTCACATCACTGCCCCGCGCGGTGATCACCAAAGGTTTTCGCAAGACCCGAGCAAGCAACGCGGCCGCAACGCCATCAGGGTAGAAGTAGTGGGCGTCTACGAGATCGAAGCGAAAACCGTCGGCGAGAATGCGATCGACCGGAGGTCGAGTGAAGCTATAGAGCAGCCAAGGAGCGATCGACATTCCCAGCTTTGGCAAGACGGGAAAGCGAGGGTGATGAATCGTCACACCGAAGCGTCGCTCCCGCGCCGGCACTTTCGCCCAGATGGAATATCGCCCGAAAACGGAGTTCGTGAAGGGAAACCACGGTACAGGTGCGATTACTTCGGCCTCGATCCCGCCGTGGCGAAGCAATTGGCGAAGCCGGTTCTCGACGAAGACGCCGTGAACAGGTTGGGCCGCATTCGGATAGAGCGTAGTATATGTAAGTATCTTCATGTATCGTCATCTCACCTTCTCCGCCGATTTCGAGAGCGAAATCTGTAGAGAACGGTCGGCGCCTCAGCCTAAAGCTCAGCGAGCAAAAGACCTCATTCCTTCACATATCGCTAACGGAGCGGAAATTACCTTTGGAAGTTTCGATCCTGTGAAGCTAGATGCCGCACCGCTGCCCCGGCCCAGCAGCATCGAGAATCAATGGAGAATGGGAACGTCGCAATGAGGTTAGACCCAACCGCATGCTCGACCGTAAATTTTATGGCATGCGAGGCGCCTATCCTGGTCGTGGTGGTCGACACCGAAGCGGAGTTCGACTGGACTAAGCCGGTGTCGCGCAGGAGCAACTCCGTCAGCACGGTACGGCAGCAGCAGCAGGTCCATCGAGTTTTCTCCCGCTATGGCGTCCGCCCCACCTATGTATTGGATTACCCCGTCAGCAGCCAAGTGGTCGGCTATCAACCGATCCGCGAACTTTATGAAGCCGGGCTGTGCGAAATCGGCGCCCATCTCCAGCCATGGGATACGCCACCCTTCGAGGAGGCAGAAACGGAGGCGAATTCTTATGCCGGCAACCTTCCGCCGGCGCTCGAACGCGAGAAGCTGGCGCGACTTTCCGATAAGATCGCGGAGACGATCGGCCGGCGCCCGCGTATCTATAAGGCCGGACGGTACGGATTTGGCCCGGCGACGCCCCGCATTCTCGCCGAACTCGGCTATGAGGTCGACCTCAGTATCCTGCCGCTGACCGATTTGCGGACGTCTTCGGGGCCGGATTATCGCGCAATCGATGCCAAGCCGTTTTGGTTCGGCGAATGCCCCCATCTACTCGAGGTCCCGATGTCGGTCGGATATCTCGGAGCCCTGTCATCCTGTGGCCCCAAGCTCTACGGGTTCCTGAACAGCGATTGGGGAAAGCGCATTCATCTCCCCGGGATTTTTGCCCGGCTCCACCTCCTGGATCGGATTACCTTGACACCTGAAGGAGTCCCGTTTGAAGAGCATTGCCGGCTTACCAAAGCGCTGATGCGTCGGGGTCATCGTGTCTTCAGCTTCACCTATCACAGCCCGTCGCTCGCCCCCGGCAACACACCCTACGTTCGCACCGAAGCCGATCTGCGCGTTTTTCTCCGCAGGATCGAGCAATATCTGGACTTCTTCTTCGGTGCACTCGGCGGCCGCGCTCTGACTCCGCTCGAACTCCGCGATTTCATCCTTGCAAGGCAAGACAGGACGAGAACCACCGCACGCAGTACGTGCGAGGGCCACACCCTATGAAGAAGGTAATAAAAATCACGGTGCTCCACGTCCTCAAATTAGCGGGCTTCTTCCGTTTGGCTCGGTGGATCACGCGGCGAAAGCTGCGCATCCTATGCTATCATGGCATAGCACTGCGAGATGAATGGCAGTTTCGTCCCACGCTGTTCATGCGCGCGGCCACATTTCAGCAGCGCCTGCAGATCATGAAGCGCCGCGGCTGCCATATAATTCCACTCGCCACTGCCCTTGGTGGCCTGCAATCCGGCGATTTACCCGATCTTCCGACAGTCCTCACCATCGATGATGGGTGGTACAGCACGTACCGCGCTGCGCTACCCATTCTCGCCCGGTTCCGAATGCCCGCGACGATTTACGTGACTAGTTACTATGTCGAGAGAAACATGCCGGTCTTCAATGTACTGACCGCATACGCTCTCTGGGCGTCGCCGGCGCGCTCACTCGAACTCGCGAACTGGCCTGAGCGAATCCGGGGGCCGTGGACACTAGCCGATGACCGCGATCGGTCGCTTGTTCTTCGCGAGCTCATCGGCTTTGCGGACGACCAGTGTGGCGCCGCCGATCGACTGTCACTCGCCCGCGACATTGTCCAGGCGCTCGGTCTCGACTGGGCACAGATCGATGCCAGCCGTTCCTTTTACCTGATGAATGAAGAGGAAATCGCACAGATGGCGGCAGCGGGCATGGACGTCCAACTGCATACGCATCGCCACCGTTTCCCTCGCGATGCTGCGGCGGTCGAACGCGAGATCAAGGACAACCGGTTCGTTCTGGAGCGCCTGACGCATAGGAAACTCAATCATTTCTGCTATCCAAGCGGCATTTACGATCCGTGCCAATGGCCATGGCTCGAGCGGCTGGGCATCGAAAGTGCAACGACATGTCGAGGCGGTCTTAACGGGCCCGATACCCCTCGGCTCGAATTGCGGCGATTTCTCGACGGTGAGGATGTCGCGCTTATCGAGTTCGAGGCCGAAATCGACGGGGCACTGGAACTCTTGCGCAGAATTTTCCGCCGTCCAGAACGGAACGCCTATGAGGGCGCGCTGACCGATGCCGCGCGCCTTTGATGGGATCGGCCGAATGGAGATGAGGCAATGTGCTACGCGCCGTCTCCTGCACGTGCTGCCAAGTTTCGGGATCGGAGGAATTCAGACACGGTTCGCCCGCATTGCGAACCGTCTCGGCCGCAAATACCAGCACATCGTGATCGCTTTAGACGGAGTCCTGGCTTGCCGGAATCAGCTCGACCCGGCAGTGGATGTTCATTTCCATGACATCCATGTCGACAAGTCGCGACCAGTCGCTTCGCTCCTTCGATACCGCAGGACGCTCGCTGGACTGCGCCCCGACCTACTCCTCACCTACAACTGGGGCGCGCTCGAATGGGGTCTCGTCAACCGCATATTCCCCATAGCACCCCATCTGCATTTCGAGGACGGGTTCGGGTCTGATGAAGCCAGCCGGCAATTTCGCCGGCGCGTTCTTGCGCGGCGCCTCATCCTCGCCCGTGCCATCCGCGTGGTGGTCCCATCGCGAACCCTTGAGCGAATTGCTTTGGAGGTGTGGCGGCTCGATCCGAGACACGTCGCATACGTCCCGAACGGCGTGGATCTCCGGCGTTTTGCGGCGCCGGGAGATCCGGCGCTGCTCGCCCCGCCGAAAGCGCCCGGCCAATTGATTATCGGCACTGTCGCGCCGCTTCGTGCCGAGAAGAATATCGGCCGGTTGATCAGGGCCTTTGCCGAACTGCCTGTCCCGCCGCTATTGCGCCTGGTCATTGCGGGCGATGGACGAGAGCGTCCCGCGCTCGAGGCCTTGGCGCGCTCTCTTGGTATCGCCGATCGCGTCAGCTTTGCGGGACATGTCAGTAATCCTGAACGCATCCTGCCGTTCTTCGACATCTTTGCCTTGTCCTCGGATACAGAGCAAATGCCGTTGACCGTACTCGAGGCCATGGCAGCGGGCCTGCCAATTGCAGCGGTCGACGTCGGCGACGTCAAAGCGATGGTCCATCCGGACAATCGCGGCTTTATCGTTCCGAAAGACAGCCCGCGCGCGCTCGCCGACAGTTTGATCGCCCTCGTGCGTGATGGCCGATTACGCATTGCGCTCGGCGAGGCGAATCGCAGGCGTGCGGAGGCGCACTTCCCAGAGGACAAGATGTTTGCCACCTATGACGCGCTCTATTCGCTGTCACATCCGGTCCGCAGCGGATAAGTAGGCAACAAAATTTAAAGGCGAGCAAAAAACGTTGAAGATTACTTAATCGGAGAGTGAGAACAACCGATCTCCGCGCAACTCACGGAATTACAGGAGATCCCATGGCGATTCTCACCGTCGGTTCAGGCGAACAGTTTTCAACCCTCGCGGCAGCTGTTGCCGCCTCACACGACGGCGATACGATCGATGTGCGCGCCGGGACCTATGTGAACGATTTCGCCAATATTACTCATCGGCTTACGATCGTCGGCATCGGCGGTATCGCGCACTTCGTCGCTGCGGGAGAGATCCCCAACGGCAAAGGCATTCTCGTCAGCCATGCCGATCTCACGGTTGAAAATTTGGAATTCTCCGGCGCGCAGGTAGCCGACAACAACGGCGCCGGGATACGCTGGCAAGGCGGTAACCTGAGCGTCGAAAATTGCTACTTCCATGATAATCAAGAGGGCATTCTCGGTTCGGATATCGCCGGCGCCACCGCGACGATTAGCCATTCCGAGTTTGCTCGGAACGGAGCCGGCGACGGTTATTCGCATGGCGTTTATATCGGTGCGGTCGCTCGCCTCGACATCTCCGATAGCTACTTCTTCGAAACGAATGTCGGCAATCAGATCCAGTCACGCGCCCAAGAGACGCTCGTCGAGCGAAGCGTTATTGACGACGGCAATAGTACATCGAGCTACAGCATCAACCTGCCGAATGGCGGGACAGGGATCATTCGCGACAACACGATCATTCAGGGCCCGAACGGCGAAAATCGCACAATCATCAACTTCGGTGGCGCGGCGCAGCAAAACCCCAATCCGAGCCTCGTCATCGAGCATAACATCATCGAGAATTTCGGCTCGCCGGGAATCGGCTTGCACAATCGTACCGGCATCGTCGCTCAACTTGACAACAACGAGTTCTATCACCTCCAGACGGTCGTCGAAGGCTCCGCGTCACAAAGCGGCGATATGAACTTGGTGCAACCGATCGTTCCGAAGACGAGCGGCCTCTACTTGGGTGCGACTCAGAACGTCAGCAGTGCCGGAGCAGCCGATCCGCCGGGCCCAGTCTCGACGCCGACTCACCAGTCGACTCCGGGGTTCGCACTCACGGCTGCACAAATAGAGAGGTTGTGGGGCGGTGACATCAGCCATGGCGAACTGACCGCGCTCAAGACGGCCCTGGACGGTATCGCCGGCCGGACGGCGAATGGCGGGATCAATGTCGTCCACTTTACCGGACCGAACCAGGGCGGAAACGCGACCGCCGGTCATGACCTCTTCGTTTTCGACACCCTGTCGCAATACAACGATGTCGGACACGGCTTCGATCCGAGTCAGGACCTGCTGCTGCTGCGCAACGGCGCCCGGTCATTCAGCGATGCTGCCGCGCAGCACGTCAGCTTCATTGGGAATGGAACATCGACCGAGATTGTCGTCGACGCGAACACAAACCACGGGCACACGATTATTACCCTCGACCACGTTCTGCCAAGCAGCCTTGCTTTTGGCCACAACGTCTTCGTCTGAAGCGGTTCTGTCACCAGAACCTGGACCCGGCGGGCGGCGAGCGCTCAATCACCGTCCGCCCGCGTTCCTCTTGAGGTCTGCCCCATCCGTTCGAAAGCGGATGGGTACGCAGTCAGCTGGTTGTCAAGAGCGCACGGAGCGCTGCGCCTTTCCATCGGGTGCGCGCGACTCGCGGGCCGCTCCGGCGAAAAGTCTTTGGCTCGAGAGATCGCGAGACGCCGATCGATCAGCGGTGTCCGAAGGACGTTCCACGGACCGGAAACCGAAAATACCGCTCGCAGTGTCGCGAGGCGGTCTGCGTTCGATTGAGAACGACCAGTGGATGAGGAGGCCGAACCCGATCAATCCGGCTAGGAACAAGGCGGCATTCATATTGTGGGGGCCTTATTGGACGTTGAGGAAATCTTTACATTGTGAGCGGTTTTCTGCAACCTGACTCGCTCCTCTTTTTTCATGCAGCCGAACGCTTAAACGCCAACGCGCCTATGCTCACAATCGGCCCAATCATTCGCCGCGACGGCAGTCGTACCAGGAACTGGTAATGCGCGGACTGCTACTCAACGCATATCTCGTCTGTCTTGTCCCTTTTGCCTGGGGGAGTCCTTATATCGGACTATATATTTATTATTGGCTAAGTTATTTCGACCCATTCCACTTGGCTTACGCACCAATGCCAGTGCCTTGGGTCAAGATATTCGCGGCCATCACCATTGTCGCATGGTTGCTTTCCAAAGAACCAAAACGCATTCCGTTTAATATGACTACCACAATGCTCGTCGTATTCTACGCGTGGACGACGATCACTCTGATCTTCGGACTATTTCCTCAGTACGGGCTTCCCAAATGGCAGGACTTCACTAGCGCCATTGTCATGGTCTTTGTGGCACTGGGCGTGCTGACGCGGCGCCACCGTATCCATGGTGCTCTCTGGGTCGTCGTGCTGGCGCTCGGATGGTGGACCTTCAAGGGTGGCCTTTTTGTCCTCCTCAGCGCGGGAGCGCAGCATGTGTACGGGCCCGAGGGCACGCACTTCGCCGACAACAATGGAATGGCGCGCGCCTGCATCATGATCATGCCGCTGATACTCTATTTATTTCTTTATTCCTCGCAAAAGCATGTCCGTTACGCACTGTTGGGGCTGCTGGGCCTGACAATCCTTGCCCTTGTCGGCACAAACTCCCGAGGTGGATTTCTCGGTTTCGGCGCGATGGCGGCGTTCGCTTGGCTGTTCGCGCGGCGCAAGATCGTCCCACTCGCTATCGCGGTTGTCATCGTTGGACTCGGCTATCTCGCCACGCCGAAGGACCGCATTGTCGAATACACGCAACGTATCGAGAGTACGGCGGACTACGAAAACGACGGCTCGGCGCAAGGGCGCTTCGGATCCTGGCGCTATGCCGTCGAACTTGCCTCTCGGCGACCCCTCGGCGGCGGCTTCGGCGCTTTTCACGGTCATACGGCACCGGGGCAGACCAGCTATACTGAAGCACACAGCAACTATTTCGAAGTGATCGGCGAGCACGGCTTCATCGGATTGGCAATCTATCTAACTATTGTTATCGCTGCCTACCGCACCTGCAGCCGCATCATCCGCATGACGAAGCCGCGGCCGGATCTCCATTGGGCGCGAGACTTGGCACGATGTCTTCAAGCATGTGAGATCGCCTACCTCGTCGGCGGACTCACGATCAACCATGCCACGCTCGAGTTGTGGTATATGCTGGTGGCATTCATGGTCGCGACCGGTACCGTTGTCCGCAGGGAGCTCGCAAGGGAGACCGCGGAGGTAGCACGAGAAAGACCTGCGCTCCCCGGGGTTGTTGCAGGCGCCGGCCCCATGCGCTGGCACGGCGCGGAGACGGCATCTCGCCGCAGCTGAGCTTCACTACAGGACATTGGCCAAATGTTTCTCGACGCGCGCGGAGATCTGCCATCGGATACTCGTATCGAATGCGATCTCTGCGTCATGGGGGCGGGCGCGGCCGGAATAACCATCGCACGCGAACTGGCCTCGACCGGCCTCAGCATCTATGTGCTCGAAAGCGGCGGCCTCGAATTCGAGGACGAAATCCAGGCTCTTTACAAGGGAACGAGCATTGGTCACGAATATCCTGCTCTCGACATCGCGCGGCTACGCTTCTTCGGCGGCTCGACCAACCATTGGGAGGGGAGCTGCCATCCCCTCGAGGCGGTCGATTTCGAGCGGCGATCGTGGATTGCCCACAGTGGATGGCCGATTACTCGTTCACAACTCGATCCTTTCTATGTCCGAGCTCAGAAATATTGCGGTCTCGGTCCCTTTGACTATGACGCTGCTCACTGGGTGGGCAAGATTGCGGGCAAGCCGCTTCCGCTGCGCGCCGATCGCGTGCGTACCGCAATCAGCCAGCTGAGCCCACCCGTTCGCTTTGGCATCGACTATCGCCAGGATCTTGAGACAGCAGCTCATGTCGTGGTCCTTCTTCATGCGACCGTGGTCGACATCATCGCCGATCCGTCTAACGGTCAAGTGAGTCATGTCCGTTTCGGAGAGCTCGGCGGCAAGCGTTTCACGCTATCGGCGCGGGCATATGTGCTGGCCCTGGGAGGCATCGAGAATCCTCGGCTCCTGCTGTCCTCGAACGGAGTGCACCCGAACGGCCTCGGCAATCAGAACGACCTGGTCGGCCGATTTTTCATGGACCATCCAGTGGTCGAAGGCGCCATCCTGAAGCCCTCCGACCCGAAGCTGGACCTCAGCTTCTATGGGGTTAGCGATACGCAGGGAAGCTATCGGCTCAATGCCCATCTTGAACTCGCCGACGAGGTCTTGCGCCAAGAGCAGTTGGTCAATATCGGCGCTCCCTTCATTCCGCGCGACCGGTACTACGCCTCGCCGGGCATAGAATCTTACCACGATATCGCAAATGCCTTGGCCAAAGGGCGCTTGCCGCCGCATCTGTGGGGCGATATCGGCGACGTCGCGAGGGACTTCGATATGGTCGTCGAGGCCAGCTCACGCCGCCTTTTCGGAAGACGCCTCTTCTCCTCGGCAGAGGAGCTTGCGTATTTCGGCTTCGATACGATGACCGAGCAGACACCCAACCCGGAGAGCCGGGTCACACTCGGCGACGAACGTGACCCGTTCGGGATGCGTCGTGTCAAGTTGGACTGGCGGCTCTCCAATTCCGATAAGGAGAATCTTTGGCGCTGCTATGAGGTGCTGGGTGCCGAACTCGGCAGAGCCGGCATCGGCCGGGTTCGATTGCTGCGCGACCGTGAAGATGCTCTCTGGACGACCCGCCTCAGCTATGGGGACCATCACATGGGAACGACCCGAATGAGCGAAGATCCGCGCTTCGGCGTCGTCGATGCCGATTGCCGAGTTCACAGCGTGCTCAACCTTTATGTTGCGGGAAGTTCGGTCTTTCCGACTGGGGGGCATGTACCCCCTACTTTGACGATCGTTGCCTTGGCGATCAGGTTGGCCGATCATCTGAAGAGCGTCTTTGCGGTGTGAATAGATGAGGATCTCCAAACGTACCTTCCTTCGCTCCGCATTGGCCTTGCTTGCCGTGCCCGGCGGCACGCTCTTTGGCCTCTGGGCGACCGGCGAGACGAGCGATGTGGCGGCGCGGATCACCGATCTCATCGGCGCGCGCGCCGGGGCGCGCGCCATCGGTGCTGCATTCCTTGCGCGCTTTCCGACAGAAGCCGATCAGAAACAGCTTTCACGGCGCATCGCGCAGCTTGTCCGCAGTAGTGGGGAGGCGCGTCTCGGTGGCGAAGCGATCAGCTCCCGTGCATTACAGCGAGCCGTACGGCAGGCAATCACCTCTGATTTCGAAACAGGTCGTATGATCGAGCTTGATGGCTGGCTGTTGGCACAGACAGAGGCAAGGATTTGCGCGCTCCTGGTCCTGCGCGAGCACGCGATGCGAGCGGCGCCCCTCGCGGCATGAGGGAGGAGCCGTCGGCGGGCCTCTCGGTGCTCGGATCAATTCGATGAACCAGCGACCCGCGCCGCTCGTCAGCGTGATTATCCCAGCGCACAATGCAGCCACAACGATCGGCCGCGCACTCGACTCCGTATTGCGCCAGGACTATCGGCCGCTCGAAATCATCGTCATCGACGACGCGAGTTCAGATGCGACAGGGGATGTTGTTTTGAACCGACGTCATCCCGACGTCCGAGTGATCCGTCTTCCCTCGCAGCAAGGCGCTTCGGCGGCACGAAATGCCGGAATCGAGGCCGCATGCGGCGAGTTGGTGGCCTTCCTTGACGCCGACGACGAGTGGTTGCCGCGTAAAACCTCACTGCAGGTCGCTCAGGTGCAGGCGAATGAGCGGATCGTCTTTGTCTGCTGCCGAGCAACCGAGGTGGCGAGCGACGGAACGCCGCTAGGGACAGTGAACGCCGGCAAAACTCCAGTCACCGGAGCGAATGTCTGGCGCTCGTTGCTTGCGCAAAACTTCGTGGCGACACCTTGCGTTCTCGCCCGCAGGACCCTCCTGCGCGAACTTGGAGGCTTCGACACCCGGCTGCGCATTGCCGAAGATCAAGATATGTGGATCCGGCTCGCCGCGCTCGGCGAGGTCGCGTATGTGGACGAGACACTCGTCATCGTGCACGATCGCCCGCAGAGCCTCTCCAAATCCCGTGTCGCGGATCAACTTGACTATACCTTGCCGATGATCCGCTCTCATCTCTCTAGATTCCGCGACCAACTGAGTCGGCGCGAAATCGGCGCTATTCTCGGCGAGCGGTACGGGGAAATCGGACGCAGCGCCTATAATCACAAAATGTATTGGCTCGGGCTGTCGTTAATCGGCCGGAGCGTTTTACTCGGCAACCGCCCTTTTGAAAATCTCTGTTTTCTCATCTTCAGTTCGCCGCCTGCGATCTGGCTGAAGCGGCTTGTGCGCTCGAACTCCTGAAGCAGAGGCGATCCGTCTGCTATCTATCCGAAAGGCACAATGGCAAGAGAGCGATTCACTGCGCGCGACCATCTGAAGGTAGCGGCCTATCGCTCGGGCGTAGTGCCAAGTTATCACCGTTGGCGGAACCGGAATGCGCTCACGGTGGTGATGTTTCACCGCGTGCTGCCGGAAGAAGACGAACGGTGGGCGGTCGCGAATCCCGAATATACGGTCTCCGCCCAACTTCTTCGCGACTGCCTGCGGTTCCTGAAGCGCCACTACAATGTGATCGATGCGGCTGCGGTTGATGCTTCGCTCTCCGGTGTCTGCCCGCTGCCGGATTACCCGGCTCTCGTCACCTTCGACGATGGCTGGGCTGACAACGAGGAGATCGCATTGCCGATCCTGCGTGCAGAGAGTGTTCCGGCTACGGTTTTCGTCGTCTCTTCCGCGATCGACAGTCCCGACCACCGATGGTGGCCCGAATTTGTCGCGCAATCGGTCGCGCAAGGACGCCTCGACGCGCGGCGAATGGCTCTCATGTGGAATGCGAGTGGTCCCGATATGGGTTCCTTTCCCAACGGCTCCAGCACCATCGATCAGTCATTGGCCCTGATTGCCCGCCTTAGTCAAATTCCTGCTCTGGAGCGCGAGCAAATTCTTCATCGGCATCTGCCTGAGGGCGGTAAGACGATACAGCGCGAGATGCTGACCCGCGTACAACTGCGCCATCTTGTCGAGGCGGGCATCACGATCGGCTCGCACGGGGCGACGCACGCATCGCTGCCGGCCCTAGCCGATCCGAGGAGCGAATTGGCACTTTCGCGACAACAACTCGCCACACAACTCGGCAGAGCGCCCGGAAATGGACCGGATATCATCTCCTTCCCGAATGGCCGGTATAACGATCGTGTAGTTGCCGCTGCGCGAGACGCTGGATTCCGGCTTCTGTTCACCAGTGATCAATGCCTCAATCCTGCACCTCAGGGGTTCTTGAAATCGGATCTGCTGGGTCGGATTCCGATTTCCGCTCGTATGGTGGGCGACGGTTTCGGACGGCTGCGCCCCGAGTTGATTGCGTTGTGGCTGATGCGCAGGTCGCACCTCGTTCTGGCTCCGAAGATCGACCTAAGGCGGCGGTAGTGTTCTGAAGGTTCAGCAAAATCGCCGATGAGGCGAAGCGGTCATGGTATGCGGGTGATGTCTGATGTCACCGACCCCGTGGAAGGGAGCACACCATGACCAAGGCTGAGGGTAAGGCGGAAGCGATCGACATCAAAGGGCTGCTGGAGCGGGACGAGGATTTTGTTCGGGCTGCGCTGGAGGCGGTGCTGCAGGCGGCGCTCGAGGCGGAGATGACGGAGGCGATCGGCGCCGGCAAGGGGGAGCGGACGGCGGCACGGTTGTCGTACCGCAGCGGCTACTACGGTCGCTCGCTGGTGACGCGAGTGGGAACGCTGGAGCTTCGGGTGCCGCAGGACCGTGCGGGTCGGTTCTCGACGGAGCTGTTCGAGCGCTATCAGCGCTCGGAGAAGGCGCTGGTGGGGACGCTGGCGGAGATGTACGTGCAGGGCGTGTCGACGCGGAAGATCAAGGCGGTGACCGAGGAGCTGTGCGGCCATGCCTTCTCGGCCTCGTCGATCAGCACGATCAACAAGACGCTGGACGGAGCGCTGCAGGCGTTTGCCGAGCGGCGGCTGAAGGAAGCCTTTCCCTATCTCGTGCTCGACGCCCGCTACGAGCGGGTCCGTGAGGCGGGGGTGATCCAGAGCCAAGCGGTGCTGATCGCAGTCGGCATCGATTGGGAGGGTCGACGACAGATCCTCGCCGTCGAGCTCGCCAACCGCGAGAGCCGTTCGAGCTGGCGCGACTTCCTCCTGGCGCTCAAGAAGCGCGGGCTCGACGGCGTCGAGTTCGTTGTCTCGGACGACCATCCCGGCCTCAAGGCGGCAATCCGCGAGGTGCTGCCGGAGGCGGTCTGGCAGCGCTGCTATGTGCATTTCCTAAGGAACGCGCTCGACTATGTGCCGCGCAAGGTCGACGACGATTGCCTCCAGGAGCTGCGCTGGATTTACGACCGCCGCGATCTCGCCGAGGTGCGGCGGGACATCGCGCAATGGCTCGCCAAGTGGCAAGGGAAGTATCCCAAGCTGTGCGACTGGGTCGAGAGCAACGTCGAGGAGACGCTGACCTATTACCGGCTGCCGCTGCCCCACCACAAGCACATGAAATCGACCAACATGCTCGAGCGCCTCAATCAGGAGATCAAGCGGCGCACCCATGTCGTTCGCATCTTCCCGCACGCCAAGAGCTGTCTGCGCCTGGTCCGGGCGCTGGCCGTCGAAATGCACGAGAACTGGCTGGAGGCCACGCGCTATCTCAACATGGAGCATCTCAAGGAGCACAAGAAGGAGCAGCTGAGGGCTTTGGCCGCCTGACGGCGGCCGGGCGTGGGCGACGCTTCGTTATCGCGGGGACTTCGCGCCGCCCCCGCCCAACCTCACTCGCAACGCCAGATCATTTTGCTGAACTTGACGCACGCAACTTAAGGCGGCACCGCGGCAGACGGCGCCTCGTCGAAGAGATCTGAAAGCCGCCACGCCGACGCTCGATTGAACTACACCGTATCGGGAGAAAGCGCCCAATTGTACGCCGCGGGGACACCCGAACTCTTCAGCGAAGCGTCGGCCCAATTCCAGGATTCTTTGGCCCCCGGAGTACCAAGGACGACGGAGATCGCGAGCGCCGCGCGTGCAACGTCAAGATAGGCTGGCCCCTTTCCATTCCATTTCTCTCGATCAAGCGTATCCGTCCATCCTTTTGCTACTTTGGACAGCTCGAATGCTTCCGCCCAACTCTCGGCGGGTCGGCCATCCTGCCGCAGGAGACGATATTCATAAGGGGTGGCAAATGCTCTCGGCCAGCCGCTCTTTCCTCCCATACGATCCAGCAGATTCTTCACTTTCCACTCGAATGAACGTCGCCACTCTGCAAACCCCATGATTATCAGCATTCCTATGACCAACAGGACGAGATCCTCACCAAAAGGAGAATCAGTGTGTCCGACCCGTAAAAATGTCCGAAATACCTGCATGCCCTTGTCGGTCGAATCCACGTGGATGCGCTCGAACCACCGGCGATTGTAGTCCAGCTTGCCCTCGAAATAGCTTTTCGGAAGAAACCATGCCGGCACCGTGGCGGGAGTGGCGCGCGTGCACTGCCCTAGCGTGCGCAGCGCCCAGGCATATCCCCTCGATTGGGCGACGCTGAGGACCCCGCCCGACCCCTCGCGATATTCCGGATTATAAGCTCCAATGTTCCAATTGGCGGCGAACTGCAGCTCCTCGAGAAAATACGGATCCCCTGTCAGCACAAATGCGACGTAAGACAACGATGGTTGATGCGCCTCATCAATTACCCAATCGCGCTTATTGTTAAAATCCGGTGGAGTTATCGGAATATATGGATGATTATATTGGTGCTTCTCGGTCCACCCACCTTGCGGATATTTGTTGAAGTCAACCGGGGCATTGGTCTTTTCATCCCGGGCGTGCCACGTAACCGAACCACTCGCTTCGGCCTGGGCCAAGAGCGACTGCAACGAGGATGTGGAGGTTGTGCACAAGAACTCGCCCTGCGGTTCGGTCACGATTCCCATTTCATGGGTCTGACCAGTTGTCGGCATATACGTCGTGAGGCCGGCATTGCCCATGATCTCATAGATTTCCGGCTTTGACAGCCGCGCGCGATAGGCCAGTTTACCGTCGAATCTCGGGAGCCATCTTTTCTCGAAGACCTCCTCGGGCGAGCGCAGGACCGGCCTTGGGCTCGATTGCCAACGCCAACGCGCCATCCACGGATGGCGCGTCACCACTACTTTCGCCAATGCGCGGCCGCCCGCCTCGATCCGCGCTTCGTAGGGGCCGATCGAAACGGGCTTGCTGTCCCAGCAACGCCCGAGTTCGAACACGACCTCGCGCCGCTCAGTCTCCCGATCGGGCCGGAAGAAGATTGTCAGCGGGATATCAGGTCGTGTCGAGCGCAGGCATCTCTGAGCAAACCATGGGCTTGTGAAATCACCGAGGTCGGTGCTCTCATCCTCCCGAAAAACGAAGCTCTGCCCCGCCGTCACGACGGTGACCACCATAGCGGAACCGCGTGGCGCCGCCGCAACAAGCGGCGGCAGCGCATCCGCCGCGCTGAAGACGACGCCGGCAGTCCCCCTCATGAACACGCGACGCGAGAATGCTCCAATCATGAAAGAACCTCTTGTACTTGCCTTTCCATTCGAGTGCCTGCAGCGCATAAAGCGGATCGGAATTCGAGAACCGCGCGGCTCTCATTGAACATGATAGATCACGACCTCTTTGCCGGAATTGGTGAGCTTTTGAAGGATCTGATCAGGGAGCCATTTGGTCAGACCAAGCCATTCAACCAAATAGGCTCCCCAATGCTTCGGAGGCGCGATGGTCTCGAGCGGGATCCAACTGTCATTCGGGACGATGGACTTCCAGTCGCGGTTGTAATATGGCCGCGCCGGGCTCGAATTGTAAAAATACAATGCGCCCGCCGGCGGCGCCCTTGTTAGCACGCGGTCGGCCAGATTTCGTTCATCCAACAAGAACCGGGCGCTTCGAGCTGTTGCGTAATCCGTATAGATGGGCTCCTCGCTCGTGGCGGCGAACCTTACGAGTGTACGCTCACCAAAGAGCAGATCCTTGTTGTCGAGTGAAGTCGCGGCGAGAGCGGTGACGCCAAACAGGATCAGAATGCTGAGCGCGACGCGCCGTCTTTGGATGAACAGCTCTGCGCAACCCAACCCGAGCACTATTGCCGCACAATAGGCTGTCGCGGACTGATATCGCGGGGTCACGAACAGCGCCGGCAATCCGTAGGCCAACCACAAGAACCAGGTCAGACCGAACCCTCCGAAGAGATGCGTCAATCGCAGCGTCGTCTCACTCGCTTGCTTCGCGATCATCAACCAGATGCCGAGCGGCAACGCCAGCAGGAACAGCAGGCCGAAATAGTGACTCGCGAACATCATGGCAATCGGCGCGATCGGCCATGGAGCGTTCACGCCACCCACAGGGTCAAACAGCCCCCGGCCCGTAGCGGAAACATGGCGGATCGCAGGGTTGTCGCTATCGATGCCCGCAATAGTCGTATGTAGCCGGTAAAGGATATCGCCGCTGTGCAGAGCAAGAAAAGCGGTATCGACCGCGAAAACCGCGAGAAATCCGACCGCGACGAGTAGGTAAGATGAAAAATCTTTCAATCGACCGACAAAGAATAGAATTATATAATAAAAAATCAGTATGAATGTCGTTTCTCTTGTGAGATATGCCAGACCGCATGCTAAACCTGCACTAAAAAGGAATAACTTGTTTCTATTTTCATCTTGCGTTTCCATGCCTTCTTCGTATAAAAACAAGGAAAGTGCTATAAAGAAAACTTCAGGAATATCTGAAAAGACTGTCGATGCACCTGTTGCGAACAGAGGAGTCAACCCCAGGACCAGCATGGTCAAATACGCGGCTCGCGCCGAGACGCGTCGCCGAACAAAATAGCCGGTCACCGCGATTAAGCCTGCGACGTACGCCATCGATACAAGGATAAGGCTCGGCTCACTGATGCCGAACAACGAGAAACTCGCCGCAAGCGGCAGCACAATGGTGTGCCTCAGTTCCCAGTGATTCTGGCCGAGATAGGGAAAATGTCTCAGCCAGTGGACAGCTCCTTGGGAATAGGAAAAGTCGTCGCTCGCCAGAAAGCCAGTGAATCCAAAATAAAACGATATGGCGATGATGATCACGACCGAAACCCAGTGCCACCAGAGGAAGCCGGAATCGGCCGATAACAGCACCGGAGAGGGAGCGCGGATCCCGCGACGCGCCGTCTCATTCAACATTTGTGCGCAACAAGCAGAAGGTTCGTCGGCAAACCGACCAGCGCGACAGATTTAATCGAGAATCTACCCGCTCCTGCCGAGCTGGCGGCTTTAGAAAGAGTGCCGCGCGACATCAGATTGAGATTCTCCTCCGTTGCAAAGAAACCGTGTCCGAGCCCGACCAGGATTCGCCGGTAAATCCGCTTTGGGAGCCAATGCAGAAGCGGGAGAACAGTGTGAAACTCTACAGGGTACCAGCGATTCGGCGTCGTTACAAAAATGCCTTTACGGGCAACTCGCCACAGTTCCTTGAGAAAGGCACATTGGCTTTCGAAACTACCGACATGCTCGATCACCGCGCTTGAATGGACAAAATCGAACGATCCGTCCTTGAACGGAAGCCTTCTCCCGTCCGCGCGAACGAAAACGAGACCCGGATATTCCGCCACCAAAAACCCGGCGTCATCGATGCCAACTGCGGTCAGCGCCGATTTTCGCTCATACCACGCCTCGACGTAATTCGAGTGGTCGTACGAACGATCACTGGTTGCACCCACATCAAGAATGGTATCGGTATCGGCGATAGTGAAACTTCGCAGAAATGCCGCAAACATCTTGCGCCTCTGGAGCGCGGAAATCTCGGACGCGATAGAACCCGGCCTGACGATGCTGTACTGCGCATTTACGGGCATCGCGTTTCGCTCGGACCAAGAACTTGTCAGGACCTTGTTGCCTGCACTTCGAGAACGCTGACAAAAAACGCGCCGTAACCGATTTGGAAGGCAAGGATGATGGCGGTCACCGACGGGATTACCAGCCGCATGATATGGCTCGTCGCCAGCGGGCCAAAACCGGCGGCATTCCAGGAATTCAGCGCGTAGGCGCTGACGACGAGACCCGCAGTGAGCAAGGCGAGGGCAAGTATCAGTCCGCGCTCCAAAGTTGCGGCCGTCATGACCGAACGGAAGAATGGATCGACCGGCACGATCCCCTCGCGTCCGCCATAGATTTTTGCGAACACCCAGAACTGGACCGATTGGAAGCCGACCACGACTGCTGCCGAGGCGTAGAGAAGCGTATCGAGGTCGAAGGTAATGCCGGCGACGGTCCGTGGCTGAGGAATGAGCCACCCCATAACCGCAAGTCCGACTGCAAACAGCAGAGCCCCAGGGTAGAGGAAGAGCCAGCGAGGGCTGAAGAGCAGCATGAAGCGGAGATGCCGCCAGCCATCCCGCCAGCTCCTCAAATGCGGCGCCCGGCTTCGACCGTCCGGCGACAGGGTGGTCGGCACCTCGGCGACCCGCAGCTTGTTCGTGGCGGCCTTCACTACCATCTCGCTGGCGAATTCCATTCCCCGCGCCTGAAGATCGAGGCTGAGCATCGCGTCGCGGCGAAAACCGCGAAGCCCGCAATGAAAGTCGCCGCAGGCGCTGCCGAAGAAGAGGCGGCCGATAGCCGTCAGAACCGGGTTGCCGAGATAGCGATGAAGAGCCGGCATAGCTCCTGGCGCGATCCCGCCCAGAAATCGATTCCCCATGACGAGCTCGTAGCCTTGACGGAGGCGCTCAAGGAACGGCATCAGCGCATCGAAGTCATAGCTTCCGTCGCTATCACCCATAATCACGTATTCGCCAGCGGCAGCGCGAATTCCCCCGATGAGTGCGGCGCCATAACCTCGCTCGCTGATCGGAACGACACGAGCGCCGAGCATCTCGGCAATGGCCTGCGAGCCGTCCGTGCTGCCATTATCTGCGATCAGCACCTCGCCCTGTACGCCGTGGCGCATCAAGAATCCGTGGGCCGTCTTAATGCATTGGCCCAGCGTCTCCGCTTCATTCAAGCACGGCATCAGTATTGTGAGTTCGCAAGACGAATGTGCTTTCGTCCCGGCCGGACGAGTATCGTCCATAAAACCGATCTCCGAGTTCACTTGAGGCGGACAGTCGATGATCTTATTCTAGCACCTTGGCATGCGCAGGGCGAATACCGAACCGTCGACTGGCAAGGCGATCGAATTGTACTCTTCTCCGCCGCGTTCACCTTCAAAATTGCCATATTCCGCCCGAGCCAACAACCGATTATCACCTGCGCTGCACCGGACGAAAGCGAGGACCTTATCCTGATGACCACGACGCAGCTCAAGGCGCGCGAGTTGATCCGGAACCGGCGCCGGCTCAGCTTTGCTCGCAAGGCCTCTCTCTTCGGCATCGTGCTTCGAGAGAACGGTCTCGCCTGGACGACCCTGCTTGCAGCCTATTATGCCACCAGCGCCGTAGCCGAGTGGAGCTTCGCGCGGCTCCAGCGCACCAAGGCGGAGCGAGGACTGCCGGGCACGAGCAGCCTTCGGCTGAACGAGCGGATCTGGACGGATTGGGACTGGAGCTCGGGCGGCGACGAGTGGACTCTGTCGCCGGAATGGAAATCCTCGCTGATTTCCTGCGTCCTCACCCGATATGTTCCCGAGGGTGTCGACACGCTGGAAATCGGGCCGGGAGCGGGCCGCTGGACCGCCGTCCTTCAACCCAGAGCCCGTCATCTGTTCGGGGTGGACATCTCCGAGACGTGTATCGATATCTGCCGCCGCAAATTTGGAGGATCGTCCAATACGACATTTCTCAAGAGCAGCGGCGCCGACCTCAACGGTGTTCCCGATCGTTCCATCGACGCACTCTGGTCATTCGATGTCTTCGTTCATATCAATCGTCGCGATGTCGAGGCCTATGTGCGCGAATTCTCGCGCGTCATGCGCCACGGCGCCGTCGGCGTTATCCATCACGGCAGCGGCGCCGGAACACAGGGCGGATGGCGCAGCGATCTCACGACGGCCGACTTCACCCGACTTCTGAACGAGAGCGGGTTCGAGATCGTGGACCAGTTCGAACGATGGGAAGACAATGGCGAGGTCTATTCGGTCGGGCTCTACCAGGATGTGGTGACGGTCTTCCGGCGAGCAGCCTAACCAGGAAAGGCAGACCGAGTGGGGTTGTTGCAATATCGAAAGCGCTGTCTTCAGACGGCGACGGTTTGCTCTGCACGACCCGTTGCGACAAAGTCCGGGTAGAGCTGACAGCAGACCGGGCTTTGCGCCACAATGGCCGCGATAGTCGCAATTTCAAATTGCGAAAGTTGGCGACGCCATTTGGTCGCGGCCTCCAGCGGCTCCCGAAAGACGTCATAATATCCTTCCGGCCGTGCCTTCGGGCGGGTGCTGCTGCGCAAGAAACACGCGGTCTCGGCCTTCCAATCGAGGCCGCAGAATTGAAACAGCGCACGGGCCATATCGGCCGGCGCTGCGGCGACATCTTCATAGCGGACGACTTTGACATGCTTTGCCAACGCCAGATCTTCGATCGCCTTCTCCGTTTGTATGACCCAACTCCAAGCGAGTTGCGCAATGAACGGCAGTTGCGCCAAGCGCTCGCGCGAGAGTGATCGGCGCTGCGCCTGCGGCGTCGCGGCAAGACCAAGAACAGGGATTTGGTGCTCGAACTTTCCCAGTGTGATGCCGCGCAACATTGAAGCGATCTGGCCGCAGGGATGGCGGACGACGAGAATGAACCGGCTGTCAGGCGACGCGGTGGCGAGAATGCCGACGCGCCCCATGCAGCTCACTGATTTTATGACAATCGGGATATCGGAATTTGCGTCACAGTCGAGAAAGTCGGGAACAGGAAATCTCTGGGCGAGAGAACCGATAACCGGGAGCCACTGTAAGGTGCGCAGAATTTCGATGAGGAGGACCCGAAGCCAAGCAGCGACTCCGCCGCAATGGCTCTTGCGGAAAACAGGCCGCGAACCCGAGGTTTTGAGAACCTTGATTCGAGCAAGGCGGGCGAGCCAGCGCCGCGCCTGCATCGCGTAGCGCGGCGCCTCCTCGATGGTACAGAGATAGGGTATCTCCGGCTCGCCGCGATCGATGATGTCGGGTTCATGGCGGTAGAGGATCGCGGGGTGGCTATCAAACATCTTGCCGAGCCACGTGGTCCCGGATCGTGGTGCTCCGAGAATGAAGATCGTCCGCCGGCCGAGGGGGTAGTCCAGCGCCGCGGCTCCATTGCACGCCGGACCGCCGGCGGGATCCCGATCGGGGCGGGGGGCAGCAGCGCTCAGCATCGTGAGCCCGAATGCTGGCTCGCCCGGATTCCGCGCTGCGATCTCCGCAGCGAGGCCAGCGCCCCCCGGAGGCGGGCGGCGAACCATTCTGTTTAACACGCCCGCAAGATAGCTGAGCGCCATTCGTTCGGCACCGAGAGGACGCCCGGACAAGAGCCAAAGTGCGAGCTGCGCTGCGGAAAAAGTTGCAGCGCCGGCAATGACACTGGCCGCCAGCCGAAGAAGCGCAGAATCGATGCTCGCGGCGCGCACCCATTGCGCCATCTCCGGCTGCAGCCAGAGCAGCATCACCGCCATGCAAAGCGAGGCGGCAATGGGACGCCAGAGCTGCATGCCGATCTGCCGTGCTGAGACCGGCAGGACCTGCATCACCGTGTAGAGCGTGACGGGGATGAACAGAAAGGTGACCGCGGTCCGCGCGATCGCGATGCCGAGGAGTCCCAGTTGCGTCCCGGCGACGATCATCGCTCCCATCAGCACGACATTGAACGCCCAGAGGCGGATAGCGCTGATCCGAGCATGACCGGTGACATTGATGATGGCATTTACGGCCCGGCCAAGCCCGACAAAGCTGCCGCCGAGAGCAAGCCAGGGCATCAGCGGGGCGGCGGCTGCCCATTTCGGGCCGAGTAGCACCGCGACCACGTCATCGGCGACCAGTGCCATGCCAACGCCGACGGCGCACGAAATCGTGGCAAAAGCGGCGAGGACCCCGAGGAAGGTCTCCACCAATCGGTGCGGCTCTGGAAGCAGTTTCGCATAGATGGGGAAGAGTGCCTGAGCAGAAGGCCCGATCAGTTCTTCGGTCGGAGAGTTGGCGAGTTCGCTCGCGACATTGTAGGTGCCCATGCTGCGGGCGCCGGCCACCGCGCCGACCACGAAACCATCGGCCTCGCTCACGAAATAGCCGACATTGACCACAAGCATCCAAACCGAGAAAGACCAGATCTCGCGAATCCGGGTGACGCTGAGTCGCGGTCGGAACGGGTGCATCCAGTATGTGAGCCAAGTGCTGAGCATTTCGCCGAGCACGATTCCGATCACCAGGGCCCAGTAGTTGCGTATCACGATAGCAAGCACGACCGTCAAGCTGACGCGCCCAAGCCGCTGGAGCACCTGGAGCTGAAACTGCCGGCCGAATTGCAGCTCTTTACGGAACGCGATCACGCCGACGTTGCGGAAGCCGCCAATGATCGCCTTCAGGGCCAGGCACTGGATGAGCAACGTTACGCGCGGCTCGCCAAAATACCAGGCGGCAATGGGCGCGATCGCGATCAGCAGTAGCCCGACCCCACCATTGAGACCGATCGACATGGTCCATGCAGAATCGTAGTAGCCGCGGTCCGGATTGGTTCGGCGAATGAGGTCGAGGGTCTGCCCCGCTTCCGTAAAGGCAAGAATGAAATTGACGACGAGCGTTCCCATCGCCACCAGGCCGAAATCCTCCGGAGTAAGCAGCCTTGCCAGGACGATGGTGCTGATGAGACCGAGACTACGGACCGCCCACCGCGCCGCGATCATCCAGCTCGATCCGCTGGCGATCTCCTTTCCGACATTCAAAGCCAACACGCTTTCTCCAGAGTTGCGGCTCTCGGGCCATCCCCATCTTCGTTGCAGCCGGGGCAGCGATGACTTTTGCAGCGGCGCGCGTTAACCAATCTCTAAGCTCGCCCCCTTAAAGCGATGGCGAGTTATCTCGCTAGCAATCACCTCGCAGGCTTTGCAACTGAAGGTCGCGAGTGTCGAAAATATCGACATTTTCAAGACAGGCTTCAATCGGGTGTCGGCCGATGCTGCCGAGAAATCATGGACGAAGACGCCACATCGGCGGTCGCTTACCCGGCACGCATGTCCCGACGACCGATCGGCCACGGCGGTGCTCACCTTCCCAGGGGCGGTCGCCGCTCGACGAGAGCGCCCAGCGCGGCGAGCAGGTTGTGCGTCCTTCGTCCCCATCGTTGCGAACGCCATTCGGCCGATTGCCACAGCCGGGCCGCGAGCGAACGCACCGTTCCTGCATGCCAGAAGGCCCGGCCCAACCTGATCGCCCGGTTACCAAATTGCTGTTTGTACTGCGCTTCGCCCTCTCCATATTCGATCAGCTTCACCCCGTGCTCTGGCGCGTGGCGAATGACCTCCCAAAGCAGGAGCCGGCCCGGCGAGAGGCCTTGCATGCTCGGATCATAAACCGGAAACCACCAGCTCAGCAGGTCATGGCATTGCAGCCCAAGGTGTTGCGCCAGGACCTGGCTTCCCGCGCGGAGCCGCGCGGCAACCACCCTGCATTCCGTGGCAGGTGTCTCATTGAGCGCCTCGATGAGGCGAAGGCGGCTCGGATCGTCGAAGGGATCCTGCGCCGCTGTTCGCCGGTATTGCCGCCTCTTGCGGTCAATGAGATCAGCGAGCTGATCGGGCGGAACACGGTCAGCGCTCTCGAGAACCAAGTTTCCATAGCTCTTCTCCGCACGACGCTGCTGTCGCTCGGTGTCCCGCACAAGACCCCGGTTGCGGCTCAACAGCCCGGCGAAAAACGCGTCGGGCCCCTCCTCGATCGCGGTCAGCCAGGCGGGCTCCCACCTGTCTGCCTCCAGGCCAAATCGCACGGAGTCCTCGATCAGATGGCTGAGCTGCAAGGAAGCGAGGCCGGCGAGGCGAAGGAGCGATGCGGGATCAGTTCTCAAATCCACTCCAGCGATCAAGCCGGCGCCTTGAGAGAGATTTCCGCCTATCAGCTCCGCGAGGCGAAGCCGTTGATGCCATGCGCTGCGGAACTGGAACGGCAGGAACCCGCGAATACCCGAACCGTCGTGCAGCACGGCCACATAAGCCCGGCCGAGCGCCTTCTCGCAGACCAGTGCAAAGCTCGGCGTGAGGAACGCCCGGCGAAAGGCGGGCATCTCGTCGAGCAGTTGCCGCCATGCCGCAAGCTCGCTCCTCCCCAGGGCCGAAGGCCTCATCACCTCGGCTCGCAGCTTATCCTCCCTCAACTCACCGCTCCGTGCACTGTTGTTGGAATCGCCTCGACTAAGCTCGTACTCCTGTCGTTGCCGGCAGTACAGGTGACCCCTAATGTACTGCCGCTCTCATTCATTTGACCTCCCCTCGGTAAAATCCGCTTCATGATCGACAATACCCCGTTCTTCATCATCGGGTCGGGCCGGTCGGGCACGACGCTGCTCCGTCTGATACTGGCGCGGCACTCCCGGCTGCACATTCCGCCGGAGACATGGTTCTTGCGCGACCTCGTGGCGGAGCTGCCGCTGTCGGCTACGCTCACCCCGAGCCAGGTCGAGCGCGCCGTCGCGATCATGACGACGGGCTATCGCTGGCCCGACATGGGCATAAGGCCCGAAGAGCTGCGCGGTTGGGCGATGGCACTCGAGAGGCCGAAGCTCGTCGATGTGGTGGGGCTCGTCTATCGCTTTCACCTCGAAAGAGCCGGCAAGGTTCGGTTCGGCGACAAGACCCCGATCTATTTCGACATCGTCCCGCAATTGGCGACACTCTATCCGGGGGCCAAGTTCATTCATCTGATCCGCGACGGACGTGACGTCGCGATCTCTTGGATAAACCTCAATTACGACCGGTACTACGAACGGCCCGGTTTCGAATGGACCTCGGTGATGGCAAGGCGGCAGGCTTATGTCGGAGGGCCTCATTGGCAACAGATCATCGAGATCAAATACGAAGACTTAGTTGCTGATCTCGAGGTGACGGTCCGGAAAATCTGCCGCTTCCTCGGGGAAGAATTCGAGCCGGGAATGCTGGATTACCAGGAAGGGATCGAGCTCGTTCCAGCCCGGGAGCGGCACATTCACGGCAAGCTCGGCCAGCCCGTAACAAAGGATTCGATCGGCCTCTGGCGCAGCAAGCTCTCCGCACTCGAATGCTTCGCGATGGAGTCTTGTCTCTCCCGCGATCTGCAGGACCTTGGATATGAGCTGCGATTCTCGGGTGCGGCATGGCGGCCGCTGCTCGACCTCACGGGCCGCTTCCTCTATACCGTCGCGCCGCTTCTGGGGCGCACGGTCCGATATCTGCGGCGACGCAATCTGCTGCAGGGGGTCCATTTATGACGCTAGTCAAGGTCGGGTCAGTGGAGCGCGGCGAAGCGCCCCTTAAGGACTGTTACCGACCGGATGATCCACCGTCTCACGACTTGCTTTTTCTGCTCGGTCACCAATCCCAGGAAAATGACGCTGATCACCGTAGCGCTGCCGATCAGCGGACCGCGGACTAGCGGGTTTTCAGAGCGGATGAACGCACTGAAAAGGTGCAGCAAAGGTAAATGAAAGAGATAGAGCGAAAACGTAAAACCGGCGGTCCAGCGGATCAGTCGATCGACCCCGCCAAACCAGAGCGCGATCCCGTTCGCGGCGATGATGTTGACCCCAATCGCGGCGGCCAAAGCATAATCGGATGGGCTGTAGTTGGGCGGAAATAGGTTGAGATTGACGGTCACGCGCGGTCGCAACCCGATCGCAACGGCCGCTCCGAGCGAAAGTATGAACAACGACCAAGCGAGGCGAGGAGACAATACCACATATCGCGATATGCGGAACGCAACCGCACCGAAGAGCCAGGTTGGCAAGAGCAGCAGGATTTTAGGCCCGGCAATCAGCATAGCGGCTCCGCACACGAGCGCTCGCCGCCTGCCTGCAAAATAAGTGAACCCAGCGAAGATTACGTAATACCAAAATTCGTAGGGCAGCGACCAAAAGGCATCGTCACTGAAGAGCGGAATGTCAGCGAGCCAGCTCTCGCTGAGGAAACTCACAGCAGCGCCGACGCGCAATAAGGGCGCGGTCTCGCGGTCCAGCAGATAGACATCGGGACTAGCCGCCATGCCGATGCGATCGAGCAGGAAGGCGAGGACTATGGCGGGGATCACGACCGAATAGAGCCGGGCTAGTCGGTTGATCGCATACTGCTCGAGCGTTCTGTCCTTCGTCGCGGCCGTGAAACTGATCACATAACCGGAAAGCACGAAGAACACGATAACGGCACTGTGCCCATAGGGCTGGATCTGCCAAAGGAATCCGCCGCTCAATTGCGCGATCGACAGATGCGACAGAAAAACCAGACCAGACGCGTTGAAGCGCAGTAGATCGAGGTAGGTGGAAGTGGTCGGTCGCATCAGCGATTACCGTTGAAAGCCAGATTACTGAACTGGTGTTACAACTGCTTCCCGTTGCGATTTCAGTCCAAACAGGCCCGAGAACAGACGGTGCCATACCTGCTTGCGACGCTCTGTCAGTTCGGCGATCACGAACATCATGGCCAGCGCCCCGGGGAACATAACCAGGCGCGTATACCAAGAAGATGGTGACCATGGGGCGAGAACAGTAAGGAGCTGGCACAGGGGTACGTGAAACAAATAAATAGTGAATGTCGCTCCTGCGGTCCACCTTATAAAGTGGGAAAGTCGATTTAAAACAGGACCAAACAGAGATGAAACGGCTCCGAAGCCAACCAGATGTGCTGAAAACGCCAATGATACTAAGTACTTCTGCAAGTATTTGAGATCGGTGGAACCAGGAGCTAGGCACCGCGTCAGTGAACATATGCTGATGCCAAGCCCATGCTTCGTATGCTGCCCAGCGCGCCTGTGCACAAACCTGCTCCCGCTGTCTTGCCGATTGCGCATCGGTCAGAAAGGCGGTAAGTCGCCACTACGAGCAGCCACAACGGAAAAAGGGAAAGAATATTGGATCAAGCGACGCACATTGCTGCAACAGGCGCAATCGTCCGCCATCGTCCGCGCGCAAAAATCATGAGCCCGAATATTACATAATACCAAACCTCGTAACTCAGAGACCAATAAGATACATTGGAACCTTGAGTGATATGCCGCCACCAAAGTCGATTGACGAAGATTAGAATCGTCAGAAATTGAGTTATCTGTCCTCTGCTACATAATCCCAGGCCTCAGAATATAGATCGGGCCGCAATGTACGGCCGATTGTATCGAGGGTGAATGTGGCAATCATTGCCGGCAAAGATACCGAATAGACTCGGGCTAAGCGCGAGATAGTGTATGTAGCTGCTGAGGTCTCGCGCTGGTCGGTCACATATGCAATGACAAAGCCGGAGAGCACGAAGAAGACATCGACGGCCTCATCACCATATGGTTCGAACTGCCAGAAGAGCCCGCCAGTGAACCGCGAACCCGAGACGTGGGCGACGAATACAGTGAGCGCCGCAAAGAACCTGATGTTTCTGTACGTAATTGCTGATTCAAACCAGCATTATTATCAACTTTCAAGCATCCGGGCAAATTCGAGCCAGCTCCGGGTCACTGCCGCGCCCGCAACAAAATCATAGGCCGGCCGCCAGCCCAGGAGCGTTTTCGCAAGCTCGTTGGAAAATTCGAGATGAAAATCCTCGCGGACGATCCGGCCCTGATCCGGCCAGGCGGTCCATGCTGCGGGCGACGCATGTTCCGCTCCGATATTCTTCAGGGCATTCACCCGATCGGCCGAAAGCGCCTTTTTCAAATTCACTTTCGTCCAGCGGATGGCCGAGCGGAGGGCGGGAACCGTTGCCAGCTGGTCGTGGAAGTCGGACGACATCGCGAGCCGCTTCAGCGCCGTCAAATTCGATCGCAGCGACGGCCTCGCCGAACGCCAATAGGCACGGGCCGCATCGGCACTGACATTGAGGATCCTGGGTAATGGCCGCACCATTTCGGCAAAGGTCGTGTTGAAGTCGCGCCAGCTCACGGCGCGATCGGCGTTCACGAAGAATGCCTTGCCCAAGCCGCGATCGGTTTCGAGCGCGGCATAAATCGCATCGCAGACGTCGTCCACATAAACGGCGTTGCAGACCCCCTTCCCTTCATCGATCAGGCTGACCGCACCGGCGCGCGCGTCCTGCACGATGCGCGTCACAAACGGGCTGTAGGGCCCGTAGACGACGGTCGGGCGCAGGATGATTCCGGGCATGCCGCCATCGATCGCGCGCTGCACCACCCTCTCCGCCCGGGCCTTGGCATCGGAATAGGGCTCGCCGTAGCGGCCGATCGTCGCCGTTGCCTCGCGCGCGCATTCCGGCCCAGGGTTAGGGCCGTGCACCGCCATCGAGCTGATATGGACGAAGCGCTTGATCCCGGCTTCCCGGCACGCGCTGAGCAAGATCTTCTCCGCTCTTCCGGCATTGTTGCCATAGGCGAGGTGCACGACTCCGTCGCAGCCGGAGAGGGCCGAAGAGAGACTGGCTTTATCGTCGAGATCGCCGGCGACCATCTCGGCCCCGAGACGCCCGATCCGCGCCGCCTTTCCGAAATTGTGGACGAGAGCCCGATACGGCACGCGATAGTGCAGCGACAATCGCTCGCAGAGACGCGAGCCGATGAAGCCCGTCGCGCCAGTGATCAGGACTTTGCCGCAGCGCATACTGTCACCGGCCCGGCATCGACCCAGGGCTGGAGCATGGGACGGCGCACGGAATAAGCGGCCTCGATGATCTTGAGCGGCAAGAGCGTCGAGGCGATCGGGGTGATCGGAGGCTGCCTGCGGCGAATGGCCTCGGCGAAGTCCTCGAGCTGGGCCGCATACGGATTATCGGCACGGAACGGCATCGCGATCCCGTTCGGCCCGATGCGGCTCTCCAATCGTTCGCCGCCGATTTCCTGATGTATGGTCACGACGTCGCGCTCTGTAAAGCGGGCTTCCAACCGGCCTTTACCGCCGCTGATCCGAATTCCGTTGCGCAGATCGTGCGTCCAGCTCGCGGCGATGCGACATGGGACACGCCGACCATTGACAGAAAGCGTGCCGCGAATGACGCCATTTGTCTCGACGCCGCCCAAGGAATCATCCTCGTACTCGACCACAGCGACGTCGCCAAACAGCCAGACCACAAGGTCGAGGACATGGATGCCGCCGTCGAACATGACCCCGCCGGCAGTGATGCTCCGGTCGAAATAGGCGCCTGAAGACATCGGCCAAGCCAAAATATTGCCGAACTCGGCTTCGACCTCCTCGACTTCGCCGATGAAGTCGAGCGCCAGCAGCTTGCGCAAAATCCACATGTTCTTCTGGCAGCGGCACCACTGACCAACAGCCACGATCCGCCCAGCGCTTTCTGCCGCCGTGGCCATTTCGGCAGCATCAGCCGAGGAAGCGGCGACCGGCTTCTCGCATAATACATCGAGTCCCATCCGCAGGAGGTCGAGCGTCACCGGCAAATGCTGCCGCGGCCAGACGCAAACGATGGCGGCATCGACATTGCCGGCGAGGTCCTCGGTCCGGTCCGTGATCTTGGCGCGTAGGCCATAAAGCTGAGCGGCGGCTTCGGCGGTCCGCAAGTTGCGATCGCAGAGATAGCGAATGTCGTAATCGCGCAGCGTCACCAGCGCCTTCAGATGGCAAATCTGCGCGACGGCACCACAACCGACGATCCCGAGACGGATCGGCTTTTCGAAGGCAGAAGAGGTCATGCAAATCCCTCTGCGAGACCGGCCAACCGGATTTGCCGAGAAGCGGCTGGACCTGCGCCGCGATCGGGGTGGGACCGGGGCTTGCGGTCAACTCATGTAGCGGCAATTGGTTAATCAGGTGCTTAGATGACGAAGCGCGGGCGAGACGAAATGGCAGGATGATGGCGATGTCTATTTGATGCCGATGACGATCGCATCGAGCAGGGTCCGACAGGGCAGATGAGCGGCAAGCAAGCGGCGCAATCGCCGAGGGAGACGTCCGACAGCCTTTTCGCCGAGCCGAACGACGGGAAGCGGTAACCTGAAAGGGGTCCCCCTCAACCGGCCAAGAAAGCGCAGCTCGCGAAATCCCGCCCGGCGGAACAGGAGCTCGAGCTCGGATCGAGTGTATTCCTTCAGATGAAGCCCGGTCGCGGTCTCGTCGAAGTACTGCGAAATATCGTGCGGCCCGTTGAACGGGTGCGGAGTTACGCAGACATACTTGCCGCGAGGCGCCAGTACACGGTGAATTCCGCATAGCTGATTCAAGGCATCATCCGGATGAAGATGCTCCATGAGCTGATTGCTGTAGGCGAGGTCGACAGCGCCATCGGGGATGTCGAAGGAGGTACCGTCCGACAAGCAGAATCTGAAGTTCGCGGGCGCGTGCTGAGCGCCGGCGATCGACGCTGAAACGTCGACCGCATAGACGAATCGGCAATGCTGCGCGGCCGCAAAGGACAGGGCGCAGTCGCCTGCCCCAACCTCCATGAACACTGTCGATGGCGCCATGAAGCATTTGAGAACTGCCAGCTCGGCCTCGATTCTCTTCCTGCGCTCGTCGGGATTTGCCTTCTTGCGCAATTGCGGATGTTCACGGACTCGCTCGAACAGCTCGTCATAGACCTGCGCATAGAGCGACAGGCGATCGGCCGGCCGTGAATTTTTCAGGCGAAGCGCGAGTTCCTTTTCAACCAGGTAGTGCGCCCGCAGCTGATCGACGCTCCGGCCAGGAGGCGGCGCTTCCCGCAACACCACCTTACGCCCTTCGCCGCGAAGAGCGGAGCTGCGGCGTCCATGCCAAAGCGCGGCCAACGGCTTGCTTTCCCCTAGAGAACGCCGCTTCCACAGCGTGGGACAAAGTCTTCCGCCGAAAGATCAGCCAGAAGAGCGGTTCCGTACGGTTGGACAAGCATTCCTTCATCTGATTGCTTCCGGCAAGGAAATCGTAGGTCGAAGTGCCATCCTCGCGGCTGCAGCACATCGCTTCCCAATGGCTCAACAGCCCCGGCCGCTCACCCGGGATGCATTCGTAATCGAAGCCGCTTTGATAAGCGTAGACGCGCCGCCGATATCGGAAGTTGTAAAGGTAGCCGATCGCACGAGTCCCAGCAACGAGTTGAGTCAGCCGGATTTCATCAGCTCGAAAGCACCGGTCGATGAGCCGATGGTGAAACCGCGAGAAGGAGGGATTGGCGAAGGCCCCGGGCATACCGCGCGCTCGCCAGTAGCGTTGATGCAGCCGCACTAATTCTTCAAGAAACAGATGCGCCTCCGCAGTGTCGCGCGCCACCCTCAAGACGACGGCGCCGAGCGCCGCGTAGCGCCGCCTCGCCCGCCGAAGCTTGTATTGTGTCGATTTGCTTATCGATCCAATGGGATCGCGTGAGCCGACAAACTCCATGCGATACGAGGTCTTCGCATCGGCGATCTGCAGCGCAAAACCCTTCGGCAAACGGGCGACACGATAGCTCTCGGGCACGCCGCTGACGACGAGTTCGGTTCCCGAGGGGAGCAGAGATAGCAGCTTCGGCAGGAAGACCTCGGTGAGGAGGTGAACAAGTCGCCTGTCGATGAGCAATCCGTTATATTCGATCGTCAGGGCGTCGAGTTCGGGATTTCCGGTCTCTGCGACATAGAACCGGCGTCGCTTCTTGACGAGGATGGCAAGGCAGACCGGCTGCGCGGCAAGGCGCGCCTCGAAAATATGCGTTTCGGAATCGGCGGGTAGCAGCGACAACCAGGTTCCAAGCCAGCCCCAGGATTGGAAGAAGGACGGATCCGACCGCTCTTCGAGATCGCGCCAGCGCATCTCAAGGGCGGCAATCGCGGTTAACCGACTCAAAGAATATTGAAGGTCGAGGGGGGCGACGGTAGCTTCCGCCGGCAAGATGCTCTCCGTCCGATGCGCCGAATGCCCTGCTGGGCGACGGACAACAATGTGTAAGACCTCCGTGCACAGAAGGAAAGCCAGGATCAGTCGATCCGCTTCACGCTGCGCGCGACACCGCAGGATGCATCGGCCGGATCAACGATGACGCATTTCATTCGCTCGCCGGACTTCGCCAATCTTCCGCCAAGCCTTCTTGCCCTGTTCGAACAGGCTGCCGTTTCGGACGGCTTCTTCAGCCATCCGGGCTGGTATAGCGTCTTCTCCGATTTTGCGCTCGCGCCGAACAGCGAGACGCGGCTTTATCTGGACGACCTCGCTGCGCCGGCCGTAGCGATCCCGCTCGTTGTCCGCCCTGGAAAGGAGCGGATGATGGAAAGCCTCGCTAATTACTATAGCTGTCGCCACGACCTTCTGTGTAGAACGCCCGCTCCGGAAGCCAGTGTTACGGCGCTTGTCGAAAAAATCGCGAGTGAACGGCCGCAATGGGATCGGCTGATGTTCCATGCGCTCGATCCCCTTCAATCCTATTTCGCACCGCTCGCCAGCGCTTTGTCCCGCTGCGGATACTCCGTCGAAACCTACTGCCAGTTCGGTACCTGGTACGAAAATACCGCCGGCATGTCGTTCCGCGATTTCCTGGCTCGCCGCCCATCGCAATTGCGCAATATTTACAAGCGCAAACTCGCTGGCATCGAACGGCAGGCCTCTCTCGCGTTCAAACTTTACCACATTGGAGCTGGACTCGAGGAAGCCATCAGCGACTATGAGGCCATCTATCGTCAAAGCTGGAAACAGCCGGAGCCGCATCCGCTCTTCGTTGCGAACCTCGCTCGTTTCTGCGCGCGGCTCGGTGCGCTGCGGCTCGGCATCCTCAGCGTCGACGGGCGCCCGGCGGCAGCCCAGCTATGGATCGTCTGGCGTGGTGAGGCGACCATCTTCAAACTTGCACATGACCAGGTGTGGGATCGGTTTTCCATAGGCACCCTGCTGACAATGCGCATGATGGAACGGGTGCTCGATGACGATCGCCCGCAGCGCGTAGATTTCGGACGCGGCGATGATGCATACAAACGGTTGTGGTTACCTCACAGAACCGAGCGGTGGGGCATCATCGCGGTAAATTGGCGCACGCCACGCGGGTTTGTCGCCGCGTTGCGGCAGCGAGCTGGCGCGGCGAGGCGATTTATGACCCGGCGCTCGCAAGACTGACCTCCGCTGTCGGCGGCGCTGCCGGCGCGCTCTCATGCACGTCGCGCAAAAACGCGTCGAGCATCAGCATCGACCAGATGAGGGAGGCATAGTCGCGCCGGCCGCTGGCATGCTCCTCGAATGCGTGCCTGAGGTAATCGAGGTCAAACCATCCCATCGCATGCAGTCGAGGCGCGTTGAGCGCCTCCCTGACGCGCCGTCGCAAGGGACCCCGGAACCAGTCCGCGAGGGGAACCGAGAAGCCCTGCTTGGGCCGATAGAGAATGTCCCGAGGCAGCCGCGGCTCCAGAGCTCTTTTTAGCACATACTTGCCGACCGCCCCGCGCAGCTTGAACGATGCCGGCAACCCCGCCGCCCACTCGACGAACACATGATCAAGGATGGGGGCGCGCACCTCGAGTGAAGAAGCCATGCTGGTGCGATCGACTTTTGTCAGGATATCGCCCGGCAAGTATGTCTTGAGGTCGGTATATTGCGCGCGTCCGACCGGGTCGTCGGCAGGGGCTGCATTATAATAGGCGGCGAGGTATTCCTTGGCATGATAGCCCTGCAACTCGCGGCGGAATGCTGGTGCACACAGACGCCGTCGAATCTCATCGTCGAGCACCGACACGTTATGGAAGTACCCATCGAGAGAATCGACCGCCAGCTCGCCTAAGGTCGCCCGCAGCCTCAACGGCCGCGGAGCCCAGTCGAGCTGCGGATAGGCATGGGCGAGCGGACCGAGAATGGCTGACCGCAGCCGACCTGGAAGGAGCTGTCGCACGCGTTCCTCTGCCGCATGCCATCGATATCGCCGATATCCGGCAAAGAGCTCGTCGCCGCCGTCCCCGGACAAGGCAACTGTGACCTCCCGACGCGCCACACTGCACAGCTGGTATGTGGGGATGGCCGAAGAATCGGCGAATGGCTCGTCGAAGACGCGGGCAAGGCGGTCCACGAGGGCGAAGTCTTCGGCATCCACCAACGAAGACCGGTGCCGCGTGGCCCAGCGCGCGGCAACGGCCTCAGCATAGCGCGATTCGTCATATGCCGTCTGCTTGAACCCGATCGCAAACGAATTGACAGGTTGGCCCGAGCGCTCGGCCATCAGTGAGATAACGGCGCTCGAATCAACGCCGCCCGATAGAAAGCCGCCGAGCGGGACCTCGGAGATCAGCCGCATCTCCACCGCGTCGCCGAGGCGTCCGACGAGTTCCTCGCAGGCGTCGTTGAGATCGGTTCTCGAGCGAGTACCGAAGCTGATGTCCCAATATGCCCGGGCTCGGGACACGCCGCGACCGCGCCTGATTGTCATGGAATGCGCCGGCGGCAGCTTTTTCACGCTGTAATAGATCGATTTCGTCTCGGGAACATAGCCATAGGCGAGATAATCCTCGATGGCGGTCGGATCGAGCTTGCGCTCGATACGAGGATCGATGAGCAGCGCCTTCAGCTCGGATGCGAAGAGAACAAACCCGCCCCCAATCTCGGCGTAGTAGAGCGGCTTTTTGCCCAGGCGGTCCCGAGCGAGAAACATCTCCTGTCGATTCTCGTCCCAGAGCGCGAAAGCAAACATACCGCGAAATCGCTCGACGCAACGCTGCCCCCACTCCTCCCAAGCGTGAACGATCACTTCGGTGTCTGAATGCGTCGCGAAATGATGGCCGGCAGCTTGTAAGTCGCGCATCAACTCGCGATAGTTGTAGATCTGGCCGTTGAACGACACCACGACGGTTCGGTCTTCGTTGAAGAGCGGCTGTTGGCCGTGCGCGACATCGATAATGGCAAGACGCCGATGACCCATTGCGACACCTGGGCCGTAATAATAGCCGCTCCCGTCGGGACCGCGATGGGCGAGGCTCTCCGTCATCCGCCGCACAAGCTCGGAATCGATCGGCCGCCGCCCTTGCCAGTCAATGATCCCGACGATACCGCACATTTCAGTCCTCCCTGCAGGCGCGACACCCTGCGCCCAAGAAAGCAGATGTCGGCGAGAGGCCGAGCTGCAAACGAAGAACCAGGAGACCGTTAGCGATCGGCCGCTGCCGTCAATAGCGCGTCGAGTCCCGGCAAATCCGTAACAAAGCGGGCCAGACGCTCCTCGGCTGCCTCAGTCGAGTCCCCTATCTCGGTCGATACCGCAATGACTGCGGCGGGGCGCCAGGAATCGAACAGCTGTCCCTTTATGCGTAAAAGCTTAGCCATGAACGGATTGCCGACGAAGTGGTGATCGACCCAGTACCATGAGAGGACAAGTCTCTTGCGGCCGCCGTCGAACACTTGCGTGGCCGCGGCGCGGACGCGCCGGCCGTCCACCGTGACTTCGCTCGTGAACCAGCGCCCGCTCGTCCAGCCGGGCGCATCTGCGACGCGATTGGCGCTGCTCACCAATTTCTTACCATGCGTCTGATAATCGTAATAGCCCACGAAGAGATCGACCTTCCCGACGGCGCTCACATAGGTGCCCTCCGCATAGCGATCTGGTCCAGCTAAGCTCGGCTGCCAGTCAGAGGCGGTCCCACTTATGCTCGACCAGGCTTCATTCACCGCGGGGAGAGTGAGCGCATGTGTCGAGCGGATCGCATCCGGCCTGTCCAAATAGGCGGCGTAAGCCCGCGGTAGCGCTATCAGGATGAGCGCGCCGACTACGATGGCTGCCAAGGCAGCGACCGAGCCGGCCGCGGCCGGAGCGGTGGATCGCCGCGGTAGCTCCCTCGTGTCGCGAAAGAGCATGCCGATTCCCGTCAGCATAAGCATCACGAACGAAAAGAAAATCCATCCATAGACAATGTGATCGATACCTGTCGCGAGCTCGTTGTTACTGAGATATGCGATGAGTACAATGCCGTAAGCGCGTAGGCCGTTCGCGATGATCGGCGTGACGAAGCAAAGCGCGCAGAAAACCAACTTCTTCCTCAATGAAGTATAGGCAAAATCGGCAAAGACCAACCCATAGGCGAGCGTGGCGGTCAGGAATCGGAGCCCGGCGCAAGCTTCGGCAACTTCGAAATTTCCGGTGGGAATAGAGATGAAGATGCCATCAGAGTAGACCGGAATACCCACCAACTTTAGACCGTACACGATGAAGTTTGCGGTAAAATTCTGTAGCGATGGCGTGAGAAAGTCACCAGTCGGAACAAGAAAGAACAAGTAGAGAAACGGAAAGAGGAGCGTGCGGTAAATGGCCTTACCGAGGATCGAAAGCAGAATGCCCTGTATCCCAAAGAGAATCGCGAACTGCTCCGCTTCCATTATTCCCATCATCTCGGCAACAAGCCACGCGGCACCGGATAAGGCGAGCAGGAACAACGCCGGCCAATAGGCCTGAGGCTGCGATACGCGCAGCTGCGCCCGGCGCTCCCACACCAGGTAGAGCGTAATCGGAATAATCAGAAAGCCATGATTATATGATCGCGAATCGTACCAGACCTGTACGGCGGCCACCACTGGCCGCCAATAAAGCCCGAGGAGGGCGGTGTGCAAGATCACGATGCACGCAATGGCCAAGTGAACCCGAGGAAATGCGGAACGTGACACCACCGCACGAGTCTTTGGAGACGCGATCAACTCGGCGGTCTTGATATCCATCTGAGTTACTTCCTCGGCTCCGAGCGAGCGGTTGATTGAATGATCTCAGTGATCAACGGTGGTAGAGGTGCAGCTCTGACTATAGCGTAACCCGGCAACCTCGCGAAATCCGGGTGATAACGCGTGCCCGAATGGCACAAGATCGTGGAGGATGGAAAACGACTGGTTAACGCTATCTTGATGATTGACGTGGATAGATCGGGTAAGGCCTGAGGTCGCGCAGAACGTCTTCACACTGCGCTCGCTCGTCCCGGGCTCCGATCCTCGCGCCTCGTGCCTGTGCTTACTCCCACTTCGGCAGAAAAAGATCCGTCGCGATATTGCCAATGAGACTGTTGTTTCACCACAGGATTGCGTCCCGTGATGGCCAGGCCGTACACATGGATGAGCTTTGCGCTGCCCTGGCACGGCTGGGTCACGAAATCATTCTCGTCGGACCGGCGCGGACCGCACGGCTGCAGTTCGGTGGGGATGCCGGCGTCGTCGGATTTCTCAAGCGAACGCTGCCGCGCGCGATCTACGAGATGCTGGAGCTGGCCTATAATTTGATCGCGCTGCCTCGGTTATGGCTCGCAATCCGGCGCCATCGCCCCGATGCCGTCTACGAGCGGTATAATCTCTTCGCGATCTCTGGTGCCATCCTTGCGCGGCTGAATCACGTGCCGCTGCTGATCGAGGTCAATGCGCCGCTCTGTGAGGAAAGGGCGAAGGTGGATGGCATCGGTCTGAAGCGAGTCGCGGCCTGGAGCGAGAAAATGGTCTGGCGGAGCGCCGACTACGTACTACCCGTCACCCATGTATTGGCTGACTATGTTCGTCGCGCCGGCGTCGACGAGCGGCGCATCATCGTCGTGCCCAACGGGATCGACGAACGCAAATTCGCGGAGCTCCCGCGCCGCGACGTCGCTAAACGGCGCCTTGGCCTCGACGGTCGAATGGTGCTGGGCTTTACCGGATTCGTCCGAGCTTGGAACAGCCTCGAACGGGTCATCGATTTCATGGCCGGCCCCGAATCAGACCCGACCATCCACTTGCTGCTCGTTGGGGACGGTCCGGCGCGCGCCGAGCTCGAAGCACGTGCGCAACGACTAGGCGTTCGCGATCGTCTGACAGTAACAGGCATTGTTGCGCGGGAGGCGATCGTCAGCCATATCGCAGCCTTCGATATCGCGCTGCAGCCCGGAGTGACGCCGTACGCGTCGCCTCTCAAACTCTTCGAGTACATGGCGGCTGGGCTGGCGATCATTGCACCGGATAGCATGAATATCCGCGAAATCCTGACCAACGGCGCCGATGCGGTGCTGGTCGATCCGGACAGTCCCGAGCAACTCGCTGCTGCCATAGGAAGTCTCAGTCGGGACGAGGCACGGCGCGAGAAATTGGGAGCGGCAGCTCGCGCAACCATCGAGCGACGTGGCTTTACTTGGACTAAGAACGCGCAACTCGTGGCTGAACTCGTCCTTCGACTTCGCGGCAAGACCAGCGCGCTCGATCGCGGGCCGGCCGACCATTTCGAGTCTGCGGACGTGTCGGCACTCTTAGAGCCGTCGGCGGTCAGCACGCCGAGCCACGCACCCTCCTCGCGATCTCCGGAACCTGAATGCAGGAGGTCGTAAGGCCTTTAACCAGTACGGACACCTGGATCATCGGTCCGATGGACAATGGCAATGGGTGCGAAGTCGATGCTTAGTTTTTCTCAGACCGTCAAGGAAACTCGTTAAAATGCCCGCTCTTTCCCAAGTCTCGGCAAATTCCGTCGCAAGACACGTCACCGAAATGAATAGTCGGCCGGTAGCTTGTCAGGGTGGGATGCGGCGATGACCCTCGATCATCTCCAGCGGCTCGAGGCCGAGAGTATCCACATTCTCCGCGAAGTCATCGCCGAGGCCCGCAATCCGGTGATTCTCTATTCGATTGGCAAAGACAGCTCCGTCCTTCTACACCTCGCACTGAAGGCTTTTCATCCTGCAAAAGCGCCCATTCCGCTGCTCCACGTCGATACGACATGGAAGTTCCGCGAAATGATCGAGTTTCGCGATCGTATCGCTGCACAGCTCGGCTTCCGTCTCCTGGTGCATATCAATCGCGAGGGACTGCGCATGGGCATCAGTCCCTTCAGCCACGGCTCGGCGATCCACACAGATGTTATGAAGACCCAAGCCCTGAAACAGGCCCTCGACGAGCACGGGTTTGACTTCGTCGTGGGTGGTGCGCGCCGAGACGAGGAGAAGTCGCGCGCCAAGGAGCGGATTTTCTCGTTCCGGACGGCGCAGCATCAGTGGGACCCGAAGAAGCAACGGCCCGAGCTCTGGCGGCTTTATAACCTCCGCATTCAAAGACGCGAGAGCATCCGCATCTTCCCACTGTCAAACTGGACCGAGCTCGACGTTTGGCGCTACATCCATAGGGAGAACATCCCCGTCGTCCCCCTATATTTCGCCAAGACTCGTCCCGTCGTTGAGCGCGATGGCGCCCTCATCATGGTGGATGATGATCGCATGCCGCTCCAATCCGGCGAAAAGCCGACGATGCGCCAGATCCGCTTCCGCACGCTCGGTTGCTACCCGCTGACCGGCGCCATCGAGAGCAGCGCTGCCACTGTCTCGGCCATCATCGACGAATTGACGACATCGAGGATCTCCGAACGTCAAGGCCGTGTCATTGATAGGGACAGTGTCGCGTCGATGGAAAAGAAGAAGCAGGAAGGATATTTCTGAGGATGAATCGCGTACCCTTCGCCAACGCATCGGTTCCGACGGCACAACTCCATCGAGAGCCAAGGGACCTCCTGCGCTTCATCACGTGCGGCAGCGTCGATGATGGCAAGAGCACGCTTATTGGGCGGCTGCTCTATGAGACAAAGGTCGTACCTGAAGACCAGCTCGCCGAAATCATCCGCGCCAGCGCAACCGGTGATGCCGGAAGCAGCACCGAATTCGCTTTTCTGCTCGATGGGCTAGTGGCCGAGCGCGAACAGGGCATCACTATCGACGTGGCGTTCCGCTTCTTTGCCACTGATCGGCGCAAATTCATCATCGCCGACACGCCAGGGCACGAACAGTATACGCGGAACATGGTGACGGGCGCCTCGAATGCCGACGTCGCCGTAATCCTCATCGACGCGCGCAAAGGCGTGCTGACGCAGACGCGTCGGCACAGTTATATTTGTGCCCTTCTTGGCATCAGGCACGTCGCGCTCGCCATCAACAAGATGGATCTGCTCGACTTTGCCGAGGCGCCATTTCGCGCGATTGCAGCGGAGTATCACAGCTTCGCGCAAAGCCACGGAATTGCGGATGTTACCGCGATCCCGGTCTCGGCCTTGAAGGGCGACAATGTCGCGGCGCCGAGCACGAAGATGCCGTGGTACGCAGGGCCGACATTGCTGGATTATCTAGAGAATGTCGAGGTCGAGGATCGCCTGCGAACCGCACCATTCCGCATGCCGGTTCAATGGGTCAATCGACCGCACGCCCATTTCCGCGGCTTCTGCGGAACGATCGTCAGCGGGCGCGTGCGACAGGGCGACGAGATCGTCGTGCAACCCTCTGGACGGCGCAGCCGCATCGCCCGCCTGGTCACCTTTGAGGGCGATCTCGCAGAAGCCGTTGCTGGACAGGCGGTCACGCTTACCTTGACCGATGAGGTCGATGTTAGCCGCGGCGATCTCGTCTCTCCGCTTTCAGCGCCGGCCGGCGTTTCCGAGCAATTCGAGGCGACCGTCATCTGGATGGATGATGACCCGCTCCTCCCGGGCCGCTCATATTACGTAAGAGTTGGCACGGCGACGGTCACTGGCTCCGTGTCAACCATCAAATACAAGCTCAACATCAATACCATGGAGCATCTGGCTGGCCGTACGCTGGCGCTCAACGAGATCGGCGTTTGTACGATCAGCCTCGACCGGCCGGTAGCGTTCGACCCTTACGCTGAAAATCGTGATACTGGCGGCTTCATCCTCATCGATCGCATCACGAACCGTACAGCCGGAGCCGGACTACTACATTTCGGCCTACGACGCGCCCAGAACCTGTTCCACCAAGCGGTCGAGATCGATAAACATGCGCAGGCGGCGCTTAAGGCTCAAAAGCCTTGCGTTCTATGGTTTACCGGTCTTTCCGGTGCTGGCAAGTCAACGATTGCCAACCTCGTCGAACGGCGGCTCTATGCCTTGCGTCGGCATTGCTATCTTCTCGACGGCGACAATTTGCGCTTGGGTCTTAACCGCGATCTTGGCTTCACCATTGCTGATCGGGTGGAGAACATCCGCCGCGCCGCGGAGATCGCCAAGCTGATGGTGGACGCGGGTCTCATCGTCCTTGTGTCCTTCATTTCGCCCTTCCGCGCGGAGCGACGAATGGCGCGGGATCTGCTGGAAGACGGCGAATTTTTTGAGATCTTTGTCGATACGCCGCTCGCCGTCGCCGAAGCACGCGACCCCAAGGGGCTGTATAGAAGAGCGCGGCGCGGGGAGATCAAGAATTTCACCGGAATCGATTCGCCCTACGAACCACCGCTCGCTCCAGATATCCATATCAATACCACAACTACACCGGCCGAAGCCGCGGCGGAGCTGATCATCGCACGTCTCGTCGAGCTTGGGATAATTTCCCGGGACCTCTGTTAAGTAGTCTAACATGTCAGCGGGGTAGCGGGAGCGTTCTGATCTCGCCGATCAGATGAAGTGGCGGGCCTTCATACGTCACTCCGATCAGCGTAATGACCGCACCAGAGCACCGGCCGTAGTTCCTGATAGACCCGTTGGGGTTACGGCTCACAATATGGACGCCGCGCAGAATCATGCCTCCCGGGTACTTGCACGATTCGGCCGCGTAGCCGATCAGGTTCTCGTTTTGAACCGCCTCTCCCTGAAAAATGGTTCCCCCTTCTACAATCACATCTCCGCCGTCAGGCAAGTCGAGCGCACGCGACCCGTGTCGCGCGACAAAGACAGAGTCATAGATCGCGGTTTTCCGGCACCGGGATTTGAACTCATGTCCGACTCGAGCATCGCGGAAGACCGAGTCGCGGACGGTGACTTTCGAGCAATCGCCCAGGTAGACGTTATGAGTCAGCCCGTCCCAGCCGTTGTCGTAGAACTCGGAACTTTCGATTATCACTTCACCGCCGGAAGCGAGCAGACCGTCCTGCGAGGAGTGGCACACGATCTTACGCAACGTGAAGCTTGCGCCATGCTCATTGCGGATACAGGCGCCATTCGCATCGTCGGCTGCCGACAGGACTGCTCCGCTAATTTCTAGATTTTCTAGGACGATGCCCGGCGCTGCAATGAGCAAGCATGCCTCCTTTCGCACAAGAGCGATTCCCGCACAGTCAATATGCGCACCTTTTTCAAGGCCGCGGACAGTGAGCCCCGGCACGGCAATGCGAACGCTTTCGCGGTAGCGACCGGTTTCGATCTCGACCACTTGCCCCGGCTTGGCTGCCGACAAGGCCGCCGCGAGGCTAGCATAAGCCCCGTTCGGACCAACACAGACGGCGCCTGTCGCACATCCTTTCTGCACGATCTCGCGATGTGGGGCCTTCTCGGCGCGTGCGATTGCGGTGCCAAGTGCAAGGCCAAACGTCAGAAGCGCGGCGACAACCCGGAGCACGGACAAGGGGACGGTCTCGTCACCGGCGATGCGCGCTAACCACCGCACGCTTTCCTCCGGAGATCATGATGAAGCTGGTCCTGCCGCCAAGCGAAAGGCTGCGGTACCGCAACTTCAAGAGATCGGGCAATCAGCTCGAGACGCGTCGCGGCGATCTGCCCAGACAAGACATCGCGGACCACGATGGTCCAAGTTCCAGGCACCTCGTTAAACGCGAAAGGCAACCAGCGCGTGATCGCCCTGCCGTGCCCCACGATGTTGCCGGAATAGAGACGATCCTGCCGCGTGGATCGATGACATCGAGATGAACCACCCGAGCTTCGGCGAGACGGTCGCGAAGCTCTATGCGGATCGGCACCAGATCGCCAACAATTGCTTTGTGCGGAACAGAGAGGCATGGCGCACTCAATCGTGCGGGCGACACTGCGAGAAGCGTCGGGCGACTCGGATCGAGGCGCAAATCGACTTGCTCGCCGCGGCCAAGCGCCTCGCCCGTGCGGATGTCGTAGGCGAACGCCGTCGAGGGCAAGTGAAGAATAGCCTTCTCGACCGTCGAGGACTCCGACGAAACGGTTTCCGATAGGTCCGCCGCTTGTCGCGAATCGTTCCGCTGCAGCGCCAGCAAAGTGACGCGCCCATTCCGGTAGCGATAAAATTCAATGCCTCTTAGAGGCGATCCCGAAGGATCGGTCACGGGAAATATGGGGCGCGACCGGTCACCAAAGACGAGCTGCTCTTCCGCCGCCAGGCCCTGCACGGCATCGGACGAGTTCGCGCCGAGAAGGATCGCGCGCCCATGGCCGAGACGAGTGCGGATTGGGGCCGCGCTCGCCCCTTTGCCGAACAGATCGCCCAGCGGCGGATGCTGATATTTGCGTCCATGCTCATCGAAAATACCAGGCCGGACATCGGCGACGACAGTGCCGCCGCGCTCCGCGAAGTGGCGGATTTCATCCCCTTCATTTCGCGCAAGCGCGATGGCGTGCGGAAGGAACAATATCGAATACTGTCCGGAGCGAAGCGCGCCACGCGCTATGGACGATGCGGGAAGGAAGCGTGGTTGGAATCCGGCCCCATGAGCTAGGCGAACATCGTGTCGGATCGCGGATCGGATGCTGTTGTCCTTCGTTTCGGACTCGGCATCGCGGTCAATCCAGGACACTCCCTCCGACCGCCGGTCGAGCAGCCATCCGATGCGCATGCTCGCCTGCGAGTAGAGGATAGCCACACCATCGGGCTTGCGACGACTGTTGATCAGCAGGGCGCCGACGCCTCGGCGAATCTCTTCGAGGTCCGGAAGAGTGGTGCGGCCCCATTTCCCGAGCCGTCCATCGTCGTCGATAAATTCCTGCTTCGGATCCCAAATGATCACGCCGCGGAATCCACGGAGCAATTCGCGCCAAATGGCGCGCCCCTGCTCTGGAGCGCCTTGAAAGAGGGTCGAAATCAGCACGATCTTTGGATTCTGCAATTGCGAGACCTCGACGGAGCCGTCGAGATCGTCGAGTTCCATCAGATCGACGGCGCCCGCAAGCCGCGAATAATCGTAACCGCCCCAGCCGGGAATCTGCGCTCCTTCTATCGCGGAGAGAGCGTTCGGATCGGCTCGATGGATGGCGTCTGTGCCGATTCTCAGCGCGCGGGAGAACGCGACGTCCATCCACTCTTTGAAATCCGACCAAGCAGCGAAATTTTCATCTACCCGCAGGAAGGCCTCGGACGTCATCATTGGAGTAACGGCTTGCCAATGGCGAAAATGCGATCCCCATTCCGCGTTCAGGGACCGGAGACTGCCGTAGCGCTGGCGCAGCCAGCTGCGCATATCCTGCAGCGAATAACCGGAAAGATCGAAATCCCAAAACGCGGTGAGGTCGGCGATCCCTGTCTCGTCCCCGAGACTGTAATAAAGCGGGTGAAACGCACGTTGCGAAGTCACGACGCGATGAAGACGCCGGCTGATTTCCCTTAACCAAAGCGGATCTGCAAGGCTCGGCTGCCGGATGAACGCAGCGGATGAGTTCGGTTTTTCCTTGTAGAGCTGCTTGGCCGCCAGGAAGAGCCAATTCTTTGGGCGGCCGGGCGTCCACCGGTGATAAGCTGAATAGAAATCCGTCGCAATGTTCTCGACGTACCAGCGCAAGTTGCTGTCGAGGAGCGCCGCGGCTTCGGTGTCGGACGGCGCGCCTCCGGATCGGCTTACGCCATATATTTTCCCGGAGGTAAAGCCGTGTTCGCGAAGAACCTCGTAGGATCGCGCGGTTCTCGCATGCCACATGATGAGTTGGTAGTCCGTCCAAGGATCCCGCAGCGGGATGATCGTGAACGACGTACGCTCTTCGCGTGCCGCGCGAATCTTAGCGCCGCGTGCACCCGCACGGTCGAAGAAGAGGCGCACGCGCAGAAAATTCCGTTCCGTGACGGCGCGCCTTTTGTCGAGCGGCCACTTGATGAGGGAGCGCTGGTTGAGTTTGACCCGCCACACGGAATGATCGACCAGACGCCCGAGCGAATCGGTCCAATCGGCCGAGAGCGTTGCCCATCCCGTTTTCGGTTGCGCAAGCTGGTAAATTGCTTCGATAATCCCCGCCCGTTCAGAAACAACGAGACGATCCGCCGCCGCAGGGCTAGTGGTCGCGGTGAGAACGGTGAGCAGACCCAATGCAATAAGGCCTGTGATCCGTGCAGAGCGGCGAGACGGCAATCGTTCGGCCCGTTCCCGCAGAATGTCAAGCCGGCTATCGGACCGTTCCCTTTGCAGGACATCTGTTCCTATTTTTGGGATATGTCCACGAGGCTTACGACTGCTCCAGAGCAAAATGTCAAACACTCCGGCCCTGGTATGTCACGACACAAATGCGGTCCGCTGCTGGGTCACTGCTGGCGAATGAATTTCAGACGATAAATCGGCGAAGCGTAAACAATCAGTTAGGATCACCGCCCCATAATATGCCTGCCTGTTCGCGCCGGCAAAGTCATGAACCGGGTGCCGTTGCCGGTGCGGCCGCTCTAAGATAGACGAAGCCGCTCTGAATTGCATGGAGCCAATCGCTGATGGAACTGGGTTATGCGGTCGTGGGCCTCGGCTATGTCGGCCTGCCCGTCGCCCTCGCCTTGGCGCGGCAGTTCAGCCCGGTGATCGGGTTCGACATTTCGGAGCGCCGCATTGAAGCGCTGCGCCAAGGGGAGGACTGGACCGGCGAGGTCGCGCGCGACGATCTGCGGCGATCGAGCCTCAAATTCACCAGCTCCGCCGCGGATCTCGCGGCCGCCAGCTTCTTCATCGTGACCGTGCCGACGCCGATCGATGGCGAGCGGCGGCCCGATCTCTCGCCGCTCGAAAGCGCGTGCCGGCTGATCGGCCCGGCCCTGCGACCGGGCGCCGTCGTCGTCTTCGAATCGACGGTCTATCCCGGCGTGACGCGAGAGATCTGCGGCCCCATCCTCGCCGAGGCCTCGGGCCTGCGTCAGGGCATCGACTTCAAGCTCGGCTATTCGCCCGAGCGCATCAATCCCGGCGACAAGGAGCATCGCCTCGAAACGATCATGAAGATCGTTGCGGGCGAGGATGAGGCGACCCTCGAGCGAGTCGCCGCGGTCTACGGCGCCGTGGTCAAGGCCGGCCTTCACCGCGCCTCCTCGATCGAGGTCGCCGAGGCCGCCAAGGTCATCGAGAACACCCAGCGCGACCTCAATATCGCGCTGATGAACGAGCTCGCGATCATCTTCGACCGGCTTGGCATTCCGACGATGGAGGTGCTGCGGGCGGCCGGGACGAAATGGAATTTCCTGCCCTTCACCCCGGGGCTCGTCGGCGGCCACTGCATCGGCGTCGATCCTTACTACCTTACGGCGAAAGCCGAGGCGGTCGGCTATTTCCCGCAAGTGATCCTCGCCGGCCGGCGCATCAACGATGGCATGGGCGCCTTCATTGCTCAGCGGCTGGTCAAGATGCTCATCAGTGCCGAACGCCGCGTCAAGGGCGCGCGTGTCGGCATTCTCGGCCTCGCCTTCAAGGAGGATGTGCCCGATCTGCGCAATAGTCGTGTGCCCGATATCGTCGCCGAACTGCGCGACTTCGGCATCGAGGCGATGGTGCACGACCCGCTCGCGAATCCGGACGAAGCCAAGCACGAATACGGGCTCGAGCTGCACGACCTCTCGGCATTCCGCGATCTCGACGGCCTCGTTCTCGCCGTCCCGCACCGCGCCTTCCGCGGCGTCGGCCATGAGCGGCTCCTGGCTGCCCTGGCGCCCGGCGGCGTATTCGTCGATGTGAAGACGGCTATCGACCGCGATCTCGTACCGCCTGGTATCGCCTATTGGAGCCTCTGAGCAGTGCTGCGCCGGGACCGAGCGAAACTTCAGCCGGCCCCGCGCCGCCACACCGCATGAGCTCGCCATGACCATCGTCGTCACCGGCTGCGCCGGATTTATCGGCTTCCACGTCGCAATGACGCTGCTGGCGCGCGGCGAGGCTGTCATCGGCATCGACAACGTCAACGATTATTACAGCACCGCCCTGAAGGAAGCGCGCCTCGCCCAGCTCGCGGCGCGCCGCGGCTTCACCTTCCACCGCATCGATATCGCCGACCGCGACGCCGTAGCCGGCGTCTTCGCCCGCCATCCCGAGATCACCGGCGTCATCCATCTCGCGGCGCAGGCGGGCGTCCGCTACTCACTCGTCAACCCCTACGCCTATGTCGATTCGAACGTCACCGGCCAGCTGACGCTGCTCGAAGCCGCGCGCCGGCTCGAGCGCATCAGCTGCTTCGTCTATGCGAGCTCGTCCTCCGTCTATGGCGGCAACACCAAGCAGCCCTTCAGCGTCGATGACCCCGTCGACCGGCCGGTTTCGCTTTACGCGGTGACGAAGCGCGCCTGCGAGCTGATGGCACAGAGCTACAGCCACCTCTACCGCCTCCCCTGCATCGGCCTGCGCTTCTTCACGGTCTATGGGCCCTGGGGGCGCCCCGATATGGCGGCCTACATCTTCACGCAATCGATCCTCGCCGGACGGCCGATCGAGGTCTTCAACGAGGGCCGCATGGCGCGCGACTTCACCTATATCGACGACATCGTGGCGGGCACCGTGGCGGCGCTCGACCGCCCGCCGCCGGCGGATGCGGCGGGCGTCCGCCACCGCATCTACAATCTCGGCAATCATCGCCCCGAGAAGCTGCTCGATTTCATCGCCGTCATCGAGCGGGCGCTCGGCCGCAAGGCGGAGCTGAAGCTGCTGCCATTGCAGCCTGGCGACGTGCCGGAGAGCTTCGCCGATATCGACGCCTCGCGCCGCGACCTCGGCTTCGAGCCGAAGACGCCGATCAGCGAGGGGCTGCCGCGCTTCATCGCCTGGTTCAAGGACTATCACCGCATCCCCTAGCCCGAACTTCGAGACCCCCGCGTGGCGAAGACGATTCATCTCATCGCGGCCGCCCGGCCGAACTTTATGAAGGTGGCGCCGCTCTACCACGCGCTCGACAAGGTGCGCGACTGGGCCGATCCCGTCATCGTCCATACCGGACAGCATTACGATCCCAACATGTCGGACGCCTTCTTCGCCGACCTCCGCCTCCCCGCACCCCACGTCAATCTCGAAATCGGCAGCGGCAGCCACGCCGAGCAGACGGGCGGCGTCATGATCGCCTATGAGAAGCTGTGCCTCGCCCGCGCCCCCGATTGGGTCGTCGTCGTCGGCGACGTCAATTCCACCCTTGCCTGCGCCCTCGTCGCGAAGAAGCTCTGTCTCCCATTGGCCCATCTCGAAGCCGGGCTGCGCAGCCGTGACCGCACCATGCCGGAGGAAATCAACCGCATCGTGACCGATGCGATCGCCGATCTCCTCTGGACGCCCTCGCCCGATGCCGACGAAAACCTCCGGGGCGAGGGTGTCCAGGCCGAGCGAATCGAGCGCGTCGGCAACATCATGATCGATTCCTACGAGCTGGTCCGCGACCGCATCGAGGCCGATCCGACGCCGGATCGGCTGGGCCTCCGGGCGGGCGAATTCGGCGTCGTCACGCTGCACCGCCCGGCCAATGTCGACGACCCAGCGATCCTGTCGCGCATCGTCGGCGAGCTCTCTCTCGTCTCACACTCGCTCCGCCTCGTCTTCGCCGTGCATCCCCGCACACGCAAACGGCTCGAGGAATTCGGCCTTCTGCCGCGGATAACCGAATGTCCCGGCATCACCATCATCGAGCCGCTGGGCTACATCAACTTCATGGCGCTGGTTCGGAAGGCGCGCCTCGTCATCACGGATTCGGGCGGCGTGCAGGAGGAGACGACCTATCTCGACATCCCATGCCTCACCTTGCGTGACACGACCGAACGCCCCATCACCCTTACACAAGGGACGAACCGCCTCATTGCACCAAATGCCCTCGCCACCTCCGTTGCGAGCGCGCTCGCCGGCGACTGGCCGCATGGGCGGCGCCCCGCGCTGTGGGACGGGCGCACCGCCGAACGGGTAGCCGCCAGCCTGCGCCGGCATACGGCACGCGAGGTCGGAGTCGCAAGAAACTAATCAACCGCCCGCCGAATTCCGCAGATGCTCCTGAGCCCGCTGGCGCGCGGCTCTGAGCTCGCGCCGGCATCCATCGAGGGTCATCCCGGGCTGCCAGGCATAGGCGCGACAGGATGCTTCATCAAGCTGATCGGGACCGGCCGCTGCCGCGACATCGTGCCGCGCTGGAAGGGGCGGTGCCGCAGAGTTCGGCGGCGAGGGAGCCGCGGGATGCTGATGCGCGGACGCCACGGGCGAGGGGGCAGGCGGCGACGCCGTCGCCCTGTCGACCGGCTCTGGAGCCGCCGGCGCGACCACGAGCTTCCCCGTGGCGTCGCGATGAAGTCGCCCGACCTTCGACACGGGCGGTAGCGCCGGCGTCTCACCGGATGGCGCGGTCTGCTGGCCATGCGCCGGGTCACCCGCGATGCCCAGCATGGCGCTCAGCGCCAGGGCCACGAGCCGCAGGAGAAAGCCTATGGCAGGCATCGAGCAGCTCGCGCTCCCCCTCGCGCATTCGCGGGATGCCGTCAAAAGCCTCGATCGCGGCGCCGGCCTCATCGGCCCTTCTGCCAAGTCACGACGGAGGTGACCGCGTAATTCCAGACCGAGCCGACGACGGCGCCGGCGATGCCGGCGACCCACCAGGCGCGGCGGTTGCCGAACAGTACCGAGGCGACGCCGACATTCGCGATCGCGCCGAGGCCGCACACGGCCGAGAAGGTTAGGAGACCGCGCAGGAAGGCGAGGCCGCGCAGGCGCCGGTCGCGATAGGTGAAGACGTTGTTGAGCGCGAAATTGCCGATCATCGCAACCACCGTCGCCACCGCCTGGGCGGCGGTGAAATCGAGCCCGGCGAGGCGCAGCCCCGACCACAACGTGGCAAGATGGACGAGGAGCCCGACGCCGCCCACCGCCGCGAAGAGGGCAAAACGCACCGGGACGATGTGGCCGATCAGCTTGTCGGCGATCAGCATCAAATATTCCCAGGCGACGAGCGTATCGAGCTTGCTCGTGCCATGCGCCCGCGGGCGGAAGCGGTAGGGCAGCTCTTTGAAGCGCAGCGGCCTCGGCGAGGAGGCGAAGAGATCGAGCAGGATCTTGAAGCCGACCGCCGAGAGGCGCCGCACCGCGCCGTCGAAGGCATCGCGGCGGATCATGAAGAAGCCGCTCATCGGATCGGCGATGTCGGCCTTGAGGACGAGGCGGCTCAGCCGCGTCGCGACGCGGCTCACCTCCGCGCGCCCGCCGCTCCACGCCTCGATTCCCCCTCCCGCCGCGTAGCGGCTGCCGACGACGACGTCGAGCGGCTCGGCTTTCAACGCGGCGAGCATCGTCGGCAGCAGCGTTTCATCGTGCTGCAAATCGGCGTCGATCACGGCGATGAAAGGCGCGGCGCTCGCCAACGCGCCTTCGATGCAGGCCGAGGAGAGGCCGCGCCGGCCGATCCGCTGAATGCCGCGGATGCGGCGATCGGCGGCGGCTGCCGCGCGAATCCGCTCGGCCGTGCCGTCGTCCGAATCATCGTCGACGAAAATGGCCTCCCATTCGATGCCGGCGAGGGCGGCATCGAGACGCTCGATCATCGGCCCGATGTTGTCGCGCTCGTTGAGGGTCGGAATGACGACGCAGAGCTCGGCCGCGGCTCTGCGCGAGGATGCCGGCGCGGCCGGGCTGGCGGGGAGGTCCAGCCTGATGCCGCGCGGAGGCTCGGGCTCGATCTGAGTTTGAACGCTGGCGCGCAAGAAGATGCCTGCCTTTCCTTCGCGATGCGGCCATCGATACGCCCTCGCCCGCCGGTTTTCAACCACGCGAAGGGCGCGGGCGCTCAGCCCCGACTTTGCGGCGCGGCGGCGATCGGAGTGGCGGCCGGCGACGCGCCCGCCGCCGACAGCGGCGCCGGAAAGATCTCGTCGGTCATGCCCATCAGGCGATAGGCGAGAAGGCCGCTCCATTCATGCAGCGCGAGGTGGAAGAGATGCAGGTTGTCGGCCAGCGACGGCAAGCCGCCGCTTCCCTTCACCTCATAGCCGGCCGGATAAGGAATGATCGTCCAGCCGGCATGGCGGAAACAGGCGACGGCGCGCGGCAAATGAAAGGCGGAGGTCACGAGCAGCCAACGCTGGCCCGCCGCCCCCTCAGCGGCGCGCTTGCTTTCGATCGCGCTTTCGCAGGTGTTACGGGATCGCTCCTCGAGGCGGATGCGGCCGGGATCGACGCCGATGGCGGCCAGCAGATCGCGATGGACCGAAGCTTCGCTCGGCCAGCCCCGATGATTGGAGCCGCCGCTGATCAGGATCGTCGCTTTCGGAAAGCGGCGCGCGAGCGCGGCGGTCATCGTGATCCGCTCGGCATATCCCCAGAAGACCGGCTGATCACGGGCAAGCGTCTCGCCGACATTGATGGCGCCCGTCAGCAGCAAGATGCCGTCCGCCGGCTGCGACAGGCGCGGCGCGGCAAAACGGTTCTCCAGCGGCGCCATCGCCCAGCGGCCGAGGGGGAGAACAAGGAAGAGCACGAATCCGAGCGTTGCAATGCCGATGAGGATGCGCCCGGCGCGGCGGCGCCCCGACAGGGCCAGCAGCGCGCCCACGGCCAAGGCAAGGGCGAGGAGGTTGCCCGGCGCCAGCGCCGACCAGACAAGATAGCGAAGGCTCATCGGCTCATGAGCCTGCCGCCGAGGGCGCGCCGCTCATGCCGCTGGCGGAAGGTCCATCTCCATGATCGCCATGTGGAAGGCGTAGGAGACCTCGCCATCCTCTTCGTCGCGATAGATGATGCCGATGAACTCGCCGCCGAGGCTGACCTCGACCGACCCGTCCTTGCGGGTCTTCGGGCCGAGAACGATCCGCTCCGTGCCGAACTTGTCGCGCAGATACCGCTGCAAACGCGCCACTTCCGATGGCTTCACCGCGCCCTCCCCTCCTGTCCCGCCTCTTGCACGCGCGCATGAGAATAACGGACATCGGGCGGCGCGGCATCAGCGATCGCTGCGGCCGCATCGTTGCCCCTCCCCCTCGCGGGAGGAGGGGCTCGGTGCTCGGGCTTGCGCTCGGAAGGGCCCTCAGGCCATCGCGGCGCGGCGTCTTCAGGTCCCGCTTTGAATCTGCCCGGTCGTCGGATCGACCGACACCGCGACACGCTTTCCGTTATGCCAGGCGTAGGCCGTGAACCCCTGCCCCTTCGCCGCGAAATTCTCGATGCCCGTATAGCCCTTGGCCTCGAGCAGGTTCAATGCTTGAGTATAGCGATCGCCGGCAGTGTCGCGGTAACGATCGGCTCGATGCTGCATCATCGTCGCGGGCGCCGAGTTGCCGCTCGCCGACGTCGTCCCGGCCGCCATAGCGCTGCCGACGGCGCCGATGAGGAAGGCTGCGCTGATAGCTGTCAATCCGATGCGATTCATAATCCATCTCCTCTTCGCGATTGACGGAGGCGGCCCGCGCCATGCACGACAAAGAGGCGGTCCGGGCCACCTTACGAGTGAGAGATGGGTCCGGATGATGAACTCGGGCTTGCAGCCAGATGAAATCCGCGACAGGGATCGAGGGGAGTGACGGCATGAACCGAAGCCCACGATGGAAGGAGCGCCCGCCAGGATCGAACTGGGGCGATTTCGGGCCGGACGACCAATTGGGCCGGCTCAACCTGCTGACGCCTATCAAGGTGCTGGAGGGCGTCGCCGAGGTTCGCGAGGGGCGGAGCTTCTGCCTCAGCCTGCCGCTCGACTACCCGGGCGGCAATCTTCTCAACCCGCGCCGCCATCCGCCCCGCCTCGAACCGACGCGGCGCGAGGGCAAGCCGGTGATGAACTATCCGCTGAGCCGGCACGACCCGCGCCATACCGACGTCATCAGCGACGATGTCGCGGTCATCACGCTGCAATATTCGACGCAGTGGGACAGCCTCGCCCATGTCGGGCAGCTCTTCGACGCCGATGGCGACGGCGTTGCCGAGATGGTCTATTACAACGGCTACCGCGCGGGCAGGGACGTGATAGGACCCGTCGACTATAGCGGCGGAGGCGAGGCGCCGTGCAATGCTACCTCGGGGGCAAGGGCGCTCGGGATCGAGAACATGGCGCGAAGCTGCATCCAGGGACGCGGCGTCATGATCGACCTCGAAGCGCATTTCGGCCGCGAACGGAAATGGGTCGATCATGACACGCTGATGGCCGTCATAGCGGCGGACGGGGTCGTCGTCGAGCCGGGCGATCTCGTCTGCCTGCGCACCGGCTTCGACCGCGTCATCCTCGAGATGAACCGCCGGCCCGATCCCGAGCGGCTCGCCAATTCCTGCGCCGTCCTCGACGGCCGCGACGAGAAGCTGCAGCAATGGGTGACGGAGAGCGGCCTTGTCGCGCTCATCTCGGACAATTACGCGGTCGAGGCGCATCCCTCGCGCGATTGCGACGGGCCGAGCTGCGCCGCCCTGCCGCTCCACGCCCATTGCCTCTTCCGCCTCGGCGTCAATCTCGGCGAACTCTGGTATCTCTCGGAGCTCGCCGACTGGCTGCGCCAGCACCGGCGCTCGCGCTTCCTCCTGACCGCCCCGCCGCTCCGCCTGCCGGGCGCCGTCGGCTCGCCGGTGACGCCGGTCGCGACGGTGTAAGCCCCGATCTGGGCAACGAAACGGCGGCCCCGAAGGGCCGCCGTCGCAATGACCGTAAGATCTAAGCCTGAACGCTCTTGCGGCGACGAGCGAAACCGAGGCCGGCGAGCCCGACAAGGATGATGCTGAGCGCCGTGGGCTCGGGAACCGCCACGGACGGGCCGAACACGGCCTTCCAGGCGAGGTCGCCGAAATCGCTGAAATCGTCCCAGCTCGTCGTGTTGAGCTCGGACGAGGTCGCGTTGTTGTAAAAATTGAAACCACCGCCGCCATCATTGGCGACATGGGTAAGCTGAGTGTCGCCCCACTCCCAGCTCTGAAAGCTTCCCGTATTGGCCAGGATCGAGGCGGGATCCGAGGTCGTGAGCAGCGCCACATAGGCATGCCCCGGCGTCAAGCTGACGCCGCCCGTGTTCACGGTCACCGTCTGAAAGCTTCCGTTCGCGGTGAGTGACATATTGGGGCTGGTGAAGAGCGCTGGTCCCGTCGCGCCTTGCGGCGAGTTGCCGCCCTTCAGATTGCCCGACCATGCGTAGACATCGGCCTGGAAGGTGGTCGTCCCGGAGTCCGAGCGAAGATAGAAGGTGAAGCTCTGCAAAGTGCTGTCGGATGGCGCGATAAAGGTCTCGCCATATGTTTGAGTACCACCCGGCCCCCAAGAAGAGATGAAGGCAGACCCGTCCCAGGACGGGGTCGTGTCGAAGGTCGTCGCGCCAGACGACGGTGCGAGAAGAGTGAGCGCTGCGCCGAAGCCTGCCGCGGCTGTCGCCAGGCCGCCCATGCCGAGACGCCGCCGGAAGATTCTCATTTGCGACTCCCTTGACAAAATCCCCGATGCAGCTTGCAGAAGCTGCTCAACAGAGCTTTGCAAATTCCGTACCAGCTCCCGCGATCAAGCCCTCACAAGACCTTAGCCCGCTCATCTCCCGACCATCTCGCAAATCTGTAAAATCTACCGACAGTCCTTGCATCCAGCGGAAATAGTCTCTGCCGAATATCGCGCGCAGAGGACGCGCTGCAAAACGGGGCGATATTCCAATCGCCCGGACGTCTCGCCTTCCGGTACGGGAGGGTCGCGCCATATGATGGCAAGATCGGCGGATCGCGCCAGTTGAGGCAAGAGGGAGAGGTGTCGGTTCCTGGGTCACGACAATCGGACAGCCTCGGCCGGTTCCTGGCGATGCGCGCCGAGGCGACGCCCGATGCTGCGGCGCTCATCTGCGAGGGCCGGAGCTGGAGCTATCAGGCCCTTGACGAGGAGAGCCGGCGGGTTGCGCGCGGCCTCGCCGATCTCGGCATCGGCGCCGGCGACCGCGTCGCTCTCTGGCTGCCGAACGCGCCCGCCTGGCTCGCTCTCTATTTCGCCTGCGCCCGGCTCGGCGCCATTATCGTCGCCGTCAACACGCGCTTCCGCAGCGCCGAGATCGCCGACATCCTGGATCGCTCCGGCGCCCGGCTTCTCGTCTTCTGGCCGAGCTTCGGCGGAGCCGATTTCCCCGCCACCCTGGCGGCGCTCGATCCCGCGGCGCTGTGCCGTCTCGAGCGCATCATCGCCTATGGCGGCGGCGCGGCGCCGACGATCCCCGGCAAGCCGGTCCTCGCCTATGAGAGCCTCCGCGCCGCCGCGTCCTATGAGGGCGACCGCGGCGCGGGGCCGGTCGGCAGCATCATCTTCACCACCTCGGGCACGACGAAAGCGCCGAAATTCGTGCTCCATGATCATTACAGCGTCGTCAGCCACGCCCGCCACGTCGCCCGCCGCTTCGGCTACGACGCGCCGGGCAGCACCATCCTCCAGGCATTGCCGCTTTGCGGCGTCTTCGGCTTCGCCCAGGCGATGGCGGCAATCGCCGCCGGCGCCCCCCTCGTCATGCCGGCGCGCTTCGAGGCGGAGGAGTCGACCCGCCTCATCCGCCGCCACGCGGTTACGCAGTTCAACGGCAGCGACGAGATGGTCGCGCGGCTCCTCGCGGCATGCTCGGAACCCGTGCCCTTCCCCACCCTCCGCTTCTGCGGTTTCGCCGCCTTCAATCCGGGGCTCGGCGATATCGTCGAAACGGCGGAGGCGCGCGGGCTGCGCCTCGTCGGCCTCTATGGCGCGAGCGAGGTGCAGGCGCTCTTCGCGCTCCAGCCGCTCGACGCGCCCGCCGCGCGGCGCGGCCTTGCCGGAGGGGTGCCGGTCGCCGAGGACTACGCCGTCCGCATCCGCGATCCCGAGAGCGGCCGCCTGCTGCCAGCAGGCGAGAGCGGCGAGATCGAGCTCAAGGGCGCGAGCCTCATGGCCGGTTATTTCGGCAACCCCGAGGCGACGGCGTCGGCCATCACCGAAGACGGCTGGGTAAGGAGCGGCGACCTCGGACGCCTGACCGGCGATGGCGGCTTCGTCTTCGAGACGCGGATGGGGGACGTGCTGCGCCTCGGCGGCTATCTCGTGGCGCCGGCCGAGATCGAAGCGCATCTCCAGCGCCATCCCGCGATCGATGGCTGCCAAGTTGTGGGCGTCACCGCCGGCGGTCGGCCCGCCGCCGTCGCCTTCGTCACGCTCCGCGCCGGCGCCGCCTTCGACGAGGCGACGCTGCGGCAGCACTGCGCCGAGGGCCTTGCCCGGTTCAAAGTTCCCGAGCGCATCCTCGCCCTCGACGCGTTCCCGACGACGCCCAGCGCCAACGGCACCAAGATCCAGCGCGTGAAGCTCCGCCAGATGGCGGCGGAGGCGGTTGCTGCCTCCTCTCGGCCTTCGCCGCCGTGATCGACTACGAACGGCTCATGAACCGGCACTTCCCGCCGGTCCGCCAGACGCTGACCAAGCGGGACTGTATCCTTTATGCATTGGGCGTCGGGCTCGGCGGCGATCCCTGCAATGCAGCGCAGCTGCGCTTTCTCTATGAGGAAGGTTTGCAGGCGCTGCCCACCATGGCGGCGGTGCTGGCCTATCCCGGCTTCTGGCTCAAGGACGCGGATTGCGGGGTCGACTGGCTGCGCATCGTCCACGGCGAGCAGCGCCTGGCGATCCACCGGCCGCTGCCCGTCGAAGGCGAGATCATCGGCCGCACTCGCGTCGCCGGCATCGTCGACAAGGGGCCGGGGAAGGGCGCCATCATTTACTCGACGCGCGAGATCGTCGACGGCGCGACAGGCACGCCCTACGCCACGGTCGAGCAGAGCGCCTTCTGCCGTGGCGATGGCGGTTTCGGCGGTCCCTCGGGTCCTGCCTGGCCGGTCCACCCTCTTCCGGAGCGAACGCCCGACCGGATCTGCGATCTTCCGACCCTGCCGCAGCAGGCCCTGCTCTACCGCCTCAACGGCGACCTCAACCCCATCCACGCCGACCCCGATCTCGCGCGTGCCGCGGGCTTCGAGCGACCCATCCTGCACGGGCTGTGCACGCTCGGCATCGCCGGCCACGCCCTGTTGCGCGGCGTCTGCAACTATGATCCGGCGCGCTTCGGGACCCTCGCCGTGCGTTTCTCGGCGCCGGTTTATCCCGGCGAAACCATCCGCACCGAAATGTGGTCCGACGGCGCCGTCGTCTCCTTCCGCGCCCGCGTCCTCGAGCGCGACGCCATCGTCCTCAACAACGGCCGCCTCGGCTTGGCCCAGTGATGCGGCACCGACGCAAGCCCGCCGGGCAAAACGATTGACACCTCGGGCATCGCCGCTATAGTGCGCCTCCCTGGACGGGGATACCCCGCCCTGACGCATTCCAGCGCGAAGAATTTGCCCATGTTCGCAGTGATCCGCACCGGCGGAAAGCAGTACCGGGTCGTGAAGGACGATGTGATCGCCGTCGAGAAGCTGGCCGGCGAGCCGGGCTCGAGGATCGAGATCGCCGATGTCCTCGCCGTCGGCGATGAAGGCGCCGCCGCCAAGACCGGGACGCCGACCGTGCCGGGCGCCTCCGTCAGCGCGACCGTGGTCGAGCAGAAGCGCGGCGAGAAGATCATCGTCTTCAAGAAGCGCCGCCGCCACAACTACCGCCGCAAGAACGGCCATCGCCAGGCGATCACCGTTCTGCGGATCGATGCGATCAGCGCGGGCTGAGCGGGAGCATTCGTCATGGCCCATAAGAAAGCAGGCGGCTCGTCGCGCAACGGCCGCGATTCCGCCGGTCGCCGCCTCGGCGTGAAGAAATTCGGCGGCGAGATCGTCGTCCCCGGCAACATCATCGTCCGCCAGCGCGGCACGAAATTTCACCCCGGCGCCCATGTCGGCATGGGGCGCGACCACACGATCTTCGCCAAGACCCGGGGCGCGGTGAAGTTCCATGGCGGGCGCGGCGACCGCATCTATATCTCGATCGAGCCGGCCGCGGCGCCGGCGGAGGCCGCCGAATAGCCCCTCCTCGCATCCGGGCGCAGAGCGCCCAGCCGTGACAGGGGGGATGGCGACATCCCCCCTGTCGCTTTCCGGTTTGAACCGCCGTGCAATTCCTCGACCAGTGCAAAATCTACCTCAAGAGCGGTGACGGCGGCGCCGGATCGGTCAGCTTCCGGCGCGAGAAGTTCATCGAGTTCGGCGGGCCCGATGGCGGCGATGGCGGGCGCGGCGGCGACATCGTTTTCGAGGCGGTCGCCAACCTCAACACGCTCATCGACTACCGCTACCGGCAGCATTTTCGTGCCCAGAACGGCCGCGGCGGCGCCGGCCGCAACCGCTCCGGCGCCGCCGGCGAGACGTTGGTCCTGCGCGTCCCCGTCGGGACTCAGGTGATGGACGAGACCAATTCCGAGGTCCTGCTCGACCTGACCAGGCCCGGCCAGCGCACCCTGTTCCTGCGCGGCGGCGACGGCGGCTTCGGCAACGCACATTACAAGAGCTCGACCAACCGGGCGCCGCGCCGCCGCGACCCCGGCTGGCCGGGGGAGGAGCGTTGGGTCTGGTTGCGCCTCAAGCTCATCGCCGATGCCGGCCTCGTCGGCCTGCCCAATGCCGGAAAGTCGACCTTCCTTACTGCCGTCTCGCGCGCCCGGCCGAAGATCGCCGATTACCCCTTCACGACGCTGAAGCCGCAGCTCGGCGTCGTCCGCCTCGACGACGAGGAATTCGTCCTCGCCGACCTGCCCGGCCTCATCGAAGGGGCGAGCGCCGGCGCCGGGCTGGGTCACCGCTTCCTCGGCCATGTCGAGCGCTGCGCCGCCATCCTGCACCTCGTCGACGGCACCGCCGCGGATGTCGTCGGCGCCTGGCGGATGGTCCGGCGCGAGCTCGAAGCCTATGGCCACGGCCTCGCCGAGAAGCCGGAGATCATCGGCCTCAACAAGGCGGATGCGGTGCCCCCCGCAGAGATGGCGGCCAAGCGCAACAAGCTGAAGCGCGCGGCAAAGCGCGAGGTGCTGATCCTTTCGGGCGCCACCGGCAACGGCGTTCCGGCGACGCTTCACGCCTTGCGCGCCGCGATCACGGCGGCGCGTGAGGCGGCCCGACCCGCGACCGCCGCCGCCTTCTCGCCATGAGCGCGCGCGAGACAAGGCGCGATGCCGCCCCGCCCCGCCCCGGCCTCGCCGAGGCGCGGCGGCTCATCGTCAAGATCGGCTCGGCGCTTCTCGTCGAGGAGAGCTCCGGGAACGTCCGGCGGGCTTGGCTGCAGACGCTCGTCGCCGATCTCGCGCGCTGCCGGGCCCGCGGCCAGGAGGTGCTCATCGTCTCGTCAGGCGCCATCGCCGTCGGCCGCCGCCACCTCGGACTGGCCGGCCGCGCCTTGCGCCTCGAGGAGAAGCAGGCGGCGGCGGCCACGGGCCAGATCCGGCTCGCCCATGCCTATCAGGAGGCGCTTGCGCAGCACGACATCACCGTGGCGCAGATCCTGCTGACGCCGGAGGATACGGAGGAGCGCCGGCGCCACCTCAATGCGCGCGCCACCTTGAATCAGCTCCTCGAACTCGGCGCGGTGCCAGTCATCAACGAGAATGATACGGTGGCGACCGCCGAAATCCGCTTCGGCGACAACGACCGCCTCGCGGCGCGCGTCGCGCAGATGGTGAGTGCCGACACGCTCGTCCTGCTCTCCGATATCGACGGTCTCTACACCGCCGATCCGCGCCGTGATGGGAGCGCCCGGCTCGTGCCGCTGGTCCGCGAGCTGACGCCGGAGATCGAGGCCATGGCCGGCGAGGCGCCGAGCGGCTACAGCTCGGGCGGCATGGTGACGAAGCTCGCCGCCGCCCGCATCGCCATGACCGCCGGCTGCCGCATGGTAATCGCGCTCGGCAAGCGCCCGCATCCGCTGACCGAGATCGAGAACGGCGCCCCGTGCACCTGGTTCGCGCCTTCGGCCGAGCCTCTGACCGCCCGCAAGCGCTGGATCGCGGGGGCACTCAACCCGGCAGGCGTGCTCATCGTCGACGACGGCGCCGCGGCGGCGCTGGCGCGCGGCAAGAGCCTGCTGCCCGCCGGCGTTGTCGCCGTCGAGGGCGAGTTCGAGCGCGGCGATGCTGTCCTCATTCGCACGCGCGCCGGTCGCGCCGCCGCCCGCGGCCTTGCCGCCTACGGCAGCGACGAGGCGCGGCGGATCGCCGGCCACAAAAGCGGTGAAATCGCCGCCCTCCTCGGCTACCGTGGCCGCGAGGAGATGGTCCACCGCGACGATCTCGTCGTGACGGGGTGAGAGATGGCGAAGGCGGCCAGCGGCACAATCCTCCCCCCTCTCCCGCTTGCGGGAGAGGGTCGGGGTGAGGGCAGCGCTGCGGACTCACTTCGAGACGCCCTCACCCTGCGCTCTTCCGCAAGCGGGAGAGGGCCGGAACTGGGTTTGGTTCGGCAGATGGCCTCGATCGGCGCAGCGGCCCGGAGCGCAGCGCGGCAATTGGCGACGGCGACATCTGAACGCAAGATCAAAGCCTTGCAGGACTCTGCTGCGGCACTGCGCGAAGCTACTCGCGAGCTTCTCGCGGCGAATGCCCAGGACCTTTCAGCGGCCCGCGACCTCTCGCCAGCCATGCGCGACCGCCTCGTCCTCGACGAGAGGCGCATCGAGGCGATGGCGCAGGGGCTCGAAGCGGTCGCGGCGCTGCACGAGCCCGTCGGCCGCCTCCTCGAGAGGCGGACGCGGCCCAACGGCCTCTTGATCGAGCGTGTGAGCGTTCCGCTGGGCGTCATTGGAATCATTTACGAATCCCGCCCGAATGTGACGGCCGATGCGGGCGGCCTCTGCCTCAAATCGGGCAATGCCGCGATCCTGCGCGGCGGCTCGGAGAGCTTTCACTCCTCGGCGGCGATCGTCGCCTGCCTGCGGCGTGGGCTGGCGACCGCCGGACTTCCGGAAAACGCCATCCAGCTCGTGCCGACGACCGACCGCGCCGCCGTCGGGCTGATGCTCACCATGCCGGAATGGATCGATATCATCGTGCCGCGCGGCGGGCGCTCGCTCATCGAGCGGGTGCAGCGCGAGAGCCGCATCCCGGTCCTCGCCCATCTCGACGGCATCTGCCATGTCTATGTCGACAAGGCCGCCGACCTCGCCAAGGCGCGCGCCGTGGTCCTCAATGCCAAGATGCGCCGGACGGGCATTTGCGGGGCGGCCGAGACGCTGCTCGTCGATGCTGCCGTCGCTGCGAGTCATCTGCGGCCCATTCTCGCCGATCTGCGGCAAGCCGGCTGCGCCTTGCGCGGCGATGCCGCCTGCCGTGCCCTCGATCCTTCCGTCGAACCGGCGAGCGAGGCCGATTGGAGGACGGAGTATCTGGATGCCATTCTGTCGGTGCGCATCGTCGACGGGGTGGGCGGCGCCATCGACCACATCAACCGCTACGGCTCGCATCACACCGATGCCATTGTGACGGAGGATGCCGTCGCGGCCGAGCGCTTCCTCGCCGAGGTCGACAGCGCCATCGTCATGGTGAACGCCTCGACGCAATTCGCCGATGGCGGCGAGTTCGGCATGGGCGCCGAGATCGGCATCTCGACGGGTCGCCTCCACGCCCGCGGGCCGGTCGGCGCCGAGCAGCTCACGACTTACAAATATCTCGTCCGCGGCAACGGCCAGGTGCGCCCCTGAGCGACAGGGCCGCAAGAGAAGCGACGGCCCAAGACGCCGCCTGCTCTCCCCTTCTCCGCCTGCCGCCGAGCCTCGCCCGCCGCGACAGGCGGCGGATCGGGCTCCTCGGCGGCTCCTTCAACCCGGCTCATGGCGGCCACCTCCATCTCAGCCGCGAAGCGCTGAAGAGCCTCGATCTCGACGAAGTCTGGTGGCTCGTCTCGCCGCAGAATCCGCTGAAGCCGGCGCGCGGCATGGCTCCCTTTCGCGAGCGTCTGGCCAGGGCCGCAGCCGCGGCACGCGGCCGCCAGATCAAGGTGAGCGACATCGAGGCGCGCCTCGGGACGCGCTTTACGGCCGATACGATCGCCGTGCTGCGGCGACGCTTTCCCGCGACCCGCTTTGTCTGGCTGATGGGCGCCGACAATCTCGGGCAGATGGATCATTGGGAGCGGTGGGAAGACATCTTTCGCGCCGTGCCCATTGCGGTCTTCGCTCGCCCTTCCTATTCTTTAAGGGCATTGTCGCAAAGGGCGGCGCAGCGATTCGCCCGGCGGCGGGTTCCGGTCGAAGCGGCACGGAACCTCGCCGAATTCGCGGCGCCAGCCTGGGTCTTCTTTCCGTCGCGCCTCGATTCTCGGTCGGCGACGGAAATCCGGTCCCGCCTCGCCGCCGGGCAAGGCCGAGGCGGGACGGTCAACGCGTGAGGTGAGCGTCATAGTTCATGCCACTTCCGCGCCGCGCCAAGACGCGGCGCCAGCCAAGGCGCTTCTCGAGCGGATCGAGAAGTCGCTCGATGACGGCAAGGCCGAGGACATCGTCACCATCGGCCTCGAAGGCAAGTCCAGCATCGCCGATTTCATGGTCATCGCCACCGGGCGCTCGCAGCGGCAGGTCGTTGCCTTGGCCGAGCGGTTGCGCGACGAGCTCGACCGCGGGCGGCCGCGGCCGTCGCTCGAAGGCCTGCCGCAAGGCGATTGGGTGCTGATCGACGCCGGCGACGTCATCGTCCACCTCTTCCGCCCGGAGGTGCGCGCCTATTACAACCTCGAAAAGATGTGGGGCGCGGATTCGCCGGACGGGGCCGCCGAGCAGTCCGAGCCTTTGCGCGCCTGACGGCGCGCGCGAGAGGCTGAATGCGCGTCCTCATCGCGGCGGTGGGACGCGCCAAGGGGCCGCATCTGGCCCTCCAGCAGCACTACGCCCAACGCATTCATTGGCCGCTGTCGATCGTCGAGGTCGAGGAGCGGCGTCCCCTGCCCGCCGCTGAGCGGTGTCGGCGCGAAGGCGCACTTCTGCTCGCAGCGCTGCCCGAGCGGGCCGCCATCGTGGCCCTCGATGAGCACGGAACGTCATTGGCGAGCGCCGCGCTGCCGGGGGCACTCGCCAAGTGGCGCGACGCGGGAGGCGGCCAAATCGCCTTTCTGATCGGCGGCGCCGACGGCCTCGACGAGGCGGTGCTTGCGCGAGCGCAGTTCCGTCTCGCGCTCGGGCCCATGACCTGGCCGCATCTCCTCGTTCGCGGCCTCTTGCTGGAGCAACTCTACCGCGCTCAGCAGATCATGGCCGGCCATCCCTACCACCGGAAATAGCGGCCGGCGTCGAAGCAGGCGGCCGCGGCGCCGCCCGCTCCTCCTACTCGACCAGAGCCGGCTCCTTCGGCGGCGTCGCCGGCGCGGGCCGGTCGCGGAACTCGAAGGTGAGCTTGTCCTCCGCCGAGCGCTCGACGCGAACGATGCCACCCTTGGCAAGACGGCCGAACAAGAGCTCCTCGGCCAGGGGCTTCTTGATGTGCTCCTGGATGATGCGCGCCAGAGGCCGGGCGCCGAAGAGATGGTCGTAGCCCTTCTCGGCGAGCCATTTGCGCGCCTCGGCCGAGAGCTCGATCGTGACGTTGCGGTCGGCGAGCTGTTCCTCGAGCTGGAGGACGAACTTGTCGACGACGCGGCCGATCGTCTCGGGGCCCAGCGCCTTGAAGGAGATGATCGCGTCGAGGCGGTTGCGGAATTCCGGCGTGAAGAGCCGGTTCACCGCCTCATGGTCGTCGCCCTGCCGGACCTCGCTGCCGAAACCGATCGCCGGCTTCGCGAGATCGGCCGCGCCGGCATTCGTCGTCATGATGAGGATGACGTTGCGGAAATCGACCGACTTGCCGTTGTGGTCGGTCAGCTTCCCGTAATCCATGACTTGCAGGAGGATGTTGAAGAGGTCGGGATGGGCCTTCTCGATCTCGTCGAGCAGCAGCACGCAATGCGGATGCTGGTCGACGGCGTCGGTGAGGAGCCCGCCCTGGTCGAAGCCGACATAGCCGGGCGGCGCGCCGATGAGGCGCGAGACGGTGTGCCGCTCCATATATTCCGACATGTCGAAGCGTGTCATCTCGATGCCGAGCGTGCGGGCGAGCTGGCGCGCCACCTCGGTCTTGCCGACGCCGGTCGGGCCGGAGAAGAGATAGGAGCCAATCGGCTTCTCCGGATCGCGCAGCCCGGCGCGCGCCAGCTTGATCGCGCTGGTGAGCGCGGAAATCGCCTGGTCCTGGCCGAACACCATGGTCTTCAGGTCGCGCTCGAGGTTCTTCAGAACCTCCTTGTCGTCGCGGCTGACGCTCTTCGGAGGAATGCGCGCCATCGTCGCGATGACGGTCTCGACCTCCTTCGCCGTGATCGTCTTGCGCCGGCGGTTCTCCGGCACCAGCATCTGCGCCGCGCCGGTCTCGTCGATGACGTCGATCGCCTTGTCCGGAAGCTTGCGGTCGTTGATGTAGCGGTGCGAGAGCTCGACGGCGGCGCGCAGCGCGTCGGCCGTGTAGCGCACCTTGTGATGGCGCTCGTAATAGGGTTTGAGGCCGCGCAGGATCTTGACCGAATCCTCGACCGTAGGCTCGTTCACGTCGATCTTCTGGAAACGGCGGACGAGGGCGCGGTCTTTCTCGAAATAGTTGCGGTATTCCTTATAGGTGGTAGAGCCGATGCAGCGGATCGTGCCGCTGGCAAGCGCCGGCTTCAAGAGGTTGGACGCGTCCATGGCGCCGCCCGAGGTGGCGCCGGCGCCGATCACCGTATGAATCTCGTCGATGAAGAGCACCGCGCCCGGATGCGCTTCGAGTTCGGAAAGGACCGCTTTGAGGCGCTCCTCGAAATCGCCGCGATAGCGCGTGCCGGCGAGGAGGGCACCCATATCGAGCGCGAAGATGGTGGCGCCCATCAGCACCTCGGGCACCTCGCGCTGAACGATCCGACGGGCGAGGCCCTCGGCGATCGCCGTCTTGCCGACGCCGGGGTCGCCAACATAAAGCGGGTTGTTCTTCGAGCGCCGGCACAGGATCTGGATGGTGCGGTCGACCTCGCTCTCGCGGCCGATGAGCGGGTCGATCTTGCCGTTCTTGGCCTTCTTGTTGAGGTTGACGCAATAGGCGTCGAGCGCGTCGTGGCCGCCCTTCTTCGATTTCTCGCCGCTCCGCTCTTCCTCCTCCGCGCCCTGGACGCGGCGCGACTCGGAGCGGCCGGGCGCCTTGGCAATGCCGTGCGAGATGTAGTTGACCGCATCGAAGCGCGTCATGTCCTGCTCTTGCAGGTAGAAGATCGCATGGCTCTCGCGCTCGGCGAACATGGCGACGAGGACATTGGCGCCCGTCACCTCCTCGCGGCCCGAGGACTGGACATGGATGGCGGCCCGCTGCAGCACGCGCTGGAAGCTCGCCGTCGGCTTCGCATCCTCGATATGCGTCGAGATGAGGTTCGACAGCTCGTTGTCGATATAGTTCGCGAGGTCGCGACGGAGCTTGTCGAGATCGACCGAGCAGGCGCGCAGCACAGCCACCGCGTCCTGGTCCTCGGTCAGCGCCAGCAAGAGATGCTCGAGCGTGGCGTATTCATGGCGCCGCTCATTGGCGTGAGCCAGCGCCCGGTGCAGGGTCTTCTCAAGATTGCGCGAGAGCACGCCTTTCCGTCCCTTTCCTGCCGAATGCCACCGTCATTCCTTTTCCAAGGTGCATTGCAGCGGGTGCTGATGCTGCCTTGCGAAATCCATCACCTGGGTCACCTTGGTCTCCGCCACCTCATAGGTGTAAACGCCACAGATTCCGACGCCGCGCCGGTGGACATGCAGCATGATCCGGGTCGCCTCCTCGCGGCTCTTCGCGAAAAACCGTTCGAGGATATGGACGACGAACTCCATCGGCGTGTAGTCGTCGTTCAGCATCAGGACCTTGTACATCGAGGGCTTCTTCGTCTTCGGCTTGGCCTTGACGACGATGCCGGTCGCCGGTCCCTCATCGCCCCGCTTCTCGATGCCGCTCATCTCCGTTCGAACTTCAGCGCGCGTTTGCCACAGCATGATATTGGGTCGAAGGGCGTCCCGAAAAGCCCCTTTTGCCGGCCGGCCGATTCGCCATCGGCTCGGGAACTGCTTGTCGCCGAGAGAAGGCACGAAGCCCGGCTCGGCTCCAAATGCCGAGCGGCCCGGCGATGCCGCCAGGCCGCTCGCGCCGCATCGACCCTACGCGCGCGTCAGTTAATCAATTCTGTGCGGCGCCGCGCTCATCGTGCCGGAGCATCGCCGAATGGAGCGAAAGCGCGCATCGCCGTCCGGATGCCGATCTCCGAGAGCCGTGCCGAATTGGCGAGGAACTCTTCGAAGGCATTTTGCGCGATGCTGCGGTTGACGGAGAACAGCTCGGCGGCATCGCGTGCCGAGAGCAGCGCCCGAGTCGTCTTGACGGCACCCTCGACGGCCCGGCGCGCCTGATTTGCGATCTCCCGTCCCGCCTCCTCGAATCCGTTCATCAACGCGGCATTCGCGGCGGCCACGGCCGCGAAATTGTCGCCGCCGAAGGAAATGCCGCCCGGCGCCGCCGAGGCGCCGCCGTCCCGCTTCCCCAGGGCCGTGTCGCTGGCCAGTTCGCTCTCGGGCTCACGCGTGACGGCCACGCTTCGCGCCGTATCGGCGCGGCTCCTCGCCGCGGCGGCGGCACGCCTTGCGCTGGTGGCGGCGCTCTTACCTGTGGCAGCGCCGGTCTTCTTCTTTCGGCTGATCGTCATACCTCGCTCCTTGCCTCGCGGCGCCCTACCCACCGCGCTCTTTTGTTGCATTGCAATATGGCGGTACTTATGAAGGCAGCCGGTCCGTGTCAAGTTTAGGTGCGGCGCAGCATCAGCATCGGCGGCCTTCCGCTCACGGCAGCCCGGGAACGCCGACAAGCCCGTCCCGCCCGACTTCGAGATCGAAGATGGAATAGGCGCGGGTCTCGATCGTCACGCGATTCTTCGGCCCGCGCGGCGCCGAGGGGCCGGGCGGCTGCACCGGGACGCCGGTCGGGTCGTGGGCGAAGAGAAAGCCCGGAAAGCGCAGCGCGGCGAATCGCCGCGAGGGATAGCGCCATGCATTGAAGTGATAGGCGCCGTTCTCGCAGGCTGCCGCGACCCAGTAGTAACCATCGGAGGGCAAGACGAGGCCAATGGGCGCGGGTTCGCCGAAGCCGCTGGCCCAAAGGTCGTCGGCGAAGACGCGCCATTCGGACGGTGTCAGGGCGATCGTGCCGCGCTGGCCGCGGAAGGTTCGGAGCGGGTCGCGGAGGTCTATCTCGCTCGGCGCCTCCGGGAACAACACCCGAGCCGCGAGGCGCGCCGTCCCGGCGGCCGCGTCGCCGGTGACCTCGTAGATGCGCACCTGCTGACCCCACACCGCATTGTAGGTGAGGCGGTAGCGATCGGGGCTGCCTTGGGCGCAGGCGCTGCGGATATCGGCGCCGTCGAGGTAGTCGAACCAGCCGAGGCTGCGGAGCATGGGCAGCGAGCTCGCGCCGAGGCTGGCGCAGCCCATGAGGAGAAAAGCGAGGAGAAGCGCGCGCGTCATGGATGAATCTTCCCGATCTCCGCGTTCAACTGCGGGGGCAGGGAACCGGCCGGGCTGTGAAGAAAAAGAGGCAAAGATATCGTGGACACGGAATCCAACATTTCTTAATCTCTTTCAAGTTGAGTCGTTGGGGAATCGCTTTTCGGGGAGGGGGTTCGATCGTGCAGGGCTCGAGGCAGCGCGCGCATTCGTCAAGATTCGGGTTCGGTAAATTTCTCGCCGCCGCGTTGGCGGCTCTCATTCTCTCGCTGGCGCCGGAGGCGCAGGCAAAATACGCCTCCATCATTATTGACGCGGATACCGGCGAGGTCCTGCACCAAGTGAACGCCGACGATCTGAACTATCCGGCGTCGCTGACCAAGATGATGACGCTCTACCTGCTCTTCGAGGCGCTCGACAACGGGCAGGTGAAGCTCGACCAGCAATTCCCGGTTTCCGCCCATGCCGCCAGCCGGGCGCCCTCGAAGCTCGGCCTCGTCCCTGGCGAGACCATCGCGGTGCGCGATCTCATCTATGCGATCGTGACCAAATCCGCCAATGACGCCGCCTCCGTCGTCGCCGAAGGCCTTGCCGGCAGCGAAAGCGCCTTCGCCGAGCGCATGACGCAGAAGGCGCGCAAGCTCGGCATGAGGAACACCGTCTTCCACAATGCCTCGGGCCTCCCCGACCGGCAGCCCAACCGCACGACGGCACGGGACCTCGCGACGCTGGCGCGGGCGCTCTACCGGGATTTCCCCAGCCACTACCATGTGTTCGCGACGCGCGAATACAACTACCACGGAGTCATCCTCACCAATCACAACCACCTCATGAACTCCTATCCGGGGATGGACGGGATCAAGACCGGCTACATCAATGCCTCCGGCTTCAACCTCGCCGCCTCCGCCGTGCGCAACAATCATCGCCTGATCGGCGTCGTCATGGGGGGCCAATCGGCGCGGGCGCGCGACAAGGAGATGGCGCAGCTCCTCAATGCCGGTTTCGCGATGGAGGAGCGCGGGCCGAGGGTCATGGTGGCTAAGGCCGAGACGCAACCCGCCACCGATTCGCCGACCGCCGAAGCCGCCGACGATACGGCCGAGGACGCTCCGAGCGCCGTCGCCGCGCTGTCGCCGATCGGCCATGCCGAGGCGGCGGCGATGGCGGCGCCGCACAAGGCGAGCGCGCGCTCAGCCGAAAGGTGGAGCATTCAGGTCGGCGCCTTCTCCCGGCACAGCTCGGCGGAGAAGGCCGCCCGCGCCGCCTTGGCGAAGCTGTCGGCTTCCGGCAAGACGGTCGAGGTTCTGGCGCCGGGCAAGGCCGACAAGGAGCGCCTCTATCGCGCCCGCATCGTCAGCTTCGACAAGCACGATGCCGACCACGCCTGCTCGGTGCTGCACCGCAAGCACCTGAAATGCACTGTTGTGGCGCCGAGCCCCACTCGCGTGGCGAGCAGTTAAGTAAGAGCCGGCAATATCTCTCTCCCGTTTACGGGAGAGGGTCAGGGTGAGGGCAAGTTGTGGTCCGCCGCGACTGCACCCTGCCCTCTCCCCGTCGGGGAGAGGGTTTTCGAAAACGCTCGGCGTGCGAGGGGGGCCGGTCAGGCGACTTTCTTGCGATTGAGCGCCAGCCGCGCATCGACAAGCGCGACGATCTCGTCGAGCGCCGCCGACCTTCTGCCCTTCTGCGCCGCGATGGCCTGGACAAGGCGGTCCACCCGCTCGATATTGGGCGCGCCGGCGAAGAGCGCGCGCGCCGCCGAGGAGGGGCGCGTCAGCCCCTCGGCGGCCGCCGCATATTTCTCGAAAGGCACGAGATCCTCGGGCGAGGCCCCGAGCTCGATGCAGAGCTCGCGAACCCACTGATACATGGCGCGCGAGGCCGCGAGGTCGCTGTGCACCGCCTCGCGAATCGAGCGCGCGGCATCCTTCTGGACGCAGCGATAGTTGCCGGTCAGCAGCATCGCCCATTTCGCGAGCGGCACGAAGACGGAATCGTGCACCTTGAGCTTGACCGGCAGTTCGATCGCGCCGGTGCCCGTATCGTAGCGAACCGCTTCGATATCCGCCTGCATCCGCCGCAGCATGGCGGTATGGGAATCCGCGGGGAAGCGCGCAACCTTGAAGTTGGTCGGCAGCGTCACCTGCAGCACGTTCGCCTTCTCTTCGGGCGGGCGGAACGCCTGCGGATCGGGACTGCACAGGGTGACGAGATCAGGATCGAAACTCTGCCAGACGCTCGCATCGGTAAAGGCGGGCTTCAGAGCGTCGGTCGCCAGCCCAGGAATGCGCGCGAGGTAGGGAAGCGGCGGCATGTTCATGATCGACATGCAGGGCCGCCGCGACCGCGCCACCCGGTCGAGGAGCTCGCGCACGCCGGGCGCACCATATTGCGGCTCCTGCATCGCGAGCGCGACGAGGTCGAAACCGGCGGGGTCGATCGCGGCGGGAACATCCGCCGAGAGCCGGCCCGGCAGCTGTCGCGAATCGATCTCGACCGGCGCGGCCCTGCCCTTCACGGGAAGGCGGACGCGGATGCCTTCCTTGTTGATGATCTCGGCTTCGGCCGGAAGACAGGCCAATTTGACCTCATGCCCGGCAAGCAGCAGCTTCGCTCCCAGCAGCGATCCGTAGGACGCGCCCATGATCAGCGTCTTGTATCGAGTCTCCACGATTCCATCCTTGTCGTTGCGAGTGATGCGCCTCGAGGCGCCCGCGATGCCAATTGGCTCCGCAGCCTTCCTGCGGGGCACAAGCTATTCGGCGCAGCGCCGCCGCGCAACTCTCGCCCTCCTCGATTCAGTTCTGGGTCAGTCGCCGTAGCGAATCGCCACGACCTCGATCGCCTCGGGGCCGGCCGGGGTGCGCAGCTCGACGACGTCACCCTCGCGGGCTTTCAGAAGCGCCCGGGCGATGGGCGATACCCAGCTCACCTGACCTTTGTCGAGATCGGCTTCGTCGACGCCGACGATCGTCACCGTCATCTCGGCGCCGCGCGCATTCAGATAGGTGACCGTGGCGCCGAAGAAGACCTGGTCGCGCCGGGTCTGCCGCGTCGGGTCGACGATCTCGGCGCTCTCGAGGCGCTTGGTCAGGAAGCGGATGCGGCGGTCGATCTCGCGCAGCCGCCGCTTGCCGTAGATGTAGTCGCCGTTTTCCGAGCGGTCGCCATTGCCGGCGGCCCAGGAGACGATGTCGACGATCTTCGGGCGCTCCTCGCGGACGAGCTGCCGCAGTTCCGCCTCCATCCGTGCGAAGCCACGCGGCGTCATGTAGTTGCGGACGCCCGCCGGCAGCTCGGGGCCCGCCGCGTCATCGTCTTCCGCCGCGGCCACAAGGGGCTCCGCGCTCAGAACCGCGGCGGCTCGATGCCGCTCGCCGCAAGCTGCTCGACGATGCGCGATTTGAGGCGGCCGAGCCCGGCCTCGTCGCGTGCCTCGGCGCGGGCCACCAGCACGTCCTGCGTGTTCGAAGCGCGCAGGAGCCACCATCCCTCCGCCGTGCGCACGCGGACGCCGTCGATGTCCGACATCTCCGCCCCTGCCCGCTTCAAGCGGTCGCGAACCTCGTCGATGACCGCAAATTTCCGCGTCTCGGCGCACGGGAAGCGGAGCTCCGGCGTGTTGACGACAGCCGGCAGGCGGTCGCGCAAGGCGGCGATGCTGTCGCCGGAGCGCGCGAGGATGCCGAGGAGACGCACCGCCGCATAGAGCGCGTCGTCATAGCCGTAATAGCGGTCGCCGAAGAAAATGTGGCCGCTCATCTCGCCGGCGAGCGGCGCCTTCGTCTCGGCCATTTTGCTCTTAATGAGCGAATGGCCGGTCCGCCACATCAGGGGCGTGCCCCCCATGCGCGCGATCTCGTCGAAGAGGACCTGGCTCGCCTTCACATCGGCGATGATGGTGGCGCCGGGCCGCGCCGCCACCACCTCGCCGGCGAGAATCACCATGAGCTGATCGCCCCAGAGGATCCGCCCCTCGCCATCGACGACGCCGATGCGGTCGCCGTCCCCGTCGAAGGCGATGCCGAGGTCGCAGCGCTCGCGCCGCACAGTCTCTTGGAGCTGCGCCAAATTCTTGGGCTCGGTCGGGTCCGGGTGATGTGCCGGAAAGCGGCCGTCGATCGCCTCGTTCAAGAGGATGTGCTGGCCGGGCAGGCCCGCCGTCAGCTTGACGAGCGCCTCGCCCGTGGCGCCGTTGCCGGCGTCCCAGGCGACTTTGAGGCGGCGCGTCCCGGAGAAATCCTTCAGCAGCCGCGCCACGTAGTCTTCGAGAACGCGGCGCTTCGACACCTTCCCCTGGCCGGCGCTGAAATCGCCCGACGCGGCGATGCGGCCCAGCTCCTGGATATCCTGGCCGAAGAACGACTTCTTCCCGATCATCATCTTGAAGCCGTTGTAATCGGCCGGGTTGTGCGACCCGGTGATCATGACGCCGCCGTCGACGGGCAGCGTCGATGCGGCGAAATAGAGCATCGGCGTCGGTCCGAGGCCGATGCGGACGACATCGATGCCGCCGGCAACGAAGCCGTCGACGAGGGCGGCTTCGAGCGCGGGCGAGCTCAGCCGGCCGTCATAGCCGACCGCGACGCTGCGCGCGCCGCCGCGCGCGAGGATGGTGGCGTAGGCGCGGCCGATCGCGTGCGCGTCCGCCTCGCCCAAGGTCTTGCCGACGATCCCGCGGATGTCATATTCGCGCAGCACCGTCGAATCGAAGCGGTGGCCGCCCTCTCTTTGATCGCGCATCGGCAATCCCTTCAGCGATATTCGGCAAGAAAGCGCCGCAGCGCCGGCGCGAGATCGGGCCGCGCCATGGCGAAGGCGAGATTGGCCTCGAGCCAACCCAGCTTGTCGCCGCAATCGAAGCGCCGCCCGGCAAAGCGCAGGCCGTGGAAGGGCCTGTCCCCATCGATCAGCTTGACGAGGGCGTCGGTCAGCTGAATCTCGCCCCCGGCGCCGCGCGGCGTGCACTCCAGATGGGCGAAGACCTCCGGCTGCAGGATGTAGCGCCCGATGATGCTGAGCGTCGACGGCGCGGCTTCCGGCTTCGGCTTCTCGACGAGACCACGCACCGTCGCCAACCGGCCGTCATCGGAGGCGACGTCGAGGACGCCGTAGCGCTGCGTCTGCTCGCGCGGCACGTCCATGACGGCGACGACATTGCCCTCCGTCTCGGCATAGACATCGACCATTTGCCGGAGGCACGGCACCTCGCCGAGAATGAGGTCGTCGGGCAGCAGCACGGCGAAAGGCTCGTCGCCGACGAGGTTGCGGGCGCACCAGACGGCATGGCCGAGGCCGAGCGGCTGCTGCTGGCGCGTATAGCTGATCCGGCCGGCCTTCGCCATGGGCGCCGTGACCGCCGCGAGCTCGGCCGATTTCCCCCGCTCCTTCAAAGTCGCCTCGAGCTCGAAGGAATGGTCGAAATGATCTTCGAGCGCGGCCTTGCCGCGGCCGGTGACGAAAATCATCTCCTCGATCCCGGCCGCCCTCGCCTCTTCGACGGCGTGCTGGATCAAGGGCTTGTCGAGGACGGGCAGCATCTCCTTCGGAATGGCCTTGGTCGCGGGCAAAAAGCGCGTACCGAGGCCGCCGACAGGAAAGACGGCTTTGCGTACGGGTCTCTTCATCTTGTCTCTTTCGGATCCAGCCCGGGCGGGCCGATGGGGTGCGTCAAAGCACGCCGATAACGAAGATCGCCCGCTCTCGTTCCCGCTTTCCCCTGTTTACCGGCTTTTTGCCACAGCGCGCTTTGCCGGCGCAAGGCACCGCCGGCGAGGAGCTTTGTCAGCCACCGAGCAGCAGGTCGCGGGCATGATTGACGCGGGCCGCGAGATAGGTCGAGCCGCCCTGGTCCGGGTGGAGCTTCATCATGAGCCGCCGATGCGCCGCCTTCACCTCCTCGGCGCTGGCGCCGGGGGCGAGACCGAGGATCTCGTAAGCTTCCTCGCGCGTCATCGCGCCGGAGCGGGCGGCTTGCGGTCCCGCCGCGCCTTCCGTCGTATCCGCCTCGCGCCAGCCGGGCGCGGCGCGGTCGAGATAGGTTGCGAGGAGCCGCGCCGAGGCTTCGTCCTCGGCTCGCCATTCCCGCCACAGGGCGACGAGATCGGCGGTCGCAAGCTCGGACAGATCGCGGCCCTGGTACCGGCCGCGGCGGATGATGCCGCTCATCGTGCCGGTGTCGTGATCGAGGGTCATCCGAAGGTAATCGGTTTCGACCTCGGACACCTTGCCCGGTTGCGGACCCGATGCCGCACGGAAATGGCTCCAAAGTGCATGTCCGCGGAGCGCGACGGTGAGGGCGCCGCCGAGAAGGCCGAGCGCCGGCGCCAACCGGTCCGTGGCGAGCAGAAACACGACGGCAATCCCGGCGAGGATGCCGAGCGCCCACCGCAAGCCACCGGCGAGGGTCGCCGGATTGGCGGCGAGGAACAGTCGGCCGAGCACGTAGACCGCGAGAAGCGCAAGCAGGCCGAGCGCGACATACGGCATCCCCCGCTCCGCGCCGCCCTCAGCCCTCGCCGAGCCGGCTCAAAAGGCGCAGCGCCTCGCCGCCCTGCCGCTTCCCGTAATCTTCGAGGGCGCGCCGCCCGCCGGCCGCATAGGCGGCGACGGCGCCGAGCAGCGCCCTGAGCTGCTGCGCGCTCGCGCCGTCGAAGGCGCAATAGGCGCCTTTGCTGAGCCGCGCGATCTCGCGGAAGGTCCGGCCGGCCGCGGCGTCTCCGCCCTCGTGGAAGACGAAGACCGGGACGCCGAGGAGGCCGAGCTCGCCCGCCTTGCCGCAGAGCGTGTCGGGATTCTCCTCTATCGCATCGCCGACGAAGACGAGGGCGCCGACGCGATAGGCCCGCGCCATCTTCAGCGCATGGTCGAGAACCCTCCCGATCTGCGTCTCGCCGCCGACGCAGGAGACGGCGCGCATGGCCCGGTGGAGGGCCTCGGCCGTGCCGAGCCAGCGGCTCGCCTTGCACTCGTGGAAGCCGCGATAGAAGACGAGCTGGACATCGAGGCCGCCCAGGGCCGCCGTCGCCTCGAACATCTCGCCTTGGATGCGGCAGGCGCGGTCCCAGGAGGGTTCGCGACTCGCCGTCGCGTCTATGGCGAAGATGAGCCGGCCGCGGCCGGGCCCGGCCCGTATCTGCGGTCGCGCCTCGACCTCGCGAATGAAGGCGTCGACGTCGCTGCGCGTGCCGGCTTCCGGCAAGTTGCGCTTCTCATCGCTCATGCGAGGAATATGGGGATGGCGAGCGAGGAACGCTCTACTGCGGAATCGCGTAGCGCCGGTTGAGCCAGCGGCCGAGCTGCGAAAGCAGGAGGCAGAGGACGAAATAGGCAAATCCGAGGAAGATGATGATTTCGAGCGGGCGGAATTCGCGGGCGTTCACGGTCAGCGCGGCGCCGGTCAGCTCGGTGACGCCGATCACCGAGGCGACCGAGGTGAATTTGACGAGCCGCACGAACTGGCCGAAGAGCGCCGGCAGCATCCGCCGGATCGCCTGCGGGAGGATGATGAGGCGCATGACCTGACCGCGCGTCAACCCGCTGGCGAGGCCGGCCTCGGCCTGGCCCTTCGGCACCGAGGCGAGGCCGGATCGGCAATCCTCGGCAATATAAGCCCCGATGAAGGCGACGAAGCCGATGACCGCAGCCGTGTAAGCGGTGAAGCGGAAACCGATGAGGGCCGGCACGGCGAAATAGATGATGAAGAGGACGACGAGCAGCGGCGTGCCGCGGATGAACTCGATATAGAGCATCGCCGCGACTCGCAGGGGACGCGGCCCGACGCTGCGCAGCAATCCGAGCGCGAGGCCGAAGACCGAGCCGGCGACGATCACCAGCGCTGCCGTCTGCAACGTCACCGCGAGGCCCATCGCGAGATAGGGCAGGTTGTTCCAGATGACCGCGACGTCCATGCGGGCGTCAGCTCGGCTCGAGGAAGGACGGCGCCCGTCCGCGCAGCAGCAGGATCGTGCCGCGCGTCACCGCGGTCACGATGACGAGGTAGACGAGGGTGATGCCGATATAGGCCTCGAAGGTGCGGAAGGTGACGCCTTCGATCTCGCCGGCCTGGAAGGTGAGCTCGCCGACCGAGACGACGGAGGCGAGCGAGGAGTCCTTGATGAGCTGCGAGAAGACGCCGGCGAGCGAGGGCGCGATGATGCGGAGCGCCTGCGGGTAGACGATCTTGACGAGGGTCTGCTGCCGCGTAAGCCCCAGAGCTTGCGCCGCTGCGGCCTGGCCGGCCGGCACGCTCTGAATGCCCGCGCGCACGATCTCGGCGACGAAGGCGCCGCAATAGACCATGAGGGCGAGGCTGGCGCACCAGAAGGCGGGAAGCCGCAGGCTCGAAAGCCCGAGGTACCAGAAATAGATATGGACGAGCAGCGGCACGTTGCGCGCCGTCTCGACATAGCTCGCCGCGGCAAGCCGCGGCAGCCGCGCCTGCGCCGTGCTGACGGCGCCGGCGATGGCCCCGAGAAAGACGGCGCCGGCGAGGCCCGCGAGCGACAGCAGCAGCGTGAGCGCCGCGCCCTGGAGCAGCGCGCCGCGAAAGGTCCAGAGGACGCTCCAGTCGAAATGGTAGGACACGCGAGCGGCGCTCCGCGGAGCCGTCGCCCCGTGCTCAGCCGGCGGACGCGATCGGAATCTCGGGATCGACGCCGAACCATTTGCGGTAAAGCTCCTGGTAGCGTCCGGATTTCCAGAGGCGGCGCAAGGTGTCGTCGATCACCTGCCGCAGCGCCGTCTCGCCCTTGCGCACGCCCATGCCGAAGGGCTCGACGCTGAAGCGTTCGCCGACGAGGGTGAAGCCGGGCGCGTTCTTGATGAAGCCGCGCAGAATGTCGGCGGAACCGGTGAGCGCATCGGCGCGGTGCTCGCGCAAGGCGAGCCAGGCGCTGTTGTAGTCGCGAAACGGCAGCGCCTTTGCGCCGGGCGCCACCTGGGCGAGATTGCGCTCCAGCGTCGTCCCTTGCTGCACCGCGACGATCTTCCCGTCGAGATCCTTCGGGCCGTGGATGGGCGAGCCCACCGGCACGACGAGCCGTTGCGCGCCGGTGTAATAGGTGATGCTGAAATCGATGACCTGCGCCCGCTCCGGCGTGTTCGTCATCGATGCGGCGACGAGATCGACATTGCCGGCGACGAGCAGCGGAATGCGCGTCGGCGAGGTCACTTTGACGAAGTCGACGGAAACGCCGATCGACTTCGCGATCTCGCGGACGAGGTCGATATCGAAGCCGCCGAGCTGGTTCGCGCTGTCGACGAAGCCGAAAGGCGGCGTGTCGTATTTGACGCCGGCGAGCAGCTTGCCGCGGCTCTTGATGTTGGCGAGCGCATCGGCATGCGCCGGAACGGCCAAGGCGAAGAGAACCAGCGCCACGGCCAGCCCCCCGAAGAATCCTCTCCTCATGCGGTGCTCCCTGTTTTGATTTCGTCCTTGTCGCGCGAATTGGCGAGATAGTGCCGGCGCAGGCGGGCGAGCGCCTCGTCGAGAACCTCGTCCGAGCAGGCGAGCGAGAGCCGGAGATGGCCGGCCCCGGCGGCGCCGAAAGCGCTGCCCGGCAGCACGGCGATGGCGAGCTTCTCCAGCCACTCGGCGGCGACCGCCTTGTCGTCGCCGCCGACCTTCGGAAAGAGGTAGAAAGTCGCGGGCGGCGCCGCGCAGCTTATCCCCGGAAGCGCACCGAGCGCCGCGGCGGCCACGTCGCGGCGGCGGCGAAACCGCTCGCGGTGACGCTCGACGATGCTCTCGGGCAAGGCCAGCGCCGCCAGAGCTGCGGCCTGGATGAAGGGCGGCACGCAATAGATCGAGTGCTGAATCACCTTCAGCACCGCCTTCGCCGCCGCCTCGGGCGCGGCAAGGCATCCGAGCCGCCACCCGGTCATGCCATAGGTCTTGGAAAGGCTGTCGGCGATGAAGGTCCGGCGCTTCGCCCCGGGGAGGCTCTGGAGCGGCACGAAGCCATCCGGCGCGAAGACGAGCTCGGCATAGACCTGATCGAAAAGCAGCCAGAGATCGTGCCGCTCGGCGATGGCGAGGAGCGCCGCCAGCTCGTCGCGCGACAGCACTGCACCCGTCGGATTGACCGGCGAGTTGACGACGATCATGCGCGTTCGCGGTGTGACGGCGGCGGCGACGCGCCCCGCATCGATCGTCCCCAGAGCCGGCACCGCGACCGGGACGCCGCCGCAAAGCCGCACGCAGGCGCGATAGCTGACCCAGCAGGGATCGAAATGAATGACCTCGTCGCCCGGTTCGACGACCGCCATCATCGCGGCGAAGACGGCGAACTTGCCGCCCGGCGTCACCAGCAGCTCGTCGGCCGAGTACCCGGCGCCACCGCGCGCCGAGAGACGCCGGGCGAGCGCCGTGCGCAGAGCCGGAAGGCCCGCCGCCGGGCCGTAGCGCGTCTGCCCTTCCTGCAGCGCGCGATGCGCCGCGGCGATGATCTCGGGATGGGTCGGCAGGTTGGGATCGCCGCTGGCGAGCGGCAACACCTCGGCCCCGGCCGCCTGCGCCTGGCGGATGCGCTCCGACATCTCGACCGTCGCCGAGCCGGCGAGGCCGCAAACGCGCGCCGCAAGGCGAGGCGAGGAGATGGCGTCGTTCATGAGCTCGATCCGTCGCTCGCGGCCCTTCCCTTTCCAGAGGCTCGCGAACGATGGCGCCTCATTCCGGCCCCGTCCCTGCTCGCGGGGAGAGGGAGGAGCCTGTCATTCGCCATACCCTGCGGCAGGCCCGCCGGCGCGCGGAAGCCGGCGGCGAGGAAACGCACCATCTCGTCCTCGGCGCGAGCGACCTCGGCGGGATCGCAAACGCCCTCCGAAAGGTGGCGGATGCGGTCGGGCGTCATCATCGTGTAGTAGAGCGCGCCCAGAAGGAACTGGAAGCGCCAGAACACCTCGGCGCGATCGAGATGCGGCGCCGCCCCGGCAAGCGCGTCGATGAAGCGCCGGCTGGTCGCATCGAAATGCTCGGCGATGAGGCGCTTCGCGAGCCCATTGTTCTCATGCGCGAGGACGGCGCGCAGCCGGGTGAAGCTGGCGCCGCCGCCAGAGCCGTCGGCAGCGGAAGCGAGCGCTGGGCCGATGAAGGCGGCGATGATCTGCTCGAGGAGCGGCGGCGCACCCGGGCGCTCGGCGCAGAGCGCGAGGCGCGCCAGGCGCTCCTCCGCCATCGGCCGGCAATGCGCATCGAAGATGGCGGCGAGGAGACCTTCCTTCGAGCCGAAATAGTAATTGACCCCGGCGAGGTTGACCCCCGCCGCGGCGGTCAGCGCGCGCACCGACACGCCCTTGAAGCCGTGCTCGGCGAAGAGCTGTTCGGCGACGCGGAGGAGACGCCTGCGCGCGGGTTCCTCCGCGGAGGAGCGGGCGGCCTCGCTCTCGGCCGCTCGTTCGACGGCGCCGTCAGGAGAAATCATCGGCGACTTGCGGGAAGATGCGCTGATAGCCCTCGGCGTAGGTCACCTTGCGGTTCGAATTGCGCGTCGCCTGGGCGCCGCGCTGCAGGGCGACGCGCGTATAGTACTCCCAGAGATGCTCCTGGGCCGCCATGCATTCGAAGGCGCGCCGCTTTACCTCCCAGACCTCGTCGATGGGGAGCAGCAGCTCGGGCTTCCAGCCGCATTGCTCGGGCTGGTGCGGCTCGAAGAGGAAGACCGGCGGCGCCCCCAGCACCTTGCCGCCGGGATGGCCATGCGCCTGGGCGACGATGCGCGCCTCCTGGGCAAGACGCGCCGCCTCGGGATGATCGAAATTGTAGGGATCGTGCAGCGAGTGGGTCAGCACGAACTCCGGCTGGAGGCTGCGGTAGAGATTGACCAAGCCGTCGAGGAGCTGCTCCGTCGGACGGAGCGGATAGTCGCCCGCGTCGAAGAAGACCGGCGTGCCGCCGAGGATGCGCGCTGCCGCCTCTGCCTCTTGGCGCCGCGCCGCCTTGACGCCTTCGAGGCTCGCGCCCGGGGACTTCCACAGCTTCGCCGATTCGCCGCGCTCGCCATAGGAGAGGCAGGCGATCGTCACGGCATAGCCGCGCCGCGCATAGAGCGCGATGGCGCCGCCGGCGCGCCAGACGAAATCGGCGGAATGCGCGCTGACGACGAGGGCCGTCTTCGTGTCTTTGCTGCCGGGCATGCGGTTCCTCGCTATTGCGCTACGGCCGGGAGCGCGCGTCGGCCCTCCCAGATCCGCGCCGGAATGAGAACATGGCCCTCGAAGAGCCGCCGCGCCGTGCGCAGGAGGGCGGCGCGGCGCAGCGTGAAATGTCCCTCGGGCCCGAGCTCGGCCTCGAGGTCGATCGAGAACTCGCCGCTCGGATGCTCGACCGAGATGCGCTTGCGGGGACCCGGCGGCAGCACGGCGACGCGCGCCGCCGGCGATTGCGGCAAGGCGCAGGCAGTAGCCACCGTGAGCGCGCCGAGGACGCCCACGGCCTCATGGCAGCGATGCGGGATGAAGGTGCGCGTCGAGATGCTGCCGCCGGCGCGCGGGGGCGCGACGAGGCACATCTTCGGCACGACCTTTTTCCTGACATCGCCGAGATTCATGAGCGGCCCCGCGGCAAGGCGGATCGCTTCGAGACGGCTCTTCAGCTCCGTATCCGCGTTGAGCTGCGCCGGCGATTCGTAGCCCGTGCGGCCGAGCGCGGCCGCCTCCAGCACGACGACCGGCATGCCGTTGTCGATGCAGGTGACCGCGACACCGGCGATCTCGTCGACGGCGCGGCCCGTCGGCAGCAGCGCGCCGCAGAGCGAGCCCGCGACATCGAGGAAATCGAGCGCCACCGGCGCGGCGCTGCCGGGCACGCCGTCGATCCGCGCCTCGCCTTCATAGGTGACGACGCCATCCGGCGTCTGCACGGTCGCCGCGGCGATCATCCCGGTGTTGAGCGTCCGGATCTTGAGCACGGTCTCGCCCGGCCGCGCCGGCACCATGCCGCACTCGATTGCGAAGGGGCCGACTCCCGCCAGCATATTGCCGCAATTGGGCGTCGTATCGACGCGAGCCTCGTCGAGCAGCACCTGCGCGAAGAGGAAATCGATATCGGCGCCCGGGCTCGCCGCCGGCGAGACGATGGCGACCTTGCTCGTCAGCGGATCGGCGCCGCCGATTCCGTCGATCTGCCTCAGATCCGGCGAGCCCATCACCGCGAGCAGCACCTTGTCGCGGAGCGCGGGATCGGCCGGCAGATCCGCCGCCCGGAAGAACGGCCCCTTGGAGGTGCCGCCGCGCATCAGCACGCAGGGAATGCGGGTCTGCATCGGACACCATTCCGCTCGATCGAAACAAACGTATGTTTTATCGTCTGCGGACGCGCGTCAAGTCTTCCGGATTGCCCTCACCCTGCCCTCTCCCCGGAGGGGAGAGGATTGTGAAAAGATCTCGGCTTGCGGAAGAGGGTCGGGCCGGGGTGAGGGCCTTGGCGATCGCTGCGGCGGGGGGCATGATCGCGGGCCGAGGAGGAGAGGCCGCATGTTCTCGAATTTCGCCGGGCTCGACCTTGCCGCGATGCCGTCGATCGCGCGCGGCGAGGCGCGCGCCCTTCCCGTGCCGCTCGTCGCCGCCGATGCCGAGACGCTGCGCGGCTATGGCCGCATCGTCGCGAGCTTCGCCGCCGCCGAGGTCACGATCGTCACCTGGCCGCAGCCGGGCTGGCGGCCCGTCGTGCCCGGCACCGGCAATGAAGGCGGGATCGTCGTCGACAGCTTCGAGATGGTGCGGCGCGGCGAGATCCAGCACGCCGTCAACCACGCCGTCGGGCGCAGCTACATCACGGGCTGGTTCGCCGATCCGGCAACGGCTTCGGAAGCGCGTCAGCCGGCCGAGACGAACCGCCTCTTCACGCATGAGGCGAACTACCACCCGGATGGCGGGCAAGTCTTCTTCCCCCGTGCCGGCGCCCCCTTCATCGCCCTTCTCGCGAAGCCCGGCGACGACGTGCGGCCGGAGGATTTTCGCGCCTTCTACTGCGACGGCTCCTTCGGCATCCATATTGATCCCGGCGTCTGGCATCAGCCGATGTTCCCGCTCGCGGCGCACGCCGCCTTCGACGACAAGCAGGGCCGCGTCCATGCCTGCATCTCGGTCGACTTCGTGAGCGAGTTCGGCTGCTATCTCGAAGTGCCGCTGCGCGCCGCCTGAACCCGCAGCAACGGGCACCGCGCCCGCCTCAGGCGATGCCGACCAGCCCTCGTGGCACCGCGCCGCGCCGCAATGCCTTGCGCGCGGCCCATTCGTCAGCAGCCGGCACGTTCTCCAGGAATTTCACCTCGCCGCCGGAGAGCAGGGCGAGGGGCAGGCCGTCGCGGAAGAGCAGACGATTGCCCGTCAGCGCCGCCAGTTTCGGGCCCGGCGTCAGAATGCCGACGAGGTTGAGCGGGTCGGCCCCCGAGAGCGAGAGGAGCGCGCCCGCCTCGGGGCGGCGCCGGACGTCGCGCAGAAGCCCGACCGCTTCCGGCAAGGCGAATTGCTCGCCGGAGAAACCGGCGACGAAGCGGCCGCCGCGAATATCGCCGCGCGCCTCAAGGCGCCGGTAGACGCGCAGCAAGTCGCGCCAGGGCGGCAGCCAGCCGGCTTCACGCTCGAGGAGGCGCCAGAAGACGACGCCGTAACGGCGCAAGAGGCAGCGCGCCAGATGCTCGGTCGCCTCGGCCTCGCCCGGCAGCGGGCCGCGCTGGCGGGCGCGGCGCGCGAGCGTCCATCGTCCGGCATCCTCCATGCCGAAGCCGAGAGCGCGCGAGCGGCGCTGCGCCAGGGTTCGGCGCTTCTCGGCCGGCACGAGGAGCGCGCGCAGCCCGGCGAAGCTGTCGGCATTGACGAGGCCGAGAGCGACGAGCTCGCCCAAGGCCTCCTCGACCTGCGGCCGCAGCAGGCCGGCGCCGTCGACGATCTCGTCAAAGAACAGGGCGCCCTGCTCGCGGATGCAGTCGAGGACAGCCTGGGCACGGGGACTGGGCACGCTCTCCTCTCGGGCGGGCGAGAGCGCCGCCCAGAGCGGCGCATGCCGCCGCGCGAGAAAGGTGATCGGCGTCGTCCGGACCGGCGCCGCGCTCCGCTGCGGGCCGGCGAGGCGCGGCTCGCGCGGCTTCAGCCGCGCCCAGACGACGCGCCCGGCAAGGCAGAGATCGTCGAGCCAAGCCGGCTCGTAGCCCGCGAGACGCGCCGGCAGGATTTCGCTTTCCCAGGCGCCGGCTGGCGCCTCGAAGCCTTCGAGCTGAGCGATGACGGCTTCGAGCGCGTCCGGACCCTTCATGCGGCTCTCCGCCTCGACTTTCTGCCAAGTGAGGAGGAAGCGCAGGAAGTCGCGCGCCGCCACCGGCTCGATCTCGGCGCGCAGGCGCTTCACCGTGTAGCGATGAATGCGGGCGAGAAGCCGGCGGTCGCACCACTCTTCCGCCGCCGCTCCCGGCGTGAAGCGCCCGCGCATGGCGAACCCCTCGCTTTCGAGAGCGGCGAGCGGCGCCGCGAGGTCGCGCGCGGCGAGATCGAGCGGCGCCGCCAGCGCCGTCGCGGTGACGGGCCCCAGCCCTTCGAGTCGGCCGCGCAGGATCTCGGCCAGCGCCTCCTCCGGCGCGAGCTCCGCTCGGCGATGAGAGTCCGGCGCGACGATCGCCGGGTCGAGCCTCGCCTCGGGCCACAGCGCTTCGAAGAGCGGCAAGCGCTCGGCAGCGATCCAGATCGCGGCGTCCGCGCGCCTTAGCAAGGCAGCGCGCCGGTCGCGCGCGAGGGCGGCGAGCCAGAGGCTCCAGCCGGGCTGCGCCTCGGCCTCGTCGGCGGCGATGAAGCCGAGCCAGACCAGAGCGTCGTGGAGTTCGTCGGCATTGCCGGCCTCAGGCCAGGCTTCGGCGCGCACCCGCGCGATCGCCTCGCCGTCGAGGCGGCCGAGATCGGCCGCATCCTCCGGCGCCAGCCAGCGCCGGCTCATGACCGCCTGCGTCCGGCGCTCTTCGAGAGGCGCGTCGTCGAGATAGGCATAGGGACGCGCCGACAGGACTTCGAGAGCAAGCGGCGAGGGCTCGGTCAAATCGCGCGCCACCACCTTGATCTCGCCAGCTTCGAGACGCGCGAGAAGGCGCTCGAGGCCGGCGCAGTCCATCGCCTCTTCGAGGCAATCGGCGATGGTCTGGCGAATGAGCGGATGGTCCGGGATTTCGCGCTCACCGACGAGATTCTCGGCGCAGGCGATCTGGTCGGGGAAAATCGCGGCGATGAGGTCCTCGGCGTTCATCCGGGCGAGCTGGGGCGGCAGCTTCTTGCCGCCGCGAAAGCGCGGCAGCGCCAGCGACACGCCCGCCACCCAGCGCCAGCGCGTGATGAACATCGGCGCGTCGAGCAGCGCCTGCGTCAGGAGCGAGCGGACGCTCGCCGCATGGAGGTAGCGCGCGACCTCGGCGAGATCGAAGCTGTGCGCCGTCGTCAGCGACAGCACGATATTGTCCTCGGTCGCGGCCGCCTGCAGCTCGAAATTGAACTTGCGGCAGAAGCGCTTGCGGAGCGCCAATCCCCATGCCCGGTTGATGCGGCTGCCATAGGGAGAGTGGATGACGAGCTGCATGCCGCCCGCCTCGTCGAAGAAGCGCTCGAAGACGATCGTCTCCTGCGTCGGCAGGCAGCCGAGCGCCGCCCGACCCGAGGCGAGATACTCCGCGAGCTGGCGCGCCGCCGCCTCGTCGAGCCCGGCCGTGCGGGCGAGCTCGCGCGCGACGCCGCTGCCGCCGGGGTCGCGCTGGAGCGAGACAGCCGCCTCAGCGCGCAGCCGCGAGACGGAGCGCGAGAGCTCGTCGCTGCGACCCGGCGCCTCGCCGAGCCAGAAGGGAATGGTAGGCGGCATTCCCGTCGCGTCCTCGACGCGGACGACGCCGCGCTCGGTCCGGAGGATGCGGTAGGCGGCGTTGCCGAGCTGGAAGATGTCGCCGGCGAGGCTCTCGACGGCGAAATCCTCGTTGACCGTGCCGATGAACTGGTTCTCGGGCTCGAGCAGGACCTGGTAATCGGCGGTGTCGGGGATGGTGCCGCCCGAGGTGAGCGCCGTGAGGCGCGCACCACGCCGGCCGCGCAGCAGATGATTGACGGCGTCGTGATGGATGAGCGCGCCGCGCCGGCCGCGCCGGCTCGCATAGCCTTCCGCCAGCATGGTGAGGACGGCCGCGAAATCCTCACGCGGCAAGTCACGGTAGGGCCAAGTGCGGCGGAGCAGCGCGAAGAGCGCGTCCTCGCTCCATTCGCGCGCCGCCACCTCGGCGACGATCTGCTGCGCCAGCACATCGAGCGCGCGCTCGGGAATGGCGAGGCGGTCGAGCTCGCCGCGCTGGACGCTGTCGAGCAGCGCCGCGCATTCGACGAGGTCGTCGCGCGACAGCGGAAAGAGCCGGCCCTTGGGCACGGCGCCGACCGCGTGCCCCGAGCGCCCGACGCGCTGGAGGAAGGCGGCGATCGAGCGCGGCGAGCCGAGCTGGCAGACGAGGTCGATATCGCCGATATCGATGCCGAGCTCAAGCGAGGCGGTGGCGATGAGGGCGCGCAGCCGCCCTTCTTTGAGGCGCTGCTCGGAATCGAGGCGCTGCTCCTTGGCGAGGCTGCCGTGATGGGCGGCGACCTGCTGCTCGCCGAGCCGCTCCGAGAGCGCCCGCGTCGCCCGCTCGACCATGCGCCGGGTGTTGACGAAGATGAGCGTCGTCCGATGCTCCGAGATGAGCGCGGCGAGGCGGTCGTAGACCTCCTTCCAGACATCGCCCGACATGACCGCTTCGAGCGGCGCGCCGGGCACCGCGACGGCAAGATCGCGCGCCCGGACATGGCCGGTGTCGATGATGCGGCACGGGCGGGGTTGGCCGCTTTCATCGAGGCCGACGAGAAAGCGGGCCACGGCCTCGATCGGACGCTGCGTCGCCGAGAGGCCGATGCGCAGCAGCGGGCCGCGGCAGAGCGCGGCGAGACGCTCCAGCGAGAGCGCGAGATGCGAGCCGCGCTTGTTGGGCGCTACCGCATGGATTTCGTCGACGATCACCGTCCGCGTCGTCGACAGCATGGCGCGGCCCGACTGCGAGCCGAGGAGGATGTAGAGCGATTCCGGTGTCGTGACGACGATATGCGGCGGCGAGCGGCGCATGCGGTCGCGCTCGCCCGGCGGCGTGTCGCCGGTGCGCACCCAGCTCCGGATGGCGATGTCGGGCAGACCCTGCGCACGCAGCGTCTCGCGGATGCCGGCGAGCGGGGCTTCGAGGTTCTTCTGGATGTCGTTCGAGAGCGCCTTCAGCGGCGATACATAGACGATCCGCGTCTCCTCACCGAGCGTACCGGCGAGCGCCTCGCGCACCAGCCCGTCGATGGCCGCGAGAAAGGCGGCGAGCGTCTTGCCGGAGCCGGTCGGCGCCGCGATCAGCACATGCTCGCCGGATTTGATCGCCGGCCACGCCTCCGCCTGCGCCGGCGTCGGGCCGGCGAAGTTGCGATCGAACCAGGCGGCGACCGCGGGGTGGAAGAGCGAGGGGGTGGTCATGGGGATCCTGGCCGAATCTCGCACCTTATCCTTCGACTTCGGCCTCGCGGCCTACGCTCAGGATGAGGTAAGTTTTCCAGTTGCGTTCAAATGCTTGAACAAATCCCCTCATCCTGAGCAGCAGGCGAAGCCCGCAGTCGAAGGATATCGCCGAAGTCGTGACAGTCGGTATCGGAGACCCACTCCCAGAGTCTGGGCGCATCCGGATGGGATTCAAGCCTTGCGCAGCCACACCGCCGTGTCGTGGAAGACGGCGCCGCGGTTCGGGCGGCCGGGATCGGCGCTTGTGAGGACGTTGATGCCCATTCCTTCCTCGAAGGCGTGGTTCGGCCAGATCCCTTCGACGATGAGGACGCCGCGCTGCTGCCCCTCGCCCCGTTTCGCATGGAGGACGACGCTGCCCTGGCGATTGCCGAGGCGGACGCGATCGCCCTCGCCGGCGCCGAGCGCGGCGAGATCGTCGGGATGGATGCGCACGACCGGCCGGCCCTCGCGGGCGACGCCGCCCGGCGTGTTGTTGAAGGTCGTGTTGAGGAAGGAGCGCGCCGGCGGCACCACCATGCGGAAGGGGTGCTCCGCCGTTGCGACGTCGATCACCTCGGCGTGGTCCGGCAGGTCGGGAAGGCCCTCGTGGAAGGGCCCGACCGCCGGCCAGTTCGCGCGGAAATGGAAGCGTTTGTCGGCATGGCCGAAGCCGTCAAGGAAATGCGCGGTCTCGAAGGGCAGCGCCATGTCGAGCCAGCGCCCGCCGTCGAATTGGTCGGGGCTCGGTAATCCCGACATCGCCAGCGTCTTCTCGATGATCTCCCACTCGCTCATGGCGAAGCCGGGATGCCGGGCGCCGAGGCGCTTCGCCAGTTCGCAGATGACGAAGTGGTTGGGTCGCGCCTCGGCATAGGGCTCGACCACCTTGCGGGCGAGCTGAAGGTGGGTGTGCCCGCCCGAAGTGTAAATGTCGTCATGCTCGAGGAAGGTCGTCGCCGGCAGCACGATATCGGCATAGGCGGCGGTCTCGGTGAAGAACTGCTCGTGGACGCAGGTGAAGAGGTCAGGGCGCAGGAAGCCCGCCCGCACCTTCAGCGATTCCGGCGCGACGACCGCGGGATTGGTGTTCTGGATCAGCATCGCCGTCACTGGCGGGCCGTCGCCGAGATCGGTCTTGTCGCCGGTCAGCACCGGCCCGATGCGCGACATGTCGAGGCTGCGCGTCGCCGGATCGAGCACGTCGAGCCCTTCGATGAGCGAGCGGTCGAGCGGATAGAGGGCGGCGCCGGCGAAGAGGGCGCCGCCGCCGCGATACTGCCAGGCGCCCGTCACCGCTGGCAGGCAGGTCGCGGCGAAGAGCTGGGCGCTGCCATTGCGCGAGCGCGAGAAGCCGTAGCCGATGCGCAGGAAGCTGCGCTTGGTGCGGCCGTAGAGCCGCGCGAAATCGACGATCTCCTGCTCGGACAAGCCGGTGATGCGCGCGGCCCAGGCGGGATCGCGGCTTTTAAGATGCGCTTCCAGCGCCGCCGGCGCATCGGTGTATTTCGCCATATAGGCGCGGTCGGCATAGCCTTCCTTGAAGAGGACATGCATGACGCCGCAGGCGAGCGCGCCGTCGGTGCCGGGCCGGACGGCGAGGTGGATGTCGGCGACCTCGGCCGTGGGCGTACGGTAGGGATCGATGACGACGAAAGGCGCGCCGCGCTCCTTGCGCGCCCGGGTGATGTGCGTCATCACATTGACTTGCGTCGAGACCGGATTGCCGCCCCACATGACGACGAGGTCGGACTCGGCGATCTCGCGGCTGTCGACGCCGCGCTTGACCCCGACGCCGGCCAGCCAGCCGGCATCGGCGCAGGCGACGCAGATCGTCGAGATCTGCCGGGCGTAGCGCATCGCATGGCGCAGGCGGTTGATGCCGTCGCGCTGCACCAATCCCATGGTGCCGGCGTAATAATAGGGCCAGACCGTCTCGCTGCCGTAGCGCTGCGCCGCGCGAAGGAACGCTTCTGCAACGGCGTCGAGCGCCGCATCCCAGGAGATTTCCTCATAGGCCGCCCGATCCGTCCCCTTCTCGCCGACGCGGCGGAGCGGCACGGCGAGGCGATCGGGGTGATGCTGCCGTTCGGCATAGCGTCCGACCTTGGCGCAGACGACGCCCGCCGTGTAGCTGTTGTCGCGGGCCCCGCGGATGCGGCCGATAGTGCGCGCATCGACGCGCTCCACTTCGAGAGCGCAGGTGCTGGGGCAATCATGCGGGCAAACCGAAGGCAGAATGTCGAGCGGCACGGCACACCTTGAGCTGCTGCGGTCGCCGGCGACGATACAACGTCACCGGCCCCGCCGGCAAATTCGCCTCGCCTGTTCTGTCACCGCCATTGATTTCCTCTACCCAGCGGGGAGAGGATCAAGGTGAGGGGGAGCCGCGGCGTGAGCGCGGCTTCCGACGAACGCGCGGCGCGTCCCCCTCACCCTCCCGCGCTGCGCGTGGGCTCCTCCCTCTCCCCGAGGGGAGAGGGGATGCGAGGAGGACATCGCATGTTGCAGCCGGCGCAAAGCTATGCGGCGCTGACGGGCGGGTTCCGCTGGGCGGTGCCGCGGCGCTACAATATCGGCGCCGATGTCTGCGACCGGCATGCGACGGGCGACGGGCGTCTCGCTCTCGTCTTCCTCGACGACAGCGGCGCCGTTCAGCGCTTCAGCTTCGACGACGTCAAGGCGCAGTCGAATCGCTTTGCCAATGTTCTTGCAGCGCACGGCCTCGCGCGCGGCGAGCGCATCGGCATCCTGCTGCCGCAGGCGCCCGAGACGGCGATCGCCCATGTCGCCGCCTACAAAGCGGGGCTCATCGCCGTGCCGCTCTTCACGCTTTTCGGCGAGGACGCGCTCGCTTACCGCCTTGCCGACAGCGGCGCCCGGGCGCTCGTCACCGATCGCACGGGCTATGAGAAGGTGGCGGCGATCCGCGACCGCCTGCCCGATCTCCGCCATGTCTTCCTCGTCGGCGGCGGCGAGAGCCGAGCCGCGGATTTCGCCGCCCTCCTCGCGCGCGCCTCCGACCGCTTTACGCCGGTCGAGACCGAGGCCGACGATCCGGCGCTCATCATCTACACCTCAGGCACGACCGGGAACCCCAAGGGCGCGCTTCACGCCCACCGCGTCCTCCTCGGCCATCTGCCGGGCGTCGAGCTGCCGCACGAATTCTTCCCGCAGCCGGGCGATTTCTATTGGACGCCGGCCGATTGGGCCTGGATCGGCGGCCTCATGGACGTGCTCATGCCGGCCTGGCATCACGGCGTTCCGGTCCTCGCCCATCGCGCCCGCAAATTCGATCCCGAGGAGGCCTTCGCCATCATCGCGCGGCACGGCATCCGCAACGTCTTCATGCCGCCGACGGCGCTGAAGCTGATGCGCCAGGCGGGGGCCGCCGCCCGCGGCGACATCCGCCTGCGCACCCTCGCCTCGGGCGGCGAGACCTTGGGCCGCGAGCTCATCGAGTGGGGACGCTCGACCTTCGGCCTCACCATCAACGAGTTCTACGGCCAGACCGAGTGCAACCTCATCGTCGGCAATGCGGCCGGGCTCTTTCCGACCCGCCCGGGCTCGATGGGCCGCGCCATTCCCGGCCACGAGGTGGCGGTGGTCGATGAGCGGGGCGAGCGGCTTCGGCGCGGCGAGATCGGGCTGGTCGGCGTGCGCCGGCCCGACCCCGTGATGTTTCTCGAATATTGGCGCAAGCCCGAGGCGACGGCGGCGAAATTCGCGGGAGACTGGCTCCTCACCGGCGACCTCGCGCGCCAGGACGAGGAGGGTTACTTCTGGTTCGTCGGCCGCAGCGATGACCTCATCACCTCGGCGGGCTATCGGATCGGCCCCGGCGAGATCGAGGACTGCCTGACGAAGCACCCGGCTGTGGCGCTCGCGGCGGTGATCGGCGTGCCCGACCCAGTTCGCACCGAGATCGTCAAGGCGTTCCTGGTGCTGAAGCCGGGCTGCGAGCCACGGCCCGAGCTCGCGCGCGAGATCCAGGATTTCGTCCGGACGCGGCTCGCGGCACATGAATATCCGCGCCTCGTCGAGTTCGTCGCCGAACTGCCGCTGACGACGACGGGCAAGATCATCCGCAAGGCGCTGCGCGAACGCGAGGCGGCGCGCGCCGCGAGCAGAGTCTAGCCCGGCCTCAGAACGGGACGCCGACCTTGATGTTGTTGGGTCCGTGCTCGCTGGCGCGGCCTCGCACGAAGAGACCGCATCCCGCAAGCGCGAGCACGAGAAAGAGGACGGCGATCGCGCGTCTCATCAGGCGATCATAGCGCGGCCCAGACCGCGGCGACAGCCGCCGCGTCAGAACTTGATGCCGAAGCGCGCCCCGACATTGGTGATGCCGCCATTATGGCCGGCGAGATTGGCGTTCGAAATGTGATCGAGGAGGATGGAGACGCTGTTGACCGGCGTCACCTGATAGCCGAGCTCGACGCTCTCGCGGAAGAGCACCGGCGAGCCCAGATTCTTGCGCCCATGCGGCGCGTTGTCGGTATGGCCGTCATTGACCGAGCCGCCAAGGCTGCCATAGATCGTGAGCTGGTCGCTCTGCCCGAAGATGCTCTTGACGATGGGCAGCCCCCAGGTGAGGCCGAAATAGGCATTGTCGGTATTGCCGTCGGTGTTGATCTCGGCGCCGAGATGCGGCCGCGGTGCGCCGATCACAGCGAGAAAGTCGGGGGAGACGAAGAGGACCTCGCCATTGATGTCGGCGCCGCTTTCCTCATGCCGGTCGAAGAGCCCGATGTCATGGGCGAGGACGCCGAATTTGAGCTCGTCGACGATCTTGCTTTGCGCCGACGCCGGGGAGGGACAGAGGAACAGGAAGGCCGCGGTGAGGAGGGCGAGGTGGCGTTCCGCCGATGCGAAGCTCAATGCGATCTCCTCGGGGTTGATCCCCAATGGCCGAGGCTTGCGTATTCGGCGGTGATATTTATCAGCAATGCCGATCGCCGCAAAGCGGAACCTCGGATACCTCGGTCGCGGAATTGACTCGGCTCGCCGCCGCATGGAAGCTGGCGCGAAAATCGGAGCGGCGGCTCAGAAAAGCCGCCCCGGTGCTGCGGGAGGAACATGGAACGGGCATCTCGGGGATGTCGGTGATGGCGCCGCTTGCCGCCCGCGCGCTCTATAGCCGCGCCGAGCTCGCCCGACTCATCGATCCGCAATCGATCGCGATCATCGGCGTCTCCGCCGATCCGGGCGGCTTCGGCTCGCGTACGCTCGCCAACCTCGCCCCTTTCCGCGGCCGGGTCTACGCCATCAATCCTAAATACGAAAACCTGCATGGCCGGCCCTGCTTCCCCGCGCTCTCGGCGCTGCCCGAGGTTCCGGACTGCGTCGCCATCGCCCTGCCGCGCGAGCGCGTCGAGGCGGTCCTCGAAGATTGCGCGGCGCGCGGCGTCGGCGGCGCCGTCATTTACGCCTCGGGCTATGCCGAGACCGGCCTTGCCGAACGCAAGGCGCAGCAGGACCGCCTTGCCGCCATCGCGCGGGCGGCGCCGGCGATGCGCATCCTCGGTCCCAATTGCTTCGGCTTCGCCAACAACGTCTCGCGGGCCGCCGCCCTCTTCATTCCGCGCCACGCCGATATCCCCCACCGCCTCGGTCCCGTCGGCATCGTTTCGCAATCGGGTGCGCTCGGCTACACGATGGTGCAGGGGGGCGAGCGCGGCGTCGGCTTCAGCCACTATTTCGGCGCCGGCAATTCCTGCGACGTCGATGTCTGCGACCTCGCCGCCTATCTCCTCGAAGACCCGGCTTGCAGCGCGATCGCCCTCTGCTTCGAGGGCGTCGCCTCGGGAAGCCGCTTCCTCGCCCTCGGCGAGAAGGCGCTCGCCACCGGCAAGCCGATCGTCGTCCACAAGGTGGCGAGAGGCGATGCGAGCGCCGCCGCGGCGCTGTCGCATACCGGCACCCTCGCCGGCTCGGACGCCGCCTATCGCGCCGCCTTCGAGCGCTGCGGCTTCGCCGTCGTCGACGATCTCGAAGCGCTCTTCGAGACGGCGAGCTTTCTCGCCAAGGCGGGGCCTCCCAAGGCGGCGGGAGTGGCCGTCATGGCGACCTCGGGCGGCGCCGCCGTCATCGCCGCCGATATGGCCGAGACCTGCGGCGTTCCGATGCCGCAGCCGGGCGACAAGGCTGCCGCGATTCTCAAGGCGGCCATTCCGGAATACGGCTCGCCGCGCAATCCCTGCGACGTGACGGCGCAGGTCATCAACGATCAGGACTCGTTCATCGCCTGCAGCACGGCGCTTCTCGAGGATCCGGCCTTCGGCGCCCTCGTCATCCCGCAGGTCATGGCGCTGCCGCAATCGACGCCGGCCCGCGTGCCGCTGATGAGCGCGCTCGCGCGGAAGACGGGAAAGCCTATCTGCATGATCTGGATGACGGAGTGGCTCGAAGGCCCCGGCGCCGCCGAATACGAGAACGACCCGAAGGTCGCCCTCTTCCGCTCCGCACGCCGCTGCTTCGCCGCGCTCGCCGCTTGGCAGCGCAACGCCGCGCGCGCCGCCGAACCCAAGGCGGAGCCGCGGCGGCTCGCCGCGCCCGAGGCCGCGCGGCGCGCCGCCGCCGAACTCGGCGCGGCGGGGGCGACGCTCGCCGAGCGCGCGGCGAAGCGGGTCCTCTCCTATTATGGCGTACCGGTCATCGCGGAGCGCCTTGTCGAGAGCCCCGGCGAAGCGGTCGCCGCGGCGGCGGCGCTCGGCTATCCCGTCGCCCTCAAGCTCGAATCGCCCGATATCCTCCACAAGACCGAGGCGGGTGTCGTCCGCCTCGGCCTCGCCGATGCCGATGCCGTCCGCCGCGCCTATGCCGAGATCCTGGAGCGCGCCGCAATGCTGCCGCGGGACGCGGGGTCATCCGGTGGGGAGCCCCGCATCAGCGGCATCCTCGTCCAGCCGATGGCGCCGCAGGGTGTCGAGCTCGTCATCGGCGGGCGGCGCGATCCGCAATTCGGACCGCTCATCCTCGTCGGCGCCGGCGGCGTCCTCATCGAGCTGCTGCGCGACAGCGTCGTGTCGCTGGCACCCGTCTCCCCCATGGCGGCACGCGCCCTGCTGCGGCGCCTCAAATGCGCGCCGCTCCTCGACGGCTTCCGCGGCAGCCCGCCCGTCGATCTCGACGCCATCGCCGAGGCGGTGAGCCGCGTCTCGGAACTCATCGCCGATCACGCCGAAACGATCGCCGAATTCGACGTCAACCCGCTGATCTGCGGCCCCGAGGGCTGCGTTGCCGTCGACGCGCTCATCCTCAAGGCCCGATGATCCCGCCCCGCGCAACAGGGAGATCCAAATGACCGTCGCCTATGCCGAGCACGGCTCGATCGCTACCCTCACTCTCGACAACCCGCCGGTCAACGCGCTGAGCGTCGCCGTGCGACAGGGGCTGCGCGACGGGCTGCGCCGCGCCCTCGCCGAGCCCACGGTCGCCGCGATCATCGTCATGGGGAAGGGCCGGAACTTCATCGCCGGCGCCGATATCCGCGAATTCGGCAGGCCGCCGCAGCCGCCGCGCCTCGTCGAGGTGATCGCCGAGATCGAGGCGAGCGCCAAGCCGGTCATCGCCGCGATCGACGGGGTGGCACTGGGCGGCGGCCTCGAAGTCGCGCTCGGCTGCCATTTCCGCATCGGCACGCCGCGGGCGCAGCTCGGACTCCCCGAGGTCAAGATCGGGATCATCCCGGGCGCCGGCGGCGTCGAGCGCCTGCCGCGGCTCATCGGCATCGAACCGGCGCTCAAAATGATGGTCTCGGGCGATCCGGTGCGCGCCGCCAAGGCGAAGGAGCTCGGCATTCTCGATGCCATCGTCGAGGGCGACCTCGCCGCCGAGGCGCGTGCCTTCGCCGAGCGCGTCCTCGCCGAGAAGCGGCCGATCCGGCGCCTTGGCCAGATGCCGATCCCGGGCGCCGACGGCGATTGGCGGCAGCTCATCGAGGCGCAGCGCAAGCTGGCGAGCAAGCAGAATCGCGGCCAGATCTCGCCGCAGAAGGTCATCGACTGCGTCGCCAACGCCATCACCCTGCCCTTCGACCAAGCCGTCGCCGAGACGATTCGCGTCATCAACGAGCTCATCCCTTCGGAACAGGCGAAGGCGCTGCGCTATGCCTTCTTCGCCGAGCGCGAGGCCGGCAAGGTCCCCGACATCGAAGCAGGGACGGCGCCGCGGCCGCTGCGCGGCGCCGCGGTCATCGGCGCCGGGACGATGGGAGCCGGCATTGCCATGTGCTTTGCCGATGCCGGCATTCCCGTGCGCATCCTCGAAAGCTCCGCCGAAGCTCTCGAGAAGGGCCTCGCGCGGATCGGAAAGCTCTATGACGAGATGGTGCAGAAGGGCCGCATCGGCGCGGCCGAGCGGGAGAAGCGCCTCGGCCTCATCGCCAAGGCGGCGGGCTACGAGGCACTCGGCGAGGCCGATATCGTCATCGAGGCCGCCTTCGAGGAGATGGCGGTGAAGAGGGACGTCTTCGCGAAGCTCGACGCCGCCTGCAAGCGCGATGCGGTGCTCGCCAGCAACACCTCCTATCTCGACATCAACGAGATCGCCGCGGCGACGCGGCGGCCCGAAAGCGTCATCGGCCTCCACTTTTTCAGCCCCGCCAATGTCATGAAGCTGCTCGAGATCGTCCGCGGCAAGGCGACGGGGAAGGATGTCGTCGCGACGGCGCAGGCGCTCGCGAAGATGCTCGGCAAGGTCGGCGTCGTCTGCGGCGTCTGCCACGGCTTCGTCGCCAACCGCAGCCGCGGCGCCATGACGCGCGAGGCGAACTTCCTCGTCGATGAAGGCGCCTTGCCCCACGAGGTCGACCGCGTTCTCTATGAATTCGGCATGCCGATGGGCCCCTTCGCGGTCGCCGACCTCGCCGGGATCGATGTCGGCTGGCGCGTCCGGCGCTCCTTCGATGCGACGCGCCGCAAGGACGAGCGCTACTCGCCTACCGCCGATCGCCTCTACGAGCTCGGCCGCTACGGGCAGAAGACGGGCAAGGGCTGGTACCGCTACGAGCCGGGTAGCCGCACGCCCCTTCCCGACCCCGAGGTCGAGGCGGTGATTCTCAAATCATCGAAGGACCAGGGAATCACCCGCCGCGCCATCGGCGAGGACGAGATCCTCGCCCGCTGCCTTTACGCCGCAGTCAACGAGGGCGCCAAGATTCTGGAAGAAGGCGTCGCGCTGCGCGCCAGCGACATCGACGTCATGTGGCTTTACGGCTTCGGGTTCCCGCGCTGGCGCGGCGGTCCGATGTACTGGGCCGATACGGTGGGTCTCGGCAAGGTCTATGACGGCGTGCAGCGCTTCCATCGCGAGCAGGGGACATTCTGGACGCCGGCGCCGCTTCTCCGGCGCCTCGCCGAAAGCGGCGGCAGCTTCACCGCGGGATAGGCTAGGATTCGAGAGGAATGAGGGGGAGAAGGAAAGCGAAGCATGGGCAAGCTCGACGGGAAAGTCGCCATCGTCACCGGCGCCACCAGCGGCATCGGGCTCGCGACGGCGGAGCTCTTTATCGCCGAGGGCGCGCGGGTGGTGATCGCCGGGCGCCGCGCCGCGGCGGGCGAGGCCATTGCCGCCCGGCTCGGCCCCGCCTGCGTCTTTCGCCGCACCGACGTCACGGAAGAGAGCGAGGTCGCGGCGCTCATCGCGGAGGCGGTGGAGCGCTTCGGGCGGCTCGATTGCCTCTTCAACAATGCCGGCGGTCCGGCGCCGACGGGCGGCATTGCCGACATTCCCGTCGCCGGCTTCGATGCCGCCATCGCGCTGCTGCTGCGCAGCGTTCTCGTCGGCATGAAGCATGCGGCGCCCGTCATGCGGCGGCAGCGCTCGGGCAGCATCATCAACAACGGCAGCATCGCCGGCCATCGCGCGGGATATTCCTCCTCGCTCGTCTATGGCGCCGCCAAGGCCGCCGTCATCCATCTGACGCGCTGCGTCGCGATGGAGCTCGGCGAAGACAACATCCGCGTCAACAGCATCTCGCCCGGCGGCATCGCGACCGGCATCTTCGGCAAGGCGCTGGGGCTGCCGGTCGAAGCGGCGGAACGCACGATCGCCGTCACCGAGCAGCGCCTCGCCAAAATGCAGCCCATCCCGCGCGCCGGGTTGCCCGAGGACATCGCCCGCGCCGCGCTGTTCCTCGCGAGCGACGATTCGAGCTTCGTCAACGGCCACGACCTCGTCGTCGATGGCGGCGTCATCGCCGGTCGCAACTGGACGCTCCAGCAGGAGGGCTTGCGGGCGCTGCGCGGCGAATTGCACGGGGCGGCCGGGACTTGAGTGCCCATCGGCAGCGTTTGAATGGCGGAAATCCGACGAATTTTGTTGCCAAAAACGGCGATTGAATTCATTAGTTAATTGTTAACTAACTTGTGGTGGAAATCTACGCGGTTTTCTTTCCTATTTTCGCGAGCGAACGAAAACCGATTGGTGCAACGGAAGAAAGTCAGATCCAATGATCAGGCCACCCTCGAAGTCGAAGTCGAGCACCAAGGGCAAGGCCCGCAAGAAGGTTGCGGCCAAGAAGCCCGCCAAGCGCATGGCCGCTACCGCCAAGAAGGCGACGGCAAAGAAGACGGTCGCCAAGAAGAAGACGGCGGCCAAGAAGCCGGCGAAGAAGACGACGGCCAAGCGGAAGGCCGCCTCGGTCAAGCGGGCGACCGCGCGCAAGCCGGTTGCCAAGAAGAGCGCTGCGAAGAAGCCCGCTGCCAAAAAGAAGGCGGCGGCGAAAAAGAGCTCCGCTCTGAAGAAGACCGTCGCGCTCAAGAAGGGTGCGGCGCTGAAGAACGGTCTTGCCAGCAAGACCATCAGCATCCGGTTGAGCTGACCCGCTCTCTTCAAGGGTTCGCTTTTACCGGAAACAACGATCGCTCCGCACACCTGCGCTCCGCGCGTTCAGCGGCGTGCCGGGTGTGCGGAACGATCGTCGTCGCGTTTGCTGCGGCGCGACTCATCGGCACTGCGCTGGACACGGGCGGCAGCGCCCGGCGTTAGCGAGACGGGCGCAACGCGAGGTGCCGGAATGACCCAGAAAATCGTCGAGCTCGTGGTGGAGGTCGCCGGGGAAGAGTCCTCGGCGCAAGATCCGAAGGCCACCGCCGCGGGGCTTCCGTTGCTGCCCGAAGGCGCCGAGGCCGCGCTCGTCGGCGCCCTGCACACCGCTCTCGCCCGGTTCTGCCCGGGGCTGAGCCGCGAAGCGCTGGAGCGGATGCTGCCGGCCCCTGTCGTCAAAGAGATGCTGAAGACCGCCACCGAGCTGCGGAGTCTCGAGTCCCCGAAGGGAACGGCCTGAAGGCGGGAGCCGGGCGGGGCGGCCTTGCGCGTTCGGCGCGCATGCCTCGACTCCGTACTAGTGCCGTGATACGCTTTCAGCCGCAGAGCCGAAGGACAGCCGTCGCAATGGCGTGAACTCTGCCCGAAGCTCCTCGGGGCCGGCGGCCGGGAGGGGTGCGTTTTTCGTTCCGGTCCCTTGGGACCGATCGCAAGGCGCGCTTCAGCCGACGGATCAATCAGCAGAAACGGAGACAACGACCATGAAACGCCTTCTCGCCACAGCGGTGGTCGCTCTGGGTGCCATGACCGGGGCGGCGGCCGCAGAAACCACGCTCGTCGTCGCCATGCAGGCGGACCCGACCGGCCTCGACCCCGAGGCGGTGCTCAACAACACCTCGGGATTTGTCATGGCGACGATCTATGACAGCCTCGTCAAGTTCAAGCCGGGCACGACCGATGTCGAGCCCGGTCTTGCCGAGAAATGGGACATCTCGCCCGATGGCCTTACCTACACCTTTCATCTGAAGAAGGGCGTCAAATTCCATGACGGAACGCCTTTCAACGCCGAGGCCTATGTCCACGACCTCAATCGTTGGCTGAAGAAGGACGACCCCGACTCGATCTACAAGACGGGTCCCGTTGAAGGTTATCTCGACGACACCTTCGACCCGCTCGACTCCTACCGGGCCGTCGACGAGTACACGGTCGAGATGAAGCTGAAGCACCCCTACGCGCCATTCCTGACGAATCTCGCGATGGTGTGGAATGGCATCACCAGCCCGGCGGCGACGCAGAAGCTCGGCAAGGATTTCCGCAGCAACCCGGTCGGCACCGGCCCCTTCATCTTCAAGGAGTGGAAGCGCGGCGACCAGGTCGTTCTGACCGCGAACAAGAGCTACTGGAACGGCAAGCCCAAGGTCGACCGCCTCATCTTCAAGGTGATGCCGGACCCGCAGGCCTCGCTCCTCGCCCTGAAGCGCGGCGACGTCCATATCCTCGCCGATGTCAGCGCCCAGATCATCCCGGCGATGAAGCAGGACAAGAACATCGTGGTGATGACGCAGCCCGGGCTCGCCGTGAGCGGCGTCGGCCTGCCCTTCGACACCAAGCCTTTCAACGACAAGCGCGTGCGGCAGGCGCTCAACTACGCCATCGACAAAGACGCGATCGATAAATCGCTCTTCCGGGGCCTCGCGGTCAGGATGACCTCGCCGCTGCCGGAGGCGCAGTGGGGCTTCGACAAGTCGCTGAAGGGCTATCCTTATGACCCGAAGAAGGCGAAGGAGCTCCTCGCCGCCGCCGGCTACCCCAACGGCTTCGAAAGCGAGCTTCTCACCTACAATTCGGCGCGCGGCTACAATTCGGCCGGCGCCGAGCTCGCGGTGGCCATTCAGGGGCAGCTCGAAAAGATCGGCGTCAAGACCTCGGTGCGGAAGGAAGAAATCGGCGCCTATCTGAGCGAGATCCGCTCGAAGACCAAGCCCTATTCGGGCATGTTCCTCGTCGGCTGGACGGGCGACAACGGCGATCCTGACAATTTCCTCGACGAGCTCTTCGCGTCGGACCGCATCCCCGTGACCAACACGGTGCGCTACAAGAATCCCGAGGTCGACAAGGTCCTCGCCGAAGCCCAGCGCGAGAGCGACCATGCGAAGCGCGTCGCCCTCTATCACACGGCGCAGAAGGAGATCCTCGACGACGCGCCCTGGATCTTCATCAACTCGCTGCTGCAGGTGCGCGGCGCGCGCAAGGAGGTGAAGGGTTACGAGCTCAACCCGACCCAGATGTTCTTCGATATGGAGAAGGTGTCGCTGAGCAAGTAGGCCCGATCACCGTCGCCTCGCCTTTCATCCCCCTCTCCCGCAAGCGGGAGAGGGTTTTTCATTGGGCGCGCTGGAGAGGCTTGTCTTCGAGCGCCGGCTACAGCACGTCGTCGCGGATGCAGGCCTTAAAGCGGCCGGGCTCGACCTCGCGCAGCGCCGGAACCGTCTTGGCGCAATCGGCGATGGCGTATTGGCAGCGCGTGCGGAAGACGCAGCCCGACGGCGGGTTGATCGGGCTCGGGATGTCGCCTTGGAGGACGATGCGCTTGCCTTTGCGGTCGGGATCGGGAACCGGCACTGCCGAGAGCAACGCCTCCGTATAGGGGTGCTTCGGCGCCCGGCAGAGGGCGCGCGCCGGTCCCACCTCCATCACCCGCCCCAGATACATGACGACGATGCGGTCGGAGATGTATTCGACGACGGCGAGATCATGCGCGATGAAGAGCAGGGTGAGGCCGAGGCGCTTGCGCAGCTCGCGCAGCAGGTTGACGACTTGCGCCTGGATCGAGACGTCGAGCGCCGAGACCGGCTCGTCGGCGACGATGAGCTCGGGCTTGACCGCCAGCGCCCGCGCGATGCCGATGCGCTGACGCTGGCCGCCCGAGAACTCATGCGGGTAGCGTTGCATGTGCTCGGGCGCAAGGCCGACCATGCGCAGCAGCTCGGCGACACGCTCGCGCCGCTCCGCCCGACTGCGGGCGAGGCGGTGCACGACGAGCGGCTCGGCCAGGATCTCCTCGACATGCATGCGCGGGTTGAGCGAGGCGAAAGGGTCCTGGAAAATGGGCTGCGCCTGCCGGCGGAACGCCTTCAGCGCGCGCTCGCCGAGCGGGCGGATATCCTTGCCCTTGAAGAGAATCTGGCCCCCCGTCGGTTCGATGAGGCGGAGGATGACGCGGCCGACCGTGGTCTTGCCCGAGCCCGATTCGCCGACGAGGCCCAGCACCTCGCCGGCAGCGACCGCGAAGGAGACATCCTCGACGGCGCGGACATGCCCGGTCGAAAGCGACAGACCGCCGAGCCGCACGTCGAACCATTTGCGCAGGTTGCGCACCTCGAGGAGCGGCTGTGCCGCGGCGGAGGCGGTCATGGCGCGACCCGTTCGGCGGCCGTTCCCATGCGCTCGGCCACATGCCGCCAGCGCACGCAGCGCACCGCATGCGCCTCGCCGCAAGGTTCGAGCGGCGGCGGCGCGCGGTCGCAAGTGCCGGCGAGAAAGAAGCCGCAGCGCGGATGGAAGGGGCAGCCCGCCGGCAGCGCCAGCGGGTTCGGCACGTTGCCGGGAATGGCGGCGAGGCCCGCCTCGTCGGGTTCGCGGCCGAGCCGCGGCACGGAATCGAGGAGGCCGATCGTATAAGGCATGCGCGGCCGATGGAAAATCGCGCGCGAAGGCCCCTCCTCGACGATGCGCCCCGCATACATCACCATCACACGATCGGCGATTTCGGCGGCGACCCCGAGATTGTGGGTGATGAACATGACCGCCATGCCGAGCTCGCTCTGCAGGCGCTTCATCAATTCGAGGATCTGCGCCTGGATCGTCACGTCGAGCGCCGTCGTCGGCTCGTCGGCGATGAGGAGAGCGGGACGGCAGGAGAGCGCCATCGCGATCATCGCCCGCTGGCGCATGCCGCCCGAAATCTGATGCGGATATGAGCGCATGCGCCGCGTCGGGTCGGGAATGCCGAGCAGCTCCAGCATCTCGACGGCGAGCGCGAAGGCTTCGCGGCCGCTCTTCCTCTGATGCAGCGTGATCGCCTCGATGATCTGGTCGCCGATGGTGTAAACGGGATTGAGCGACGTCATCGGCTCCTGGAAGATCATGGCGATGTCATTGCCGCGGATCTGCCGCATCTCGGGTTCGGAAAGCCGCGCCAGGTCGCGCTCGCCCCCGTCCTTGCCGCGGAACAGCATGGTTCCGGCGGCCAGCCTGCCGGCGACGAGCCGCATGAGGGCGAGGCTCGTCACCGATTTGCCGGAGCCCGACTCGCCGACGACGACGATCGTCTCGCCGCGATCGATATGGAAGGAGACGCCGTCGACGGCCTTCACGATGCCGTCCTCGGTGTCGAACTCGACCCGCAGGTCGCTCACTTCGAGAAGCCCTTGAGGCCGCATCTATTTCACCATCCGGCGGTGAGGGTCGAAGTGATCGCGCAAGGCATCGCCGACGAGGTTGAAGCCGAGCACCACGAGGAAGATCGCGAGACCCGGAAATGTGGCGATCCACCAGGCGCTGAGGAAGTAGGTTTGCCCGTCGGCGAGGACCGCGCCCCAATCGGGCGAGGGCGGCTGCGCGCCGAGGCCGAGGAAGGAGAGCCCCGCCGTCTCGACCACGACCGATCCCGCCTGCAAGGTCGCCATCACCAGGATGGGCGTGAAGCTGTTGGGGAGGACATGCCGGAGCATGATGCGCGGCCGGCCGACGCCGAGGGCGCGCGCCGCGAGAACATAGTCGGTCTCGCGCACAGCGAGCACCTGGCCGCGCAAGAGGCGGGCATATTGCGGCGTGTAGACGATGCCGATGGCGATCATCGAGTTGAGGAGGCTGGGGCCGAGCGCGGCGACGATGATGAGGGCGAGGAGCAGATAGGGAAATGCCAGCAGCACATCGGCAAGGCGCATGATCGCGCTGTCGAGCCAGCCGCCATAAAAGCCGGCGACGAGTCCGCAGGCGCCGCCGAGGACGAGGGCGAAGCCGTCGGCAACGAGGATCGCGAGGAGGGCCGTGCGCGAGCCGTACATGACGCGGCTCAAGATATCGCGGCCATATTGGTCGGTGCCGAAGAGATGGGCGAGGCTGGGCGGGCTGAGCGTGTTCTCGAGGTCCTGATCGAATGGGCTGTGCGGGGCGAGGACGCCCGCCAGCACCGTCAAGGCGAGGAAGGCGACGACGATGGCGAGGCCGAGGCGCGCCGTCGGCCGGCGCATCAGGCGGCCGAGGCCCTTCGCCCAGGAGGCGCCGCCGCTGCGCGGCGCCGGTGCCAGCGCAACGACGCTCATCGGTAGCGAATCCGGGGATCGAGATAGGCGTAGCCGAGATCGACCAGCAGGTTGACAACGACGAAGAGGAAAGCGGTCAGCAACGCCCCCGCCTGCACCACCGGGTAGTCGCGCTGCAGGATCGCGTTCACCATGACGCGCCCCAAACCCGGCAGCGAAAAGATCGTCTCGGTCAGCACCGCTCCCGAGAGAAGGAGGCCAAGCTGAAGCCCGATCACCGTCGTGATCGGAATGAGGGCGTTGCGCAGCACGTGCTTCACGATGACGCGGGCTTCCGGCAGGCCTTTGGCCCGCGCCGTGCGCACATGGTCATGGGTGCGCACGGACAGCATCTCGGACCGCGTGATGCGGGTGATGATGGCGAGGGGAATCGTGCCGAGCGTCGCAGCCGGCAGGATCAGATATTCGAGGCTCTCGCCGATGAGGTGCCAGTCGCCGGAAAGAATGCTGTCGACGACGCTCATACCGGTGACCCGCGGCGGCTCGTCGCCGATCGCCATCAAGCCGCCGATCGGCAGCAGATCGAGGAAGGCGCCGAAGACGAGAATCATCATGAGCCCGAGCCAGAAGATCGGCATCGAGACTCCGAAGAGCGATACCGTCATGACGATGTTGTCGAAACGCGACAGCGGCTTCACCGCGGCCATGACGCCGAGCGGCACGCCGATAATCGTCGCGAGGAAGAGCGCCGCGAAGCTGAGCTGGATTGTCACCGGGAAGGCGATCCACACCTCCTCGAAGGCCGGCCGGCTGTTGCGCAGCGAGGTGCCGAAATCGCCTTGCAGCGCATCGGCGGCAAACCGGAAATACTGAACATAGACGGGCTGGTCGAGGCCGAGCTGATGGCGGAGTGCGGCGAGCTGCTGCGCCGTCGCCTTGTCGCCGAGGAGCAGCACGGCGACGTCGCCCGGCAGCACATGCATCGTCACGAAGACGACGGCGCTGATGCCGATCAGGACGAGGATCAGCTGAACGAGCCGCCGGACGATGTATTGAGCCACGCGTCAGCTACCCTGCCCTGTGGCGTCTCGATTGGGGAACCGGCCGGCCCGACCGCCGCCGCGTCGAGCGGAAAAGCTCGGGAGCAGCGGGCGTTACAGCCGATTGTCACAGTAGGGGACGCCGCTTTCGCCTGTCAATTCACGGCATTCAGAGGACGAGCGCGCCGCCGCCAATGAACATGGAATTTTAGGCAAAGGCCCGAATTAACAGGGCATCAACGGGTCGTCGCGTATTTTCGCCGCAATTCGGATGGGAGACGTCATGAAAGACAGGCGGCAACGGCAAGCTGTGGCAGGGATCCCGCAGCCGGAGCGGCGGCAGCATGGCCGCCACAAGGCCCTCTGGTGGGGCGAGATCGAAATGGCGACGGGCCGCTTCACTTGCAGCGTCTTCGACCTTTCGATGGGCGGCGCGAAGCTGCGCGTGGCGAGATCCATCCCGGAGAAGGAAAGGCTGACCCTGGTCATCCCGCCCTTCGGGCAGTTCATGGGCGAGGTCGTCTGGTCCGGCGACGCGCAGATCGGCATCGAATTCGCCCGCGAGGACCAGCCGCGCGTCGCCAAGATGATAACGAGCCGCCTCAACGAAATGCCGGGGTGAGGAGCGCTGCCGACGAGCTCGGCCAGACGCTGGTGCCGTCCGCCTCGACCAGCCGCTATCCCCTCCCCGCCCGCCGCAGATCCCGCCCGGTGATCCGGATATGGGCGTCGGCATCGAGCTGGCGCGCCCTCACGCGCGCCTCGGCGATCCGCTCGAAGGCGGTTCGATTGAGGTGGAACTGGCGGACGCATTCCTCGGCGTCGGCGCGCCGCCCGAGAAGGCTCTGCATCACTCGCCGCGGCACGAAGACCTTGCCCTCGTATTCGCCGAGGCGAAGAGTGAACTCGACCGCGTCCTCCTCCTCGCTCCAGCGCGCTTCTTCCGGAAAGGCGAACACCGGCCGCAGCCGTCACAGGAGGGTGCGCGCCGCCGCGACGATCTGCGCCTCGGAGACGCGGCACTGCGCTTCGAGGGGCGGCGCATAGGCGACCGGCAGGCGCGGCGCGCCGAGACGCTTCACCCTGACACCGAGCTCCTCTGCGGCCGTCGCCGCGATCTCGCCGCCGAAGCCGCCGATGGCGACCGCCTCATGCACGACGAGGAGCCGCCGGGTGCGCGCCGCCGAGGCGAGCACGGTTTCGCGGTCCCAAGGATAGAGAGTTCGCAGATCGATCACTTCGGCGGCGACGCCGGTGCCCGCGAGCGCTTCCGCGGCCTGGCGCACGGTTCGCAGCACCCCCGACCAGGCGACGATGGTGAGATCGCCGCCCTGCCGCAAGATGCGGGCCTTGCCGAGCGGCAGCGCCTCGCCATCGGCTTCGACCTCGCCTTCGAGCGGCCAGAGATCCTTGTGCTCCATATAGACGACCGGGTCGTCGCAGCGGATCGCCGCCTTCAGCAGGCCGTAATTGTCCGCCGGCGTCGACGGGGTCACGACGACGAGGCCCGGGATGTGCGCGTACCAGGCTTCGAGGCTCTGGCTGTGCTGCGCCGCCGAGGAGCGCCACATGCCGACGGGCTCGCGCACGACGAGCGGCACCCGCCCCTGCCCGCCGAACATGTAGCGCGCCTTCGCCGCCTGGTTGACGAGCTCGTCGATGGCGCAGAGCGCGAAATCGGAAAAGCGCATCTCGACGACGGGGCGCGTCCCGACCAGCGCCGCGCCGACCGCCGCGCCCATGATGCAGGCTTCCGAGATCGGCGTGTCGCAGATGCGCTGCGGCCCGAATTCCTCGGCGAGGCCCTTGTACTGGCCGAAGACGCCGCCGCGCCCGAGATCTTCGCCGAGCGCCCAGACCGCGGGATCGCGCCGCATCTCCTCGGCGAGCGCACGCTTGCCGGCTTCGAGATAGCTCATGAGGGTCATGCCGGCGCCCCCATATCCTGGACGTCGCGCCAGGCGAGGCTTTCATCACCCCAGGGCTGCGCCCGCGCCGCCGCGACCGCAGCGGCGATCTCCACCCGGGCCGCCGCCTCGTCCGCTGCCAGAGCCGCGGCAGGAACGCCGCGCAGAAGCAGGGTCTCGCGGCAGAGCTCGATGGGGTCGCGCCGCTGCTTCTCCTCGACCTCCGCCGCCGGGCGGTAGGTCGCGGGATCGTGCGCAGTGTGACCCTTGAGGCGGTAGGTCTGCGCCAGGATGAACTGCGGCCCGCCGCCCTCACGGATGCGGGTGACGCGCTCGGCCGCCGCCGCGTCCACCTCCTCGACGGCATTGCCGTCGACGATGCGGGCGGGAATGCCGAGCGCTTCGGCCCGCGCCGCCGGTCCCGGCCCCCCGGTCAAGCTCCGCGTCCGCGTCGTCGCGGCAAAGCCGTTGTCCTCGCAGATGAAGAGTATCGGCAAATCGTAGATGCGGGCCCAGTTGAGCCCTTCGAGAAAGGGGCCGCGATTGACCGCGCCGTCGCCGAAGAAGCAGGCGACGATCTCGCTGCCGCCGCGCAGCTTCACCGCATGCGCGGCCCCCGCCGCGATCGGAATGCCCGCGCCCACGACGCCATTGGCGCCGAGCATGCCGATCGAGAAATCGGCGATGTGCATCGAGCCGCCCTTGCCCTGGCAGGTGCCGCCCGCCTTGCCGAGAAGCTCGGCCATCATCGCCGTGACGTCGGCGCCCTTGGCGATGGTGTGGCCGTGGCCGCGGTGGGTAGAGACGAGATAGTCGCTGCGGCGAAGATTGGCACAGATCCCGGACGCCACCGCCTCCTGGCCAACCGACAGGTGGACCGCGCCCCGGATCTCGCCCGATTTCTGCCCCGCTTCCGCCGCCTCCTCGAAGGCGCGGATGCGGGCCATGGTGCGGAAATGCTCGCGCAGGCGCTCGACATCGATATTGGCTCTGGTCACGATAGGAGGCGCCCTCTCGCTCTGGCGAAATTGCAGGCCGACACATGACCCCTGCTCCGCTCCTCGTCGCCGACAGCGTCACCAAGCTCGGGCCGGAGGCGCGCGGCGCCGTGCTGGTCGCGGGCTCGCATGGCGGCGTCTACGCCGCCTATCTCGCAGCGGCGGCAGGGCTGCGCGGAGTCGTCCTCAACGATGCGGGCATCGGCCTCGGGCAAGCCGGCATCGCCGGGCTTGCCTATCTCGACGGGCTCGGCATTGCCGCCGCGACGGTCGGGCATCTGACGGCACGGATCGGCGATGGCCGAGACATGATGGCGCGCGGCCGGTTGAGCCGGGTCAACGAGGCGGCGCATCGCCTCGGCTGCGCTCCCGCTATGCGCTGCGCCGAGGCGGGCGAGCGCCTGCGTGAAGCCCCGCTCGCGGCAACGGCGCCGCCGCCTTATGAAGAGGCGCGCATCCTCTTGCGCCACGAGGCGGGCGAGCCGCCCGTCTGGGGGCTCGATTCGAACGCGCTGGTACGCCCCGAGGATGCGGGCGCCGTCATCATCACTGGCTCGCATGGCGGACTCCTCGGCGGCCGGCCGGAGACGGCGATCCGCGTCGCGGCGCTGGCCGCGGTCTATAACGATGCCGGCATCGGCATCGACGAGGCCGGAATGTCGCGGCTGCCGGCGCTCGATGCGCGCGGCATCGCCGGCGCCACGGTCGCCGCGGCCTCGGCCCGCATCGGCGAGGCGCGGTCGAGCTGGGAGACGGGGCGGCTCTCCGCCGTCAATGCGACGGCGCGCGCATGGGGCGCGGCTGTCGGCATGAGCGTCCCCGACTTCGCCCGCCTCGCCTGTCGGCGCCGCCGCTGAGCGCGCGATCACAGGAAGCCGATCGAAAGCCACGGCACCGCCGCCACCAGCACGAGGCCGATGAGGAGCGCCGCCAGATAGGGCCAGATCGCGTTCATCGCCTCGTCGGCATTGACGCGGCCGATGGCGCAGGCGGCGTAGAAGCCGACGCCGAAAGGCGGCGCGAAGAGGCCGATCCCCATGGCGAGGATGACCACCATCGCGTAGTGCACCTCATGGATGCCGATGGTGCGGGCAATCGGAAAGAGAAGAGGGCCGAAAAGCACGATCGCCGGAATGCCTTCGAGCACGCTGCCGAGGACAACGAAGGCGGCGATCGAGACGGCGAGGAAGGCCGCCTGCCCGCCCGGCATGGTCGCCATGATCGTCGCGAGGCGATGCGAGAAGCCCGATTGGGTGAGCGCCCAGGCCATGCCCGTCGCCGTGCCGATGATGAAGAGGATGGCGCCCGAGAGCGCCGCCGTCTCGACCAGCATGGGATAGAGCCGGCGCAGATCGAACCAGCGATAGATGGCGAAGCCGGCAACGAGGGTATAGACGATGCCGATCGTCGACACTTCCGTCGCCGTCGCGATGCCCTCGACGACGGCAGTGCGGATGACGAAGGGCAGGATGAGCGCCGGCAGGGCGATGGCGAAGGTCTTGGCGATGCGGCCGAGGGACGCACGCCGCGCCGCCGAGAGATCCTCGCGCCGCGCCCGCAGCCTCGCGATGACGCAGAGCGCCAGCGCCATGACGAGCGCCGGGAGCAGCCCGCCGGTGAAGAGGGCGGCGATCGAGACGCCGGTCACCGAGCCGATGGTGATGAGGACGAGGCTTGGCGGAATCGTCTCCGACATGGCGCCGGAGGAGGCAAGGAGCGCGATGAGCTCGTCGCCGCGCGCGCCGCGGCGGCGCATCTCGGGGAAGAGCACCGGCGCGATCGCCGCCATGTCGGCAGCCTTCGATCCCGAGATGCCGGAGACGAGGTACATGGCCCCGAGCAGCACATAGGCGAGGCCGCCCCGGACATGCCCCAGCAGCGCCGCCAGGAAATCGACCATGGCGCGGGCGAGGCCCGTCGCCTCGATGAGGCCGCCGAGAAAGACGAAGAGCGGCACGGCAAGGAGGATGAGATGCGACATGCCCTCGTCCATCCGCCCGATGAGCACGGTGAGGGGCACATGCGTCGTGAGCGCGAGATAGGCGACGGTCGCGACGCCGAAGGCGAAGGCGATCGGTACGCCGATCGCGACGCAGAGGGCGACGAGCCCGACGAAGAAGACGAGGAGATTGGCCTGACCGAGGCCGAGCAGGACCGGCCGCAGCAGCCAGAGGGCGAGGGCGATCGCGGCGACCGCGGCGATGGCGCTCGCAGCATCGCGCGGCCGCACGCGCTCGATGAGGCGCGCCCCGGCGATGACGATCATGAGCACGGCGCCGACGCCGATCGCCGCGACGCGGAAGCTGTTGTGGAAGGAGAGGGCCGGGGTGATGATTGCCCACTCGCTCTCGATGTAGCTCTGCGCCGGCGCGAGGATCAGCAGCACGAACGCGGCGACGACCATCGCCCCCACCGCTTCGAGCCAGCTCCGCCAGCGCGCCGGCGCGCGGTTCAAAAGTGCGGTAAGGCGCATATGCTCGTCGCGGCGCAAGGCGATGACGGCGCCCAGCATGGCGAGCCAAAGGAAGAGCGCGGAGGCGAGCTCATCCGTCCAGACCAGCGGATTCTGAAATACGTAGCGCGAGACAACGCCGGCGAGCAGCACCAGGATTTCGACGGCAACGAGTACCGCAGCCGGCACCTCGGTCGCCCAGGCGATCACCGCATCGAGGCGGGCAAAGCGGAGGCCGGGCACGGCGGCGCGGCTCCCGCCGATGAACTCCGTGCCGGCGGCTTCCGGGCGGCTCATTGCCGCGCCAGGGTGCGGAATATCGTGAATGGCAGGTATAAGCCTACCTCAGCCTGAGACGCGTCCGAAGGACGCGTCGCAAAGAATGCACATCTGTCGATCCAAGGGCACCTTTACAGACGTCCCGAGCATCGTCACACCCACGCCTCAGGCGAGCTTGCCGGTATATTTCTCGAGGAGCGCCCAGGCCTCGTTCCCGTATTTCGCCTTCCAGTTTTCGTAGAATTTCGCCTTCTGCAGGGCAGCGCGGAAGGATTGCGGATCGGGCTTGTTGAAGACCATCCCGCTCGCCTGCAGCTTGCCTTGCAGCGAGTCGTTGAGCTGCCGGATCTGCTGGCGCTGCTCGAGGGCGGCGGCGTTGAAGTTGCGCGCCGCGATCTCCTGGAGGTCCTTGGGCAGCGCGTTCCATGCCTGGCCGTTGGCGAGGAACCAGAAGCCGTCCCACATGTGATTCGTCAGCGAGCAGTATTTCTGCACCTCGTAGAGCTTGCCGATCTCGATGATCGAGAGCGGGTTCTCCTGCCCCTCGACGACCTTGGTCTGCAGCGCCGAATAGACCTCGTTGAAATTGATGCTGGCCGGCGAGGCGCCGAAGGCCTCGAACATCGAGGTCCAGAGCGGACTCACGGGCACGCGGATCTTGAAGCCCTTCAAATCCGCGGCGGTGTTGATCGGCTTCGTGCTCGACGTGATCTCGCGGTAGCCGTTGTCCCACATCTTGTCCATGGCGACGAGCCCGGCCTTGGCGATCTGGGCGCGGAGATACGCGCCGAGCTCGCCATCCATCGCCGGCCAGACCGCGTCGTAATCCTTCCAGGCGAAGCCGATGCCGTTGATCGAGGCGGCCGGCACCAGCGTCGCCAGGATGAGGCCCGACAGCGTGAAGAACTCGATCGCCCCCGAGCGGAGCTGCGAGAGCATATCGGTGTCGCCGCCGAGCTGGTTGTTGGGGAAGATCTGGATCTCGAGCCGGCCCTTCGATTCCTCCTTGATCCGCTGCACCATCTTGTTGGCGACGATGTTGGTCGGATGCGTCACCGGCACGTTGTTGGCGAATTTGTAGGAGAATTCCGCGGCGCTCGCCCGGCGCGGCAGGATTCCGGCGGTAGCGACGACGCCGGCGGCGGCGACCGAGGCGCCAACGAAGGCGCGGCGCGAGACCCTCTTCATGGCTGTCTTCCCATCGTTTTCACACAAACTTGGCGAGCGTAACCTGCAACGGAACTTTCCGCTTGTAAACCCGGCGCGGCATGGCGAGAAGCTGGGCGAGAGCGCCGATAGAACCAGCCGAGGGGCCCGATGACCGTTCCGCCGCGCATGAACCATCCGCAAGGCCGCATGACCGGCGGGCGAGCGCTCGCCGAAATGCTGCGCCTCGCCCAGATCGGACCGATGTTCGGCATGGGCGGCTTCCAGCTCCTCCCCTTCTATGACGCGCTGAACCAGCTCGGCCTCCGCCACTTCCTCATCAATGACGAGCGCTGCGGCGCCTTCGCCGCCGATGCCTATGCGCGGGTGACGAACCGCCCGGGCGTCTGCGACGGCACGCTGGGCCCGGGCGCGACCAATCTCGTGACGGCGCTGGTCGAGAGCCTCAATGCGGGCGTGCCGCTCGTCGCCCTTGCCGGCGACACGCACCGGGCGCATTCCTGGAAGAACATGACGCAGGAATGCCGGCAGACCGAGATTCTGCGCCCTGCCGTCAAGGAGCTGATCCGCGTCGAAGCGACGAGCCGCATCCCGGAACTCCTGCGTCGCGCCTTCGCCGTCGCGACCTCGGGCCGGCCCGGCCCCGTCCTCATCGACGTGCCGGAGGATGTCTGTCACGGCGAGCATGATTTCGCCGCCGAGGAGTTCGCGATCGACCCAGCGACCCTCGCCGCGCCGGCGCGGCGCATGCGGCCCGCCGGCGCCGACATCGAGCGCGCCGGCCGCATGCTCGCCACGGCGAAACGCCCGCTCATCCTCGTCGGCGGCGGCATTCATCTCTCGGCGGGGCAGGAAGCGCTCTTGCGGCTCGCCGAGGCGCTGGCGATCCCGGTCGCACATACGATGAGCGGCAAGGGCGGCATCGCCTGCACTCATCCGCTCTCGGCCGGGCTCTTCGGCCGCTACTCGCGCATCGCCAACGACCTCATCGCCGCCTCCGACTGCCTTCTCGTCGTCGGCTGCAAGCTCGGCGAGATCGCGACGAAGCGCTACGTGCTGCCGCCGCCGGGCATCCCTATCATCCATCTCGACATCCTCGCCGAGGAGATCGGCCGCTGCCGCGCGCCGGAGGTCGCGCTCTGGGGCGATGCGCGGGAGGGGCTCGCCGATCTCCTCGAAGCGTTGCGCGACGATGCGCCGCGGATCGCGGCAGCGCGCCGCGACTACCTCGCCGAGCTGCCGCAGCGCCTTTCACGCTGGCGCGAGGAGGCGGCGCCTCGCCTGCTCTCCGACGAGCGCCCCATCAACATGGCGCGGCTCTGCCACGAGCTGAATGCGGCCATGCCGGCCGAGAGCATCCTCGTCGCCGATGGCGGCTTCGCCGCGCATTGGACGGGGCTCCTTTACGACACCAAATCGGCGGGGCGGCGCTACATCGCCGATCGCGGCCTCGCCTCGATCGGCTATGGCCTGCCGGGCGGCATGGGCGCCGCCCTCGCCGCGCCGGAGCAGCCGGTCGCCGCAATCACCGGCGATGGCGGCTTCAACATGGTGCTGGGCGAGATCGAGACGGCGCGGCGCGCCGGCATCGGCCTTACCGTCATCGTCGTCAACAACGCCGCCTCGGGCTACGTGAAGGCGCTGCAGCATGCGATGTTCGGCCGCCGCTACCAATCGAGCGACCTCGTCGAGATGAACTACGCGGCGATCGCCGAGGCGATGGGGTGCCGAGGCATCCGTATCGAGGACCCGGCTCATCTCGGCGCGGCTCTGCGGACCGGGCTCGCCGAGCGCCAGCGCCCGACGGTGCTCGACGTCGTCGTGACGCGCGATCCCGGCAAGATGCTGCCCGGCATCGACAGCCGCACGGCGGAGATCAGGAAGGGCGATCGCGTCGCCTAGAAGGCGAAGGCCGGCTCGCGCCGCTTGCAGAACGCAGCGGCGCTGGGACATGATGGCCGGAGATGGCTCGCTCGGCGGATCGCAATCGGCGCGTGGAGGATGACCGCTTCACGGCGGCGCTCGCCGGTTTGGCGATGGCGCTGTTCCTGGCCGTGATCGGGCTCTACCTCATTCAGGCGCTGGCGGTCGAGTCGAAGCTCGAGGATTGCGTCCTCCAGGGCCGGATGAACTGTACGCGGATCGAGCTGTCGCCGGTGGCGTCCGAATTCCGGTAGACGGAGCTTTTCGAGTCGCTGAATCGAGGAAGCCTCGCCCGAGAAGCGAGGCTTCCTTTTTGAGGCCGGTCGCGCCGGTCAGCGTTCCCAGATCGGCTTCCCGAGATCGATCTGGTTGGGACTCGTCAGCCCGCCCGTCGCCGCGCCGGCGGCACCGCCGAGCAAGGCCCCGGTCACGGGGGCGCCGACCAGGGCGCCGCCGAGGGCGCCGGCGCCGGCGCCGATGGCGCCGCCGCTCAAAGCCCGATTCGTCGTGCTGGTGCCGCAGGCGGCGAGCGTCAGCGCCAGCACCGACATGGTCAGGCCCAGTCTTAGGGACATCGCACATCCTCCTCGTCGAACCTCAGATGGTGTAACAGCGGCGCCATTTCTTCGTTCCGGCGAAGCCACGCGCGCCGCGCACCAGCGCGCCCGCTCTTTCCAGCTTCGCGCGCCCGTGGGAGACTATCCGCGCCGGCGGGGAGCCGGACACGCCGGCCGGAGAGCCGAGACGGGAAACGAGGGAGGTCGCGATCATGAAACTGAGACGCCGCGATGTGCTGAAATCCGCTGTTGCCGGCGCCGCCGCACTGGCCGCGCCGCGCATCCTTCGTGCCGAAGGCGCGAAGACGATCACCTTCGTGCCGCATGCCGACCTCGCCTCGTTGGACCCGGTCTGGACGACCGCCGACATCACGCGCAACTACTCGCTCGCCGTCTTCGACACGCTCTACGGCTACGACGCCGAGTTTCACGTGCAGCCGCAGATGGTCGAGGGCCACAAGGTCGAGAATGACGGGCGGCAGTGGGAACTGACCCTGCGCGACGGCCTCAAATTCCACGACGGCACGCCGGTCCTGGCGCGCGACTGCGTCGCCAGCATCGAGCGCTGCGCCAAGCGCAATCCGATGAGCGGCGCGCTGATGGCGCGCACCGACGAGATCTCGGCGCCGTCCGACAAGGTCATCCGCATCCGCCTCAAGAAGCCCTTCGCGCTGCTGCCGGACGCGCTCGCCGAAATCTATTGCGTCATGATGCCGGAGCGCCTTGCCAAGACCGACGCCTTCCAGCAGGTGACCGAGGCTGTGGGATCTGGCCCCTTCAAATTCGTTGCCTCCGAGCGCGTTCCGGGCTCGCGCGTCGTCTTCGAGAAGAACGCCGACTACGTGCCGCGCAAGAGCGGCAAGCCGAGCTTCAACGCCGGCCCCAAGATCGTCTATGTCGACCGCGTCGTCTGGAACTTCATCCCCGATTCCTCGACCGCAGCGGCGGCCCTGCAGAGCGGCGAGGTCGATTGGTGGGAGAACCCGCAGCTCGACCTCGTGCCGCAGCTCAAGGCGGACAAGAACCTCGTCGTCAAGGTGACCGACCGCACCGGCGAGATCGGCTGCCTGCGCTTCAATCAGCTCTTCCCGCCTTTCGACAATCCCGCCATTCGCCGCGCCGTCCTCGCGGCGATCGACCAGAAGGAGGTGATGACCGGTGTCGCGGGCTCGGTGCCCGAGCTTGTCAAGACCGATGTCGGCCTCTTTGTCCCGGGCACGCCGATGGCGAGCGATGTCGGCGTCGCAATCACCCGCGGCCCCAAGGATTACGCCAAGATCAAGCAGGAGCTGGAGGCGGCGGGCTATAAGGGCGAGAAGGTCGTCGTCCTCGCCGCGACCACCATCCCGGCCATCTTCGCCGAGGCGCAGGTGGCCTCCGACGCGCTGCGCAAGATCGGCATGAATATCGATTTCCAGGCTCTCGAATGGGGCACCGTCGTGCAGCGCCGCGCGGTCCGCAAGCCGATCGACCAGGGCGGCTGGAACATCTTCTATACCTATCTCGGCGGCTTCGGGAATCTCTCGCCCGGTCCCGACATCGCCATCCGGGGCAATGGCGGCAGCGCCTGGTTCGGCTGGCCGACCGACCCGAAGATGGAGGCGCTGCGCGATGCCTGGTTCGAGGCGCCGGATCTGGCGGCGCAGCAGAAGATCTGCCGCGAGATGCAGGAGGCGTTCTGGCAGAATCCCTCCTACGTGCCGCTCGGCATGTACGACCTGCCGACCGCCTTCCACAATTACCTGCACGACATACGCGACGGCTGGCCGCAATTCTATGGCGTGAAGCGAGTCTGAGGCGGCCGGGCGCGCAGGGAACGGGATGACGCCCTCGACCGGCAGCTACGCCGCGTTCTGGCGGCACTATCTGCGCGCCCATCGGGACCCGCGGACTCGGGGCGCGCACTATCTCGGCACTCTCTTGGCGCTGCTCCTCCTCGCGCTCGGCGTCGCCCGCGGCGATTGGCGCTGTCTCGTAGCGGCGCCCGTCGCCGGTTATGGCTGCGCCTGGATCGGGCACGGCGTCTTCGAGGGCAACCGGCCGGCCAGCTTCGGCCATCCGCTCTGGTCCTTCCTCAGCGATTTCCGCATGCTCGCCCTCTGGGCGAGCGGCCGTCTCAAACGCGAGCTCGACGAGGCCTTTCGATGACGACGCCAAGCACCGCGATTCCGCCCCTCGCTCCCGAGCTGCGCCGGGCGCTTCTCGAAGCGAGCACGGCGACCGTGTCGATCCAGCTCTTAAAGCGCGGCTTCCGCTTCGCCGCGGTGAACGGCGTCGCCCCGCTCAACCCGGCCGCCGTGCGCTTTGCCGGTCCCGCCTACACCTTGCGTTTCATCCCGGCGCGCGAGGATCTGGCGACGCCGGCCAGCGTCGCGCAGAAGGACAATGCCCAGCGCGTCGCCATCGAGGACATTCCGGCAGGCGCCGTCCTCGTCATCGACGCGCGCGGCGAGACGCGGGCCGGGACGCTCGGCGACATCCTGGCGGCGCGACTCTTCCAGCGCGGCGTCGCCGGCGTCGTCTCCGACGGCGCCATGCGCGATGCGCCCGAGCTCGAGAAGCTGGCCCTCCCCATCTTCTGCGCCGGCATGGCGCCGCCGCCCAGCTTCAATTTCCTCTACCCCGTCGACATCAATCGCCCGATCGGCTGCGGCGGTGCCGCGGTCTTTCCAGGCGATATCGTGGTGGGCGACGGCGGCGGGGTTGTCGTCATCCCGCGGCACCTCGCAGAAGAAGTGGCGCGCGACAGCCTCGAACAGGAGCGGCTCGAAGTCTTCATCCGCCGCCGCGTCGATCGCGGCCATCCGACGCCGGGCCTCTATCCCGCGAGCGACGAGACGCGCGCCGCCTATCGCCGCTGGGTCGAAGCCGGGCGGCCGGAGGAGGCGCCGTTTTGAGGGCGTGCCCCATGCCTGATTGCCCCCGGCATCACCACTTTGCGTCCTTCGAGACGCGTCCTCCGGACGCTCCTCAGGATGAGGACGAATGTGCGTCGCATAACCGATAAGCCTCATCCTGAGGAGCGCTCGAAGAGCGCGTCTCGAAGGACGCACGAGAGTTGATCCGAGTGTTTCAAAGCGGATTTTGGACGGCGGCGATCAATAGGACGGCAGACGCTGACGGTGCGAGCCCGGCGAATCCGACTGCCGACGCCGTCGCGGCGCCGCCACGCCGGGCGCCGCCGCTGCGCGCGCTCATCGCTGCGCCGGGCTATCTGCGGCTCTGGACGGCGGGCGGTCTCGCCAATGCCATGCGCTGGCTCGAAATGCTGGTCGCCGGCATCTTCACTTTCGACCTCACCGGCTCGGCCCTCGCCGTCGCCCTCGTCACCATGGCGCGGACGCTGCCGCTGATGCTCCTGGGGTCGCTCGCCGGGGTCGTCGCCGAGGCGCGGAACCGCAAGGCGCTGCTCCTCGGTGGGCTCACCGTCATGGCTGCCAATTCGGCGGCGCTCTGCGCGCTCGCCGCGACGCAGCGCATCCAGCTCTGGCATATCGTCGTGGGCGGCATCGTCGGCGGCACTTGCTGGACGAGCGAGATGGCGGTGCGACGACGCATGATCGGCGAGGTGGTGGAGCCGGGCCATGTCGGGCCGGCGGTGGCGCTCGATTCGATGACGGGCAGCCTGACGCGCATGCTGGGGCCGCTGCTCGGCGGCGCCCTTTTCGAGGCCTGCGGCCTCACCGGCGCCTATGCCCTGGCCGCGAGCGCCTATGCGACGGCGCCGCTCATCGTGGCGCGCCTCGCCTTCCGCCAGGAGCCGCGCCGGCTCGACCTCGTCCGCATCCCCGCCGATATCGCCGAGGGCATCGCGATCGTGCGCGGCCATCCCGTGCTTATCGTCGTCATCCTGGTGACCATCATCACCAATGTCTTCGGCTTCTCCTATTCGGCGCTGGTCGCGCCCATCGGACTCGAAGGCTATCGCGTCTCGCCTGTGCTCGTCGGGCTCCTCGCCGCCGCCGAGCCTTGCGGCGCCATGGTGAGCGGCCTCGCCCTCGCCGCGGGCTGGCTGCGCATGGACCATCCGCGCGTCATGATCCGCGGCTCGCTCTCCTTCTTCGCGGCTCTCGCGGCGATGTCGCTGTCGCCCTGGTTCGCCGGCGCGGTCCTCGCCCTCTTTCTCGGCGGGCTCGGGACGGCGGCCTTCAGCAGCATGCAGAGCACGCTCGTCCTCACTCACGCGCCGGCGGCGCTGCGCTCGCGCGTCATGGGGCTGGTCACGGTCTGCATCGGCACAGGGCCGCTCGGCGTCTTCGCGGCCGGCACGCTTCTCCGACGCGCTCGGCCCGGCGCGGGCCGTGCTCGTTCTCGCCCTCGCCGGCGGAACGGCCTTGCTCGCCGTGCGCCTGCGCTGGCTTTAGAGCCGCGCCACCGGCATTTCGCGCGGCGCCCGGCGCGTCAGCAGCTCGGGACCGCTCTCGGTGACGACCAGATCCTCCTCATGGACGAGGATCTTGCCGTCGCCGAACATGGCGGAAGGCTCGATGGTGAGGACAGCGCCGGGTTCGAGCACGGTTCGGTCGATGGGCTTGTTCGAGGGAAACTCGGTCATCACCTTGCCGAGCCCGTGGCCGAAGCGCCCGACATTGCCGAGGACGATCCCGGCGTCCTCGAGCACCTTCGCCTGAGCATGGAAGACATCGGCGGCGGTCTTCCCCGGCACCGCCGCGGCGATGCCGGCTTCGGTCGCCCGCCACAGCAGGTCGTGGATGCGCTTCGCCGCGACGGGCGGCTCGCCGATCGCGACGTTGCGGTCGAAGTCGCAGTAATAGCCGGCATATTTCGCGCCGGTGTCGATGAGGAGGATGTCGCCCTCGCCAAGGCGGCGCTGGGTCGGGCCCTGAATGATGCTGGAATAGCCGCCGGGGCCGGTGCCGATCGAGGTATAGGGCACCTTGTCGGCGCCGCGCAGCAGCAGGTCGGCGGCGAATTTCCGGCAGATCTCCTTCTCGCTGTCGCCGAGGCGGAGGAGCGCCGGCAGGTCGTCGAACGCATCGCCGGCAATGCCGCAGATATGGCGGATATGCGCGATCTCCGCCGGCGACTTGATAAAGCGCAAACGCCTCAGCACGGGGATGCAATCGGCGAGGTGGAAGGGGCGGATCATCTCGCCGAGGCGCAGGAGGTCGGCGGGCGCCATGCCGAGGCGCGTCTCCGGGCCGAGCTCGACCCCGAAATAGCCGAAGCGGCGCGGCAGCTTCTTGATGACCGAGGCGAGGAGGTCGAGCCCCTCATTCTCGGGCGTCGGCGACGGCCAGGAGAGCGTCCGCCGGCACCAGGACGTCTCGGCCCAGTTGGAGAGGCCGATCTCGGGGATGATCGCCACCGCCTCGCCCTCGCGGGGGACGACGAAGTACCAGGGCCGCGTCGGGCTCGCCCAGGCGAATTGCGTGACGAAGCCCGAGAGGTATTCGAGATTGGGCTCGGAGGTCACCATGATGCCGTCGAGCCGGCGCTCGGTCATGAGACGCCGAGCCCGCTCGATTCGCTGCTCGAATTCGGCCGGCGCGAACGGCGCGACCTCGGCATGGTGCAAGGGCGCGGCAAGAGCCTCGATCCGCCTGGCCTCAGGGCCGGCCGCCGTCTCCTCCGTCATCTGCGCTGTCCTCCCGTATTGGCTCTTCGTCCGCGAAGCCGGCCGTCACCGGATGCTCAGAACGCCTTGACGACCTCGCGCGTATGCTCGACCTCGGGCGGGCTCGCGAAGCAATGGCCGACGAGCTTGCGCCATTCCTGAAAATCCGCGGAGCCGCGGAAATCGACGGTATGGTCTTCGAGCGTCTCCCAGGCGACAAAGAGGCGGTACCGGCTCGGCTTCTCGACCGAGCGCTCGAGCGCCATGCCGCGGCAGCCCTTGGCGCGCTTGAAGAGCGGCCCGGCCTTCGCCACCCCCGCCTCGAACTCGGCTTCCATGCCGGGCTTCACCTCGATCTGGGCAATTTCACGGATCACGGCGCCTGCTCCCTTCTGGGTCCCGGCTCATCATAAGCAGCCCTCGCCGCCGCGTCACGCTGCTGGCGCCTTCTGCTGGCTTGCTCGGACTCAGCAGACGCCCAGGGTGCGCCCGTCAGCGCAGCGTGATCGTGGCGAGGGTCGAGAGGATGAGCCAGACGATCCCAACGCCGAGCGCAAGCCAGAAGCATGCCTCGATACAGGCCCCGTAGAACCGGGCAAGGCCCTCCGAACCTAAGGCAGCGAAGGCAAGCCCTCGGTCGGCCACCGCAACGATGCGGCGCACCGGCGAACTCCGGGACGCAGGCTTATACTCGTCATCCCGGGTCACGGCGCCTTGCCTCCGCTGAGCGGCACGCTCAAAACGACGCTCGCTGTGAGAAAGACCAGCGCGACGCGCAGGACAAGCATCGTCAGGATACGATCGGCATGTCCGCGCGCCGCCATCGCCCTGTAGGGAAACATCGCTCACACCCGAAACCATTGCCGGACCGATCCGGCGACCAGGGCATGAGCCTAACCCCGACCCGATTGAACAATGGTGAACCGCTTCACCACCAGCCGCCTCCGCGACGACGCTACCGGATAGGCAGGATGCTGGTTAACGCGCGTGAACCACCAAGGCGCAAAGACACGAAGATCGGCCGCCTGTCGGCGATGCCCTACGCGGCGAGCGCCTCCAGCTCTTGGACGAGAGCGTCCCCCATTTCGCGGGTCGAGACCTTCTTCATGCCCGGTTGCATGATGTCGCCGGTGCGGATGCCGGCATCGAGGACGCGCTTCACTGCCTGGTCGACGAGGTCCGCCTCCTCGGCGAGATCGAAGGAGTAGCGCAGCATCATCGAGAAGGAGAGCATGCAGGCGAGCGGATTCGCCATGTTCTTGCCGGCGATGTCGGGGGCGCTGCCATGCACCGGCTCGTAGAGCGCCTTGCGTCGCCCGCTGGCGTCGGGCGCGCCGAGCGAGGCCGAAGGCAGCATGCCGAGGGAGCCGGTCAGCATCGCCGCGCAATCGGAGAGGATGTCGCCGAAGAGGTTGTCGGTGACGATGACGTCGAACTGCTTCGGATTGCGCACGAGCTGCATCGCGCAATTGTCGGCATACATGTGCTGGAGCTCGACATCGGGGTAGTCGCTGTCGCGCAGCTTCTGCACCTCCTCGCGCCACATCTCGCCCGATTCCATGACATTCGCCTTCTCGACCGAGCAGACCCGGTTGCGGCGCTTGCGCGCCAGCTCGAAGGCGACGCGGGCGACGCGGATGATCTCGGGGGTCGTATAGACCTGGGTGTTGATGCCGCGCCGCGTACCGTCGGCCAGCAGCTCGACGCCGCGCGGCTCGCCGAAATAGACGCCGCCCGTCAGCTCGCGGACGATCATGAGGTCGAGCCCCTGGATGACCTCCGGCTTCAGCGTCGAGGCGCCGATGAGAGCGTCGAAGACGAGGGCTGGCCGCAGATTGGCAAACAGGTCCATCTCCTTCCTGAGGCGCAGGAGCCCGCGCTCCGGCCGCAGCGCGAAGGGGAGGTGCTCCCATTTCGGCCCGCCGACCGAGCCGAAAAGCACGGCGTCGGCAGCGAGCGCGCGCGCCATCGTGTCGTTGTGGAGCGGCGTGCCGTGGGCGTCATAGGCGGCGCCGCCGACGAGATCCTCGGTCATGTCGAAGGAGGCGATGCGGCGCTTGTCGAACCATTCGGCCACGCGCACGACCTCGGCCATGACCTCGGGGCCGATTCCGTCGCCGGGGAGGACGAGGATTTTTCGGTTCGATGACACCTTCGGAACTCCTGGCAAGATCCTCTCCATCACGGGAGAGGAAGCAGGTTACAACCAGGGCTGCGCCAGCTTGCGCTTCGCCTCGAATTCGTCGATCGCCTTCCCCTTCTGCAAGGTGAGGCCGATATCGTCGAGCCCGTTGAGCAGGCAGTGCTTGCGAAAGGGATCGATCTCGAATTTGACGCAGCCGCCATCGGGGCCGGTGATTTCCTGGCGTTCGAGGTCGACCGTGATGATGGCGTTGGCGCCGCGCTCGGCGTCATCCATCAGCTTGTCCAGGATCTCGCGCGAGACCTTGATCGGCAGAATGCCGTTCTTGAAGCAGTTGTTGTAGAAAATGTCGGCGAAGCTCGTCGAAATGACGCAGGTGATGCCAAAATCGAGAAGCGCCCAAGGCGCGTGCTCGCGCGACGAACCGCAGCCGAAATTGTCGCCGGCGACCAGGATCTTGGCGTTGCGGTAGGCCGGCTTGTTGAGGACGAAATCGGGGTTCTCCGAGCCGTCGCTGCGGTAGCGCAGCTCATCGAACAGCGCCTTGCCGAGACCGGTGCGCTGGATCGTCTTCAGATGCTGCTTCGGAATGATCTTGTCGGTATCGACATTAATCATCGGCAGCGGCGCCGCGACGCCGGTCAGGATGGTGAATTTCTGCATGGTCCCTCGGTCTCCCTCTCCCGCTTGCGGGAGAGGGCCGGGGTGAGGGCCACTCGATGCAGCCCATCGCCCTCACCCTCCCGCTTCGCGGGCCCCTCCCTCTCCCGCAAGCGGGAGAAGGAAAATCTCATCCAAGCTCCCGCACATCGGCGAGGCGCCCCGTCACCGCCGCCGCCGCCGCCATGGCCGGGCTCATGAGGTGGGTGCGCCCGCCCTTCCCTTGCCGGCCTTCGAAATTGCGGTTCGAGGTCGAGGCGCAGCGCTCGCCGGGGGCCAGCTTGTCGGCGTTCATGGCAAGGCACATCGAGCAGCCCGCCTCGCGCCACTCGAAGCCCGCTTCGAGGAAGATGCGGTCGAGCCCCTCCTCTTCTGCCTGATGCTTCACGAGGCCGGAACCGGGCACCACCATGGCGCTGACGCCGGCGGCGACCTTGCGGCCTTTCGCGATCCGCGCCGCCGCGCGCAGATCCTCGATGCGGCCATTGGTGCAGGAGCCGATGAAGACGCGCTGGACCGCGATCTCCTTCAGCGGCGTCCCGGGGGTCAGCCCCATATAGGCCAAGGCCCGCTCCATCGCGGCGCGACGCTGCTCGTCGGCGATGCTGCGGGGATCGGGCACCTTGCCGGTGATCGGCAGGACGTCCTCGGGACTTGTCCCCCAGGTGACCTGCGGGACGACGGCGGCAGCGTCGAGCACGACCTCCTTGTCGTACTGCGCGCCTGGATCGGAGGGGAGCGTGCGCCAGAACGCGAGAGCCTGCTCCCATGCCGCCCCCTTCGGAGCCGATGGGCGGCCTTTCAGATAGGCGAAGGTCGTCTCGTCGGGCGCGATGAGGCCGGCTCTCGCCCCCGCCTCGATGGTCATGTTGCAGACGGTCATGCGGCCCTCCATCGAGAGGCCGCGGATGGTGCTGCCGGCATATTCGACGACATGGCCCGTGCCGCCCGCCGTGCCGATCTTGCCGATGATGGCGAGGACGAGGTCCTTCGCCGTGCATCCGACCGGCAGCTCGCCCTCGACGCGGATCAGCATGTTCTTCGCCGGGCGCTGGATCAGCGTCTGCGTCGCCAGAACGTGCTCGACCTCCGAGGTGCCGATGCCGAAGGCGAGCGCGCCGAAGGCGCCGTGCGTCGCGGTGTGGCTGTCGCCGCAGACGATGGTCATCCCGGGCTGGGTCAGGCCCTGCTCGGGGCCGATGATATGGACGATCCCCTGGCGGATGTCGTCGACGGCGAAATAGGGAATGCCGAATTCGCGGACGTTCTTCTCCAGCACCTCGACCTGCTGGCGCGATTCGGGATCGGCGATCCCGCGGCTGCGGTCGGTCGTCGGCACGTTGTGGTCGGCGACGGCGATGGTCAGGTCCGGCCGCCGCACGCGGCGGCCAGCGGCCCGCAGCCCCTCGAAGGCCTGCGGGCTCGTCACCTCATGGACGAGGTGCCGGTCGATATAGATGAGGAACGTCTCGGCATCCTGCCGGTCGACGACATGGGCGTCCCAGATCTTGTCGAAGAGCGTGCGCGGCTTCGTCATGGCGGCGCCTCTCCTCCGCCCCGCTATTGCTCGCCGGCGGCCTGCCCGCCCTCGGCTGCTGCCTGACCGGCCTCGCCGCCGCCCGAGCTCTCGCGCGCGCGCTCGGTGATGCGCGCCGCCTTGCCGGTGCGGCCGCGCAGGTAATAGAGCTTCGCCCGCCGTACCTTGCCGCGCCGCACCACCTCGATGCCGGTGATGCGCGGGGAGTAGAGCGGGAAGACGCGCTCCACCCCCTCGCCATACGAGATTTTCCGCAAGGTGAAGCTCGAATTGATGCCGGCGTTCTTGCGCGCGATGCAGACGCCCTCGAAGGCCTGCACGCGCTCGCGCTCGCCCTCGACGACCTTGACGCTGACGCGCACCGTGTCGCCGGGGCTGAACTCGGGAACGGCATGCCCCTCTTTCAGCTTCTTGACCTGCTCGTCCTCGAGCGCCTGAAGAACATTCATCTCACTTCTCCTCGCCGCTTGCACCCGTCGCCGGCGTTCCAGTCCGGCCGGGTCGCGCGGCCACGTAGCGATCCCACAAATCGGGACGACGCTCGCGCGTCGTCTCCTCCGCGCGGGCAAGGCGCCACGCGCGTATCCGCTCATGATGCCCGGACAGCAGGACCTCCGGAACGGTCCGCCCCTGCCACTCCTGCGGCCGGGTATAGTGGGGGTATTCCAGCAACCCCCGCTCGAAACTTTCCTCCTCGAGGCTGCTCGCCGCCCCGACGACGCCCGGAAGCATCCGAACGCAGGCGTCGAGAAGCGCGATCGCCGCCGGCTCGCCCCCCGAAAGGACGAAATCGCCGAGGCTGACCTCTTCCACCTGGCGCGCCTCGAGGAGGCGCTCGTCGAGTCCCTCGAAGCGGCCGCAGACGAGCCTCACTCCCGGCCCTGCCGCCAGCGCCCGCACCCGCTTCTGATCGAGCAGGCGCCCGCGCGGCGACAGGTAGACCAGCGGGCCGCAGCCGCCGGCGCCGGTGATCGCGGCATCCACCACATCGGGCCGCATCACCATGCCGGGGCCGCCGCCGAACGGCGCGTCGTCCACGGAGCGGTGTTTATCGCGCGCAAAATCCCGGATGTCCACAGTTTCGAGCCGCCACAGCCCCTCGCGCAGCGCCTTGCCGGCGAGCGACAGGCCCAGCGGTCCCGGAAACATCTCCGGGAAGATCGTCAGCACCGTCGCCTGCCAGCTCATGATCCCCTCACCGTCGCCTCGTCGAGCAGCCCGTCCGGCGGATCGACGACGAGCCGGCCGCCGGCAATGTCGACCACCGGCACGGCGGCCTTGGTGAACGGCACCATGATCGCCGGACCGCGGCGCCGCTCCACTTCGAGGCTGTCGCCGGCGCCGAAATCATGCACCGCCCGCACCCGGCCCAACACCGTGCCGTCGGCGAGAACGGCTTCGAGGCCGAGGAGGTCGGCGTGGTAGTATTCCTCCTCCTCGGCCGGCGGCAGCGCGCTCCGCGCGACATAGAGCCGGATGCCCTTCAGCGCCTCGGCGGCATCGCGGTCCTCGATGCCGGCGATCTTGGCAAGGACGACGCCCTTGGCCCGCCCGACGAGGCGCAGGACGAAGCGCCGCGTGCCGCTTTCGTCTTCGACCGGGCCATAGGCGGCGACATCCTCGGGCCGAGCGGTGAAGGATTTGATCCGCACCGCCCCGCGCACGCCCTGCGCGCCGGTGATGGCGCCGAGGCAGATGCGCGCCTGCGGCCCCGCCGCCATCGGCGCCTTCGTCAGGCCTCGGGCGCCGCCGCCTTCGCCGCTTCGGCCGCCGCCTTCAGGCGCTCCTGCGCCTTCGCCTTCGGCGCCGATTTCTTCGGCGTCTCGCGGCGCTCCGGCGCCTTCAGGATGCCGGCGTCGCCGAAAAAGCGGGCGACACGGTCGGTCGGCAACGCGCCGACCCCGAGCCAGTGCCTGATGCGCTCCTCCTTGAGGACGAGCCGTTCGGCATGGCCCTTCTCGCGCATCGGATTGTAGGTGCCGAGCTTCTCGATGAAGCGGCCGTCGCGCGGGCTGCGCGAATCGGCGACGACGATCGAATAGAAGGGCCGCTTCTTGGCGCCGCCGCGGCTCAGGCGGATCTTGAGGGACATTGAGCTCCTTTCATCAACATCGTTGCTGGCAAATCACCCGCGGAAGCCGCCGAATCCGCCGCCGCCCATGCCGGGCGGCGGCAGGAGACCGGCAAGGCCATGGCGGGCCAAGCCCTTTTTACCGAGCTTCGCGGCCTTCTTCATCATATGCGCCATGTCCTGATACTGCTTCAGGAGGCGGTTGATGTCGGGAACCGAGGTGCCGGAGCCGGCGGCGATGCGCAGACGCCGCGAGGCGTTGAGCAGCTTCGGATTGCGCCGCTCGGCCTTCGTCATCGAGGAGATGATCGCCTCCTGACGCTTGATGATGCGGTCGTCGATATTGGCTTCGGCGAGCTGCTTCTTGATCTTGCCGATTCCGGGGAGCAACCCCATCATGCCGCTCATCCCGCCCATTTTGCGCAGCTGGCGCAGCTGATTGGCGAGATCGTCCAGATCGAAGCTCCCCTTCTGCATCTTGGCGGCGAGCTTCGCCGCTTCCTCCTGGTCGATCGTCTCGGCCGCCTTCTCGACCAGGCTGACGACGTCGCCCATATCGAGGATGCGGCCAGCGATGCGCTCGGCATGGAAGGGCTCCAGCGCCTCGATTTTCTCGCCGGTGCCGACGAATTTGATGGGCTTGCCGGTGATCTGGCGCATCGAGAGCGCGGCGCCGCCGCGGGCGTCGCCGTCGATGCGGGTCAGCACGATGCCTGTGACCCCGATCCGCTCGCTGAAGCTCTTGGCAACGTTGACGGCGTCTTGGCCGGTGAGCGCGTCGGCGACGAGCAGCGTCTCGGTCGGCCGCGCCGCATCGCGCACGGCCGCCACTTCGAGCATCAGCTCTTCATTGATGTGGAGGCGGCCGGCCGTATCGAGAATGACGATATCGTAGCCCTCGCGGCGCCCCGTATCGAGGGCGCGGCGGGCAATCGCGACCGGCTTCTCCCCGGCGATGACGGGAAGCGCGGCGACGCCGATCTGGCGGGCGAGAACGGCGAGCTGCTCTTGCGCCGCCGGACGCTGCACATCGAGGGAGGCGAGCAGGACCTTCTTGCGCTCGCGACTCTTGAGGCGCAGCGCGATCTTGGCGGCGCTCGTCGTCTTGCCCGAACCCTGCAAGCCGACCATCATGACGACGACCGGCGGCACGGCATTAAGCTCGAGCCCGGCCTCGCCGGCGCCGCCCAGCGTCTCGACGAGGTGGTCATGGACGATCTTGACCACCATCTGCGCCGGCGTCACCGAGCGCAGCACCTCTTGGCCGACCGCCTTCTCGCGGACGGCGTTGACGAACTCCTTGACGACGGGAAGCGCCACGTCGGCCTCGAGCAGGGCGATGCGGATCTCGCGCAGTGCCGTTGCGACATCGTCCTCGCGCAACGCGCCGCGCTTGCGCAGCCGGTCGAACACCTCGCCGAGGCGGTTGCTCAGGCTGTCGAACATGATGGCGGCCTCACTTGGCGAAACACAAATGCGCCAGTGCGCGAAACTCGCGGACTGGCGGGACGACATCCGGTGACGCGCTTCCTTGGAAGCGCGGCGACCATAGGCACCAGGCCCAATTCTGTCAATCGATTGTCCGGCTCGGCTTGAGGCGGCCTCAAGCGCCCTGATGATCGAGGGCCGAGACGATGCGCCCATCGAACCGCGCCGCGAAAGCATCGGCTTCCCGGGTAATCTTGAAATCGAGGCGGATCACGGCCTCGCCGTTCTCGAGATCATAAAGAAATCGCGACGGCTCGCAGCGGTGCTGGTCGAGCCAAACGCGCATCTCCCGCAACTCGTCGGCAAGACCGCCAGGACAAGCGAACCTGATCTCGACCGTCGGCATGGAGGAGCCCCCTGAACGATGCTCCTTTCGGAATAGGGCGATGCTAGCTCCGCACGGTTTCGTTGCAATAACCCATGTTTGGTTTGCCGCGATCCGCTTTGCGCGGCCGGGCGACGGCACGGCGAGCGCTCAGCGCGCCGGCTCCGGCCGCCACAATTCCGCCCAGAGAATACCTTCGGTTTTCCATGGACTAGCGCGTGAAGCCGCATCGTTCTGCTCGGGCGTCGGACGGAGACGCAAACAGCATCGGAACGACAGACATGGCCAGCAAATTGAAATCGCTCCTCCTTGCCGGGATGGCGCTGCCGCTCGCCTGCGGCCTCGCCATGGCGCAGACGGCGCCTGCGGCGAAGCCGGCCGAAGCAAGCGCGGCGGCGAGCGAGACGCAGAACCAGCAGAACCTGAAGCAGCCGGGAGCCATCAAGGCGACGCCGGCGGAGAAGAAGGCGGCCTTCGAGAAGGCCGGCGGCAAGACCGCGCCGCACAAAGCGCCTCGCTTCGCCAAGAAGCAGGCCGCCGGCCAGACGACGACCACCGCGGCTTCCGCCAAGGCGAATGCTGGCGGAGCCGCCAACGCGCAGAAACCGGGCGCCACCGGCACTGAGGCCCCGGCAAAGAAGCTGTAGCACCTTCACGCGCGGTGCCGACGGGTGAGGGTGACGGGGCGCCGCCCGTCGCCCTCGCCTTGTCTTCGCAGCATGGCATCCGAGCCGGCCTCTCCGCGTTAGCGATTAGCGACGCCGCGCTGCTGTCGGGAGGCCCGCATGAATCTGGAGAAGATCGCGATCGGAAAGGATCCGCCTTTCGACATCAACGTCGTGGTCGAAATCCCGCAGGGCGGCTTCCCGGTGAAATACGAGATCGACAAGGAATCGGGAGCGCTCCGGGTCGACCGCTTCCTGCACACGGCGATGTTCTATCCCGGCAATTACGGTTTCATTCCGCACACCCTCGCGGCCGATGGCGATCCCTGCGATGTCATCGTCGTCGGCACCACCCCAGTGGTGCCCGGCGCCATCATCCGCTCGCGCCCGGTCGGTGCCCTCTTGATGGAAGACGAGGCCGGGCCCGATGAGAAAGTCCTGGCCGTCCCCGTCGACGCGCTGCACCCCTATTACAGCGGCATCCGCAGCTTTCGCGATCTGCCGTCCATTCTGTGCGATCAGATCGCGCATTTCTTCCGCCACTACAAAGATCTGGAGAAGGGCAAATGGGTGACGATCGTGCGCTGGGTGGGGGCCGAGGAGGCCGCCGATCTCATCCGCGCCGCGATCGACCGCGCGGCCGGCGGATGAGGCTGCGCCGCACCGGACGCATCTGATGAATTGTTTTTAATGCGGACGCCATCTCACTGAAACCTCGCTTCGCCGATGATCGACGCTGTCGAGAGGGACGCCTCAGGCGCCCTCTGGATGGTTCCCCCGTACTCGCCCCGCCCTAGCGGCGGGGCGTTCTTTCTTTTGATCGAACGCAACAGCCCTGCCATTCCGTTGGACAGGCCGCGGCCGCGCGCCATATAAGCGGCAGCCATGAGCGCCCCCGCCTTCGTCAAGATGCACGGCCTCGGCAACGATTTCGTCGTTCTCGATGCGCGCCGGACGCCCTTTCCGCTCGATGAAGGGCGGGCGCGCGCAATCGCCGACCGGCGCACCGGAATCGGCTGCGACCAGCTCATCACCATGGAAGCGCCGACCAGCCCTGGCGCCGACATCTTCATGCGCATCCGCAACGCCGATGGCGGCGAGGTCGATGCCTGCGGCAATGCGACACGCTGCGTCGCCGCGCTCGTCATGCGCGAGAGCGGGCGCGACAGGGTCGTCGTCGAGACGAATGCCGGGCTGCTCCTGGCCCGTCCCGCTTCCGAGGGACGCATCTCGGTCGATATGGGACAGGCGCGGCTCGACTGGCGCGACATCCCGCTGCGGGACCCCACGGACACGCTGCACGTGCCGCTTGAGCTCGGCCCCTTGGCCGACCCGGTCTGCACGAATATAGGCAATCCGCACGCGACTTTCTTCGTCGCCGATGCGGCGGCGATCGACCTCCCGGCGCTCGGGCCGCAGCTCGAGCATCACCCCATTTTCCCCGAACGCGCCAATATCGAGGTGGCGCAGCTCCTGGCACCGGACCGGTTGCGCCTGCGCGTCTGGGAGCGCGGCGTCGGGATCACGCGCGCCTGCGGCACTGGCGCTTGCGCTACAGCGGTCGCTGCCCATCGCCGCGGTCTCACCGGGCGCCGCGTCGACATCGTGCTCGATGGCGGCGTGCTCGAGCTCGAATGGCTCGCCGACGGCCACGTTCTGATGACGGGGCCGGTGGCGACGAGCTTTTCCGGCATCATCGACCCGAGCCTCCTCGACTGACGCGATGCCGGATCTCGCGATCCTCACCTTCGGCTGCCGCCTCAACGCCTATGAATCCGAGATCATGCGCCGCGAGGCGCTGAACGCCGGCCTCGCCGACGCCGTCATCGTCAACACCTGCGCCGTGACGGCGGAAGCGGAGCGTCAGGCCCGGCAGGCGATCCGCCGTGCCCGCCGCGAGCGGCCGGATGCGCGCATCATCGTGACCGGCTGCGCCGCGCAGATCGCCCCCGAGCGCTACGCCGCGATGCCGGAAGTCGATCTCGTTCTCGGCAATGAGGAGAAGCTGCGGGGCGAGAGCTATGCCGCAGCTTTCCAGAGCCTGCCTCGACCACACCGCCTCTCTCTTCGCAGCGAGGAAGGGAGAGGAGCGGCTGTCGCCGTCGGCGACATCATGGCGGTCCGCGAGACGGCGGCGCATCTTCTCGACGGCTTCGCCGGGCGGGCGCGCGCGGTCCTCCAGGTGCAGCAGGGCTGCGACCACCGCTGCACCTTCTGCATCATCCCCTATGGTCGCGGAAACAGCCGGTCGGTGCCGATCGGCGCGGTCGTCGAGGCGGTACGGACGTCGCTCGCGGGCGGCTGCCGCGAAATCGTGCTGAGCGGCGTCGACCTCACCGCCTTCGGCGCCGACCTGCCGGGTCGGCCGGGCTTGGGTCAGCTGGTTCGGCGGCTGCTGGCGCTCGTCCCGGAGCTGCCGCGCCTTCGCCTCTCCTCGCTCGACCCCATCGAGATCGATGACGAGCTGTGGCGGCTCATCGCCGAGGAGGAGCGGCTGATGCCGCATCTCCATCTCTCGATCCAGGCGGGCGATGACCTCGTCCTGAAGCGCATGAAGCGTCGCCACAGCCGCGCCGACGCGCTCGCCGCCTGCGAGCGCGCGCGGCGCCTGCGCCCCGGCCTCGCTCTCGGCGCCGACCTCATCGCCGGCTTCCCGACCGAGACCGAGGCGATGTTCGAGAAGACGCTCGCCTTTGTCACGGAGGCGAAGCTCAGCCATCTGCACGTCTTCCCGTACAGCCCGCGGCCCGGGACGCCGGCAGCGCGGATGCCGCAGGTGCCACGGCCCATCATCCGCGAACGAGCGGCGCGGCTGCGCGCGGTTGGGAAGAAGCAGCACGAGGAGTGGCTCGAGGCGCAGATCGGCACGACCGCCCGTGTGCTCCTCGAGCGCGAGGGCTGCGGCCACAGCGAAAATTACGCCAAGGTGCGGCTCGCTTCAGGTGGCGAAGACGGCGCCATCGTCTCGGCGCGGCTGACCGGCCGGTCCGGAGACGCCCTCCTCGGCGAGGCTCTCGCCCCATGAGCGAAGAGAAGCGGTCGTGGCTGCAGCGCCTCAAGGCGGGGTTGTCGCGCTCATCGAGCCGCCTTGCCGAGGGCATCGGCACGATCTTCACCCGCCGCCGTCTCGACGACGCCTCGCTGGAGGAGCTGGAGGAGCTGCTCATCGCCACCGATATGAGCCTCGGCATGGCCTCCGAGGTGACGGGGACGCTGCGCCGCACCCGCTTCAACCAGGAAGTCACGACCGACGAGGTCAAAGCCGCGATTGCCGCCGAGGTGGCACGTCTGCTGGAGCCGGTGGCGAAGCCGCTCCGCATCGACTCCAGTCTGAAGCCGCACGTCGTCCTCGTCGTCGGGGTCAACGGCAGCGGCAAGACGACCACGATCGCCAAGCTCGCCAAGCAGTACCGCGACGAGGGGCTCGGCGTGGTGCTGGCGGCGGGCGACACCTTCCGCGCCGCCGCCGTCGAGCAGCTCCGCATCTGGGGTGAGCGCACCGGCGCCACGGTGGTGACGCGGCCGCAAGGCGCCGACGCCGCGGGTCTCGCCTATGACGCTCTCGCCGACGCGAAGGCGAGCGGCGCCGATGTGCTGCTCATCGACACGGCGGGGCGGCTTCACAACAAGGCCGACCTCATGGCCGAGCTGCAGAAGATCGTTCGCGTCATCAAGAAGCTCGACCCGGCGGCGCCGCACAGCGTCCTTCTCGTGCTCGACGCGACGACGGGCCAGAATGCGCATGCCCAGGCCGAGACCTTCCGCGACATGATCGGCGTCACCGGCATCGTCATGACGAAGCTCGACGGGACGGCGCGCGGCGGCGTCCTGGTTTCCCTCGCCGAAAAATACGGCATCCCGGTGCACGCCATCGGCGTCGGCGAGAGCGCCGAGGATCTGCGCCCCTTCGAAGCCGAGGCGTTCGCGAAAAGCCTGGTCGGCCTTTCCGCTTAAAGTCCGCCGTCAGAGGCCGTCCGGAATGCCGGGATTGCTGCGCGCCGCGTAGTCCCGCGTCGCGCCGGCTTCGCGGAAGTGATCGAGCGCCCAGCGGACCGAGGGAAAAGCCAGCTCGTCCCAGGGAATCTCCGACCAGCCGAACAGGCCGACCTCGAGGCTTTCCACTCCCGCCGCGAATTCCGGACGCCGCAGATGCGCGCGGTAGATGAGCTGAACCTGGCTGATCCGGGGAATGCTGTAGACGGCGAGCAGCCCGTCGATGGCGATATCGGCCTGCGCCTCCTCGCGCGCCTCGCGTCGCGCTCCCTCCGCCGCCGATTCATTGAGCTCGAGATACCCTGCAGGCAAGGTCCAGAAGCCGCGGCGCGGGTTGATGGCACGGCGGCAGAGGAGCACCCGGTCCTCATAGGTGACGACCGAGCCGACGACGATCTTCGGGTTCTCGTAATTGATGAAGCCGCAATCGGGGCACACCAGGCGCTCCCGAGTGTCGCCCTCGGGGACGAGCATGACGCTGGGACCGCGCCCTTTCCGATCGTCGGCCATCGCCGCTACTGTGGCGAAGCCCGCCGCCCCCGGCAAGGCCGGCGACGTTGCTCGCCTCAGACTTCGAGATCGAGCACGCCGCCGCGATCGCCGTCTTGGCGCCGCTTCTTCCGATCTTCGTCGATGCCGGCCTTCTCGGCCCGCTTGTTCGCGGTCACGCGCCGCGCCGGTTCGACCGGCACCACCCGCTGGCCCTGCGGCACGATCTGCGGCGCCGCCGGAAGCGGCGGCTGCGTCACTGGTCCCGGCGCGATCGGCATGACAGCCGACTCCTATGATGCCGAATGCAGCATGCCACGCCGGGCGTTAACGAATCCTTAACGCAATCATGGCAGGCGCGAGCAGCGCTCCCGGGTATTTCCATCGCAAGTTGGTTAACGCTACGGTCGATTAACCCTTTGGTAAATCGTCGAATGATAAGCAGCGCGGGCGCCGACAGCGGGCGGCGCGCTGCGACCCGGCGCGCCGGGAGTGGAGTAGATGAGCTATATGTCCGGGCCGGAGACACAGCGGCTTTTGGAGCTGGCACGCGACAAGACCGTCGCCGGCCGGCACGCGCTGACGGCCACCGTCACGGACCTCTTCTTCGCCCAGGGCACGACGCTCACCGACCGCGAGCGCGCGCTCATGACGGAGATTCTCCGCCAGCTCATCAACGATGTCGAATCCTCCGTCCGCCGCTCGCTCGCCGAGCGCCTCGCGCATCAGAAGAACGCGCCGCGCGACCTCGTTCTGGCGCTCGCCAATGACGAGATCGCCGTTGCCCATTCGATCCTGCTGCACAGCGAGGTGCTCCGCGACGAAGAGCTGATCGAGATCATCCACCATCGCACGCTCGAACATCAGCTCGCGATCGCAATGCGCAAATCGGTGAGCGAGCAGGTCTGCGACGCGCTCGTCGAGACGGGCGATGTCGGCGTCATCAAGACGCTGCTCGAGAACACCGATGCGCGCATCGCCTCGGCGACGATGGCCTATCTCGTCGAGCAATCGAAGCGCGTCGATACCTACCAGAATCCGTTGCTGCGCCGCCCGGACCTCAGCGCCGATCTCGCGAAGAAGATGTATTTCTGGGTATCGGCGGCGCTCCGCAAGCACATCCTCGAACACTTTCCGGTCGATCCGGCGGAGTTCGACGACGTCCTCGAAGAGACTGTGTGCGATCTCGCGAAGAAGCCGGCAGCAACCGAGGAGCCGCGCAAATCGGTGCAGCTCGCCAAGAGCCTTTCCGAGGAAAAGGCGATCACGCCCCAGCTTCTCATCCAGTCGCTGCGCCAGGGCGAGATCGCGCTTTTCGAGGCGCTGTTCGCGCGCATGACCGGCATCCGCCTCACCTTGGTGCGGCGGCTGCTGTTCGAGCGCGGCGGCGAAGGCCTCGCCATCGCCTGCCGCGGCATGCGCATCGAGCCGCCGCTCTTCGCGTCGATCTACCTCCTCAGCCGCAAGGCGCGCCAGAGCGATCCCCCGCCGGAGCGGGGCGAGGTGAAGCGCATTCTCGACTTCTACGAGCAGACCCCGCCGAGCTCGGCCGAACAGCTTCTGCGGAAATGGCGGCGCGACCAGGATTTCCTGAAGGCGGTCTGGGAAATCGAACGCCCGGCCCGCACCCATGTCGCCGGGTAAGCTCCGCGCCTACCATCCCGACGGTCTGAACAACGCGCCGATCCGTCTGCCGGCCGCGCCCTCGGCGCACGCGGGGGGCGCGGCGGCGCTGGCGCCGTTTTTGACGCCGCTGCTGGCTCAACTGCCTCCCTTCCACCTCGCCGATCGCAGCGGCGCGGCGCTCTATGCGAGCCCCGCTCACGATGCGCTGGCAAAGCGCCTCGGCGGGCCATCATCGCTCCTCCCGACGGCGGAGATCGTCGCCGAGCTCGAAAGCGGCGGCGCGACGGTGCTGCACGAGCTGTCCTTCGGCACGGCGCCGGCGATCCATCTCCGCGCCCGCTACAGCGGCATCCGCGGTGCGGACGGGGTGCTCGAATGCGTACTCGGCGTGATCGAGGAGACGAGCGAGCTTCATGCGGCTCGCCACCAGCTCTCGCTCACCAACGACCGGCTCGAAGACATCACCCGCCTTGCCTCCGACTGGATCTGGGAGACCGACCGGGACCTCCGCCTCACCTTCGTCTCGCCACGCGTCACCGAGGTACTGGGATTCCAGCCGGTCGAGCTCGTCGGCCGCCCCTTCCTCGCGCTGGGCCAGTTCGCCGGAGACGAAAGCCCGCTCGACCCAGCGCGGCGCACGCCATTCCGCGACATACCGTTCACGATGCGCCACAGCAACGGCTCCGAACGCCTCTTCCACATCGCGAGCCTGCCGGTCTTCTGTCCCGCCTCGGGCGAGTTCCTCGGCTTCCGCGGCAGCGCGCGGGATGTGACCGAGCAGAACGAGGCCCGGCAGCGGGCGGCGCAGTCGCAAAGCCAGCTCACTCAGGCAATCGAAAGCATCTCCGAGGGCTTCGCCCTCTTCGACGCCGAGGACCGCCTCGTCCTCTCCAACCGGAAATTCGTCAACCTCTTTCCCGGCGCCGAATCCGCCATTCGACCCCGCGCCCGCTTTGCCGACATCATGCGCGCCGTCGTCGATGCCGGCGCGATTGCCGTTCCCCCGAGCGAGCGCGAAGCCTGGCTCGCCGAGCGCCTGCGGCTGCGCGCCGCGCCGCGCGCCTCCTTCGAGGTGGCGCTTTCGGACAAACGCTGGATCCGCGTCAGCGACCACCGCACGGCCGATGGCTCGACAGTCGGCATCCGCACCGACATCACCGATCTGAAGCATCGCGAAGAGGCGCTATACGCCGCCAAGGAAGCGGCCGAGATCGCCAGCCGCTCCAAGTCGGAATTCCTCGCCAATATCAGCCACGAGCTACGGACGCCGCTCAACGCGATCATCGGCTTCTCGGAAATCATGCGCGAGCAGATCTTCGGCCCGATCGGCAGCCCGCAATACCTCGAATATGTCGGCGACGTCCTCGACAGCGCCCATCACCTCCTCGAAGTCATCAACGACATTCTCGACATCGCCAAGGCCGAGGCGGGCAAGCTTGAACTCTCCGAGGACGAGGTCGACATCGTCGCCATCATGCGGTCGGCGACCCGGCTCGTTCAGGAGCGCGCGCAGCGCGGCGAGGTTGCAATCCATCTCCGCTTGCCCGACGATTTGCCGCCGCTCCTCGCCGACGAGCGCAAGTTGAAGCAGATTCTGCTCAACCTGCTGACCAACGCCGTGAAGTTCACCCCGGCCGGCGGCAGTATCGAGGTGACGGCGCGGCTCGATGGCAACGGCGACCTCCTCGTCAGCGTCGCCGACACCGGCATCGGCATCGCCGCCGAGGACATCGCCACCGCACTCGCGCCCTTCGGCCAGGTCGACAGCAAGCTCAACCGCAAATACGAAGGCACGGGGCTCGGCCTGCCGCTCTGCAATGCCATGGCGAAGCTCCATGGCGGCGCCCTCGCCATCGACAGCGTCGTCGGGCACGGCACGACCGTGACGGTGCGGCTGCCGGCCTCCCGCGTCCGCCAGCCCGCTTGAGCTAATCGATTCGCAGGGCTGCCACTCCCGGCAGCTCGCGGCCCTCCAGCCATTCGAGAAAGGCACCGCCCGCCGTCGACACGTAGGAGAGGCGGTCGACCACGCCGGCATGGGCGAGCGCGCTCACCGTATCGCCGCCGCCGGCGACGCTGAGCAGCTTCCCGGCCGCGGTGCGCTCGGCGACGTGCCGGGCGAGCGCGACGGTTCCGGCGTCGAAGGGTGCGGTCTCGAAGGCGCCGACCGGGCCATTCCAGACGAGCGTTCTCGCCTCGTCCAGGACCCGGCTGATCGACTTCACCGTCGCCGGTCCGATATCGAGCGCCATCGTCTCGGGCGGGATGCGCTCCACCGCGGCGACCTCACTCGGCGCATGCGCGGCGAATTCGCGCGCGACGACGACATCGCTCGGCAAGACCAGTCGGCATTTTGCCTGCTTCGCACGGCCGAGAATGGCGCGCGCGGTCTCCGCCAAATCGGGTTCGCAAAGCGATTTGCCGATGGCAATGCCTTGGGCGAAGAGCAGCGTATTCGCCATCGCCCCGCCGATCGCCAGGGCATCCACTTTGGCGATGAGGAAATCGAGCAGCGCCAGCTTGGTCGAGACCTTGGCGCCGCCGACAATCGCGGCGAGGGGCCGCTGCGGGGATTCGAGCGCCTTTGTCAACGCTTCGAGCTCGGCCTGCATGAGGCGGCCGGCCGCCGCCGGCAGCAGCCGCGCCAAGGCTTCGGTCGAGGCATGGGCGCGATGTGCCGCCGAAAAGGCGTCGTCGACGTAGAGATCGCCGAGCGCCGCGAGGCTGCGGGCGAAAGCCGGATCGTTCTTCTCCTCGCCGGCGTGGAAGCGCAGATTCTCGAGGAGCGCAACCTCGCCCGGCGCCAGCGCCGCCACGACGCGTTCGGCCGGCGCGCCGATGCAATCCTCGGCAAAGGCGACGGCCCGCCCGCCGATCGCCCGGCTGAGCGGCGCCACCAGCGGCCGCAAGGAGAATTCCGGCGCGGGCTTGCCCTTGGGACGGCCGAAATGCGACATGACGACGATGCGAGCGCGCCGCCCCGCGAGCTCGGTGATGGTGGGCGCCAACCGCTCGATCCGCGTCGCGTCCGTCACTCGCCCGTCCTGCATCGGCACGTTGAGATCGGCGCGCAGCAGCACGCGCTTGCCGTCGACATCGAGATCGTCGAGGGTGCGGAAGCGGGTCATCGATCCTCTCTCATCGGCGCGGGCGGTGGGTAGCGCCGCCGCACGGCGGCGCCGCGGTTTGTGCAGCAAACGGCTCTCGACGTCAAACCGCGCCGCGTCGCGCGCGACGCACGCTTTCCTTGCAAGGCGCGTTGCACCGGCTAGTTTAGCTGACATGGCCGCTCGGCTCGACAAGATGCTCTACGGCGCGGCGCAAGGGCTGCGCGTCTCCTGGTATTGGGGGCAGAAGCTCCTCGCGGCGGCCGCTTCCGAACCCGAAGCGTTGCCGGAAGAGCTGCGCCGGCGCATGCCGGACCGGGCACGCCTCATCCGCGACCTGCGCCGGCTCCTCGAGCGCGACTGGCGCAACATCGAGGCAGGCTACTACCGCCTCCCGGTCGATCTCATCGCCAACCCGTTGCCGCGCTTGCGGCGCAGCCGGCTTTTCTTCGCCGATCTGCGCCGGGTCGAAGCGCGCCGCCGCGCCGGCGACAACAGCGAAATCTTCCGAAGCCTGCGGCACAGCCCCTATCCGCGCTATTATCTGCAAAATTTCCACTTTCAGACCGACGGCTATCTGAGCCGCCGCTCGGCCGAGCTCTATGACCACCAAGTCGAGGTGCTGTTCGGCGGCGCCGCCGATGCGATGCGCCGCCAGGTGCTGGTACCGCTTCATCATGAGCTGCGTCAGCGCGGGCTCGACGGCACGCGGCTCCTCGACATCGCCTGCGGCACCGGACGCTTCCTGCGCGAAGTCAAGAACAACTACCCGCGGCTCGCGGCGACGGCGCTCGATCTCAGCCCGTTCTACCTTGCCGCGGCGAAGCACAACCTCGCCCCCTGGTCCGGCGTCGGCTTCGTTGCCGCACCGGCAGAGGCGGCCCCGTTCGCTTCCGCGCGCTTCGACATCATCACCGCGATCTATCTCTTCCACGAGTTGCCGGCGAAACAGCGGCGCCTCGTCGCCGGCGAGATCGCGCGGCTGCTGAAGCCGGGCGGGCTCTTCATCCTTCTCGATTCGCTGCAACGCGGCGACGAGCCCGAATACGACGCGCTGATCGAGCAGTTCCCGCGCCGCTTTCACGAGCCCTATTTCGCCGATTACGTGCGCGAAGACCTCGCCGCTCTCTTCGGCTCCGCGGGGCTGCGGGCGGAAGGGAGCGAGCTCGCCTATTTCTCGAAGCTCGCGGTCTTCCGCAAGCCCCTTCGGCAGAAGCGCGGGGCGCGGCCCGCGTAGCGCCGCGGCCGGCCGCGCTCTTGTCAGCAGGGCGCGCGCTTGACATGCTGCGCCGCCGGCCATGCGGGCTGGCGGCACCTTGCAGGACCCGGCTTGACCGATATCGCATCCGACGCTGCCCCGCCGGGCGAGGCGTTCGACCTTTTCATCATCGGCGGCGGCATCAACGGCGTTGGCATCGCGCGCGATGCCGCGGGGCGCGGCCTCAGCGTTGCCCTCGCCGAACGCGACGACCTCGCCAGCGGCACGTCCTCGGCCTCGTCCAAGCTGGTGCATGGCGGGTTGCGCTACCTCGAACATTGCGAGTTCCGCCTCGTCCGGGAAGCGCTCGCCGAGCGCGAGAAGCTGATGGCGATCGCGCCGCATCTCGTCCGCCCGCTGCGTTTTATCTTGCCGCACGGCCCCGGCCTGCGCCCCGCTTGGCAGATCCGAATCGGCCTCTTTCTTTATGACCGGCTCGGCGGGCGCAGCGCGCGGCTCCCCGGGTCACGCGCAGTCGCGCTCGATGGCGACGCCGTCGTGAAGTCCGAGTTCACCCGGGGCTTTTCCTATTTCGACTGCCGCGTCGACGACGCCCGCATGGTGATCGCCAACGCGCGCGATGCCGCGGATCGCGGCGCGCTGATCCTCGTTCGCAGCGCGGTCACCGAAGCCCGCCGCGAGGGCCGCGAATGGCGCCTCACCACCCTCGCCGAGGACGGAACGCGGCGCCGCTTCCGCGCCCGCGCCCTTGTCAATGCCGCGGGTCCATGGGTCGCCGACATCGCCGAACGCGTCGTCGGCATGACGCCGCGCGACCGCCTCCGCCTCGTCAAGGGCAGCCACGTCGTCGTGCCGCGCCTTTACGAAGGCGAGCATGCGTTCATCCTGCAGAACGCCGATGGACGCATCGTCTTCGTCATTCCCTTCGAGGGCCGTTTCTCGCTGGTCGGCACGACGGAGATCGCGCTCGCCGACCTGGCCGGGCCCGTCGTCATCTCGCCGGAGGAGATCCGCTATCTGGCGGCAGCGGTCGGCGCCTTCTTCAAACGCTCCTTCGCCGAGGCCGATATCGTCTGGAGCTATGCCGGCATCCGGCCGCTCTACGATGACGGGCGAAGCGATCCCTCGGCCGTCACCCGCGACTACGTCTTCGAGCTCGAAGGCGACAAGGCCGAGGCGCCGCTCCTCTCCATATTCGGCGGCAAGATCACCACCTATCGCCGCCTGGCCGAGCACGCGCTCGAAAAGCTGGCTGCGTGGTTCCCCGGCCTCAAGGCGGCCTGGACGGCGAGCCGGCCGTTGCCCGGCGGCGATCTCGATTTGGCAAAGCTGGAGGCGCGGCTCATCGCGGCGCATCCGGGCTTGGCGCCCGAGTTTCTGCGCCGCCTCGCGCTGCGGCACGGGTCGCAGGCGCTCGCCCTCCTCGACGGCGCGCAACAGCCCGCCGATCTCGGCATCGATTTCGGCGGTGGCCTCTGCGAGCGCGAGGTCGAGCATTTCCTCCGCCGTGAATGGGCGCGGACGGCCGAGGACGTAATCTGGCGCCGCAGCAAGGCGGGGCTCGCGATGAGCCCGACGCAAATCGCCCGATTGCGCGACTGGCTGGCGCGCCGCTTCGAGACGCCCGCCTCGCTGCGCACGGGAGGCGAAAAGGCGAGCTGAAAAGATGCCGGGAGGGCGAGAATCGGATTGGCGGCGCGGCCGTCGCGTGATACCGTATCTTGTGTTTGGAGCGTCACCTTCATACAGGATACGGTGGGTCCGATGGAAACCGTGTGGACGCAGGAACGAGTCGAGCAGCTGGGGCGGCTGTGGAAGGAGGGCCATTCGACGGCCGAGATCGGCCGCCGCCTGGGCATCACCAAGAACGCCGTCGTCGGCAAGGCCCATCGCCTGTCGCTCGAACCGCGCCCCTCCCCCGTCAAGGTCGTCATCAAGCGCCGGGTCGTCTTCGACATTTCCGGCCCGAGCTGTTCCTGGCCCATCGGCCATCCGGGCGAGAAGGGCTTCCATTTCTGCGGCGAGAGGCCGATCGCCGGAAAGCCTTACTGCGCCGAGCACGCCGCGCTCGCCTATATTCGGCCGAAGCGGGAAGGCTCCAACGCCGCCTGAGGCGGCAGGGCCGCTCAGATGGCGGTGAGGCGCGGCCGCGAGAGGACGGGCTCGCGGCGCGCGAGGCGGTCCTTCAGGGAGCGCGCAAGGCGCTTGTAGTGGCGCTCGAAGAGCACCCAGAACACCATGGCGAGCCCGTTGGCGGCAATGACGACGAGCCAGAACATCGCCGCGCTGCCGTGGCGGTCGCCGAAGCGGATCGCCAGGAATTCGAGCAGCGTGTGGTGCGTCAGGTAGAGCGAATAGCTGTAGCCGGCGATGAAGCCGACGAGCCGAACGACGATGCGCGGAATACGGTTCTGGACGAAGCCCAGCGCGATGAGAAGAGCGAACAGCAAGACGCCGATGAAGAGACCGATCTGAAATTCCAATAGCTCGGAGCGGTTGCTGAAGAGCCGGCCGATGATCGAAACTGCCGCCGCCGCAGCGACGATGAGCGCCGCGCGATGCAGGCGTCTGCCATCGAGCGCAGGCCAGCGCCGGGCGAGCGCCGGCAAGTTCCAGAAGAGAAGGCTCGCCCCCATTCCGGCGATCCACAGCAGGGTCAGGCACTCGTCGTAGCCGCCGACGAAATGGTAGGCGGGCTCGATGGCGGCGAAGCCCAGCGCCAGCATCGCGCCACGGCCGAGTCGGCCGCGGCGCAGCCAGACGAGGACGATGCCGCCGAACAGCATGTAAATCCACCACTCGATCGAGATCGTCCAGAACGGCCGCGCCGTGCCGAAGGGCGCGATGAACCACTGATTGTCCGGGACACCGAGGCGCCGCAGTACCTGGAAAGCCGGAAAGTCCTGGAGCATGAAGAGGTTGCCGATCCAAGTCTGGAGGTTGTAATCGCGCCGCCAGGCATAGAAGGGCGAATCGACGCTCAGCGCGTCGAGCAGCGCCACGAAGATCAAGGCCGGCAGGAAGGCGCTGTAGATGCGGCAGAGGCGATCGATGAAATAGGAGCGGAAGCCGTAGTTCGGATCATCGCGCTTCTCGAAGACGGAGAAGCTGATGAGAAAGCCCGAGATGAGAAAGAAGAGGTAGACGCCGAGCCCCTGCAGCCAGCCGCGCGCCATGAAGCTCTGCGGCCAAAAGAAATGCGCGGCGTGGCCGAACAGCACCATCATGGCGGCGCTGGCGCGGACGAGATCGAGATAAAAGCGCTGAGCGGACGACAAGCTGACCGGTTCTGTCATGGCGCGCGTACCTAGACCTTGGGTTTCGCCGCCGCCTTCTTGCGGAACGCCGACGCTTGCCAACGCCGCGCTCGGCGCGATTGTTCCGGTCGCGCCGGCTCCTACCGGGCGAGCTGGCGCATGGCCCGATCGAGGCCATCGAGCGTGAGCGGGAACATCCGCCCTTCCATGAGGCGCCGCACCATGCCGATCGAGGCGGTGGCGCCCCAGTAGTGCTCCGGCACCGGATTGAGCCAGGCCGATTTCGGATAGGTCGCAAGGAGCCGGGCGAGCCACACCTGACCCGGCTCCGCGTTCCAATGCTCGACGCTGCCGCCCGGCTGCACCAGCTCGTAGGGGCTCATGCTGGCATCGCCGACAAGGATGAGCTTGTAGCCGGCATCGTAGGTGTGCAGCACCTCCATCGTCGCCGTCCGTTCCACATGGCGCCGCTCCGCATCGCGCCACAGCGCCTCGTAGGGACAGTTGTGGAAATAGAATGTCTCGAGATGCTTGAACTCGGCGCGCGCCGCGGAGAAGAGCTCGGCGCAGGCCCTGACGTGGCCCTCCATCGAGCCGCCGATATCGAGAAGCAGCAGCACCTTGACGGCATTGTGCCGCTCCGGGACCAGCTTGAGCTCGAGCCAGCCGGCATTCTTGGCGGTCGCATGGATGGTGCCGTCAAGGTCGAGCTGGCTCGCCGCGCCCTCGCGAGCGAATTGCCGCAGCCGTCGCAAGGCGATCTTGATGTTGCGCGTGCCGATCTCGACCTGGTCGTCGAGGTTGCGGAACTCGCGCTTGTCCCAGACCTTGACCGCGCGGTTGTTGCGGTTGCCCTCCTGGCCGATGCGGACCCCTTCCGGATTGTAGCCCCAGGCGCCGAAGGGCGACGTCCCGGCCGTGCCGATCCATTTGCTGCCGCCTTGATGGCGCCGCTTCTGCTCGGCCAGTCGACGGCGCAGCGTTTCCATCAGCTTCTCCCAGCCGCCGAGCGCCGCGATCTGGCGCTTCTCCTCCTCGCTCAGATGCTTTTCGGCAAGCTTGCGCAGCCATTCCTCCGGAATGCCGTGCCCCTCTTCGAGAGGTGTTTCCAGCCCTTTGAAGCAATGCCCGAAAACGCGGTCGAACTTGTCGAGGTTGCGCTCGTCCTTCACCAGCGTCGCACGGGCGAGATAATAGAAGTCGTCGACGCTGTACGCCGCGACCCCGGCGCGCATCGCCGCCATCAGCGTGAGGTATTCGCGGAGCGAGACGGGAACGCGCGCCTCGCGGAGTTCGAGGAAGAAGTCGACGAACATCTGGCGGCCCGGCCCCTACCCGCCGCGCTCGCGGCGGTGCAGGAAGGCAAGGCGCTCGAAGAGGTGAATGTCCTGCTCGCTCTTGAGAAGTGCGCCATGGAGCGGCGGAATGAGCTTGCCTGCGTCCTTGGCGCGCAGCGCCTCTGCCGGAATCTGCTCGACCATGAGCAGCTTCAGCCAGTCGAGGAGCTCGGAGGTCGAAGGCTTCTTCTTGAGGCCCGGCACCTCGCGCAGCTCGTAGAAGACATTGAGCGCCTCGCGGACCAGATCATGCTGGAGGCCCGGATAGTGGACGGCGACGATCGCCTCCATGGTCTCGCGGTCGGGGAAGCGGATGTAATGGAAGAAGCAGCGGCGCAGGAAAGCGTCCGGCAGCTCCTTCTCGTTGTTGGAGGTTATGACGACGATCGGCCGCTGCCGCGCCACGATGGTCTGCCGCGTCTCGTAGACGTGGAACTCCATGCGGTCGAGCTCGAGCAGCAGATCATTCGGGAATTCGATATCGGCCTTGTCGATCTCGTCGATGAGGAGGACGGGCGCCTCTTCCGCCACGAAGGCTTCCCAAAGCTTGCCGCGGAGAATGTAGTTGGCGATGTCGTGGACCTTCGCCTCGCCGAGCTGCGAATCCCTGAGGCGCGCCACCGCGTCGTATTCGTAGAGCCCGTGCTGCGCCTTCGTCGTCGATTTGATGTGCCAGGCGATGAGCCGCTTGCCGAGCGCCTTGGCGATCTCCTGCGCCAGGATGGTCTTGCCGGTCCCTGGCTCGCCTTTGACGAGGAGCGGCCGTTCGAGGGCGATGGCGGCGTTGACGGCGACGCGAAGATCGTCGGTCGCGACATAGGTGGAGGTTCCCGTAAATCCGCTCATCCAAGCTCCTTCGCGCGGCGGCCGAGGTGACGCGTCAGATTTTTAGCGGCGTGGCGCGGCGGCCGCCAGCCCGCCGCTTGAAGGGCAAGGCGGCATGAGAGAAGATGGTTTCTCGCCAGACCAGGGGCCGCATCCGGCCGCCGGCGCTGAACCTGAGGTGCATCATTCACCCGCTGACCGAGAATTGGATTCCGACGAAACCCGCCAAGGTATCGAGCGAAGGAATCGTCGTCGCCCAGCACGCGGCCGCCGCGGCGGTCGGCGCCGAGATCCTGGAGGCGGGCGGCAACGCGATCGACGCCGCCGTGGCGACGGCCTTCGCTCTCGGCATTGTCGAGCCGTGGATGAGCGGTCTCGGCGGGGCCGGCTATCTCCTTTACGGAGAGGCGGGCAGCGGCAAGGTGCATGTCGTCGATTTCGGCCTCGTCTCCGCCGCCGCGCTCGATCCCGGCCGCTATAAGCCAACGGGCGGCGTCAGCCCCGACATTTTCGGCTGGCCGCTGGTCGAGGGCGACCGCAATCTCAAGGGCTACGAATCGATCTGCGTGCCGGGTTCGGTTGACGGGCTCGGCCTTGCCCTCGAGCGCTTCGGCCGCAAGCCGCTCGCCGAGGTGATGGCGCCGGCAATCCGTCTTGCCGAGGCGGGGCTTCCGGTCGACTGGCACACGACCCTCTCGATCGCGGTCGCCGCCGAGGATCTTCGCGACTTCAACAGCTCCGCCGAAATCTTCCTGCCCGGTGGGCTGCCGCCCGCCCCGGCCCGCGACGGCTCGCGCCGCCACCTGCCGTTGCAGCGCCTGGCCGCGACCTACCGGCGGCTCGCCGCCGCGGGGCGCCGCGATTTCTACGAAGGCGAGCTGGCGACGGCGATTGTGGCCGACCTCGCGGCTGGGGGCAGCCCCATCTCCGCCGCCGACCTCGCCGGCTACCGCGCGCGGCTCGTCGAGCCGCTGACTCTCGACTATCACGGCGTGCGGCTGCACGGGGCGACCGCACTGACCGGCGCCCCCACCTATCTCACGGCGATGGAGCGCATCGCCGGCCGCATGGGCTGGGAGCCGCAATCCTACCCCGATATGCGCTCCTTCCTCATCTATGCCGAGGAGCTGCGCCGCGCCTTCGCCGAGCGCCTGCGGACGCTCGGGCAGTCCGATCCTTCCTCGCACACGACGCATCTCTCGGTGGTCGATCGCGACGGCAACATGGTGGCGCTCACCAACACATTGCTCGCGCGCTTCGGCTCCAAGGTGGTGCTGCCGCGGACCGGCATCACCATGAACAACGGCATGATGTGGTTCGACCCGGAGCCCGGGAAACCCAACTCTCTCGGCGCCGGCAAGCGGCCGCTCTGCAACATGTGCCCCGTCCTCATCACCCGCGACGGCGTGCCCTGGGCGGCGCTCGGCGCCTCGGGCGGACGGCGGATCATCCCGGCGATGGTGCAGCTCACCTCCTTCATCGTCGATTTCAGCATGCCGCTCGAACGGGCCTTCGCCGTGCCGCGCCTCGATGCGAGCACCGACAAGGTCCTCTGCGACAACCGCTTCCCGCCCGAGCTCGTCGCCATGATCGCGGCGGAGATGCCGGTCGAGGTCGTCGAGGAAGGGGTCTATCCAGGGCAGTTCGCCAATCCGTCGGCGGTCATGCGGCCGCTGTCGAGCAGCCGCAACACCGGGATGGCGCATATCCACTCTCCGGCCGCGGCGGCAATGGTTGCGGGCGGCGGATGATCGCCGATCGGTGTCCATGCGCCGGGTAAGCCGCCGACGGCAGAGCGAACCCGGATGGTGGGGAAGCGCCTTCGGCATCATTGCCGCCTATTTGCTGTTCTTCGCGCTCTTCAGCCCGGTGAGCGAGCCGGTCAATCACGGTCTTGCCTTCGATCGGCGGCCGGCGGTGGAAATCATGATCCTGATCGGCGCGGTGGCGCTGCTGCGGCTTTGCCGCCTTCGCCTCCCTGCGCCGTTGCGCTATGTGCTGGCGGCTCTCGTCTTCCTTGCCGGACTGCTCAACTTCGCCGATGCGGTGATGCCGGCGGCCTATGGCCGCGAGATCGATCTCTATTGGGATCTGCGGCTCGTCCCCGGGCTCATCGGCCTCTCTGTCAAATCCGCCGGATTGTGGCGCAGCCTTGCCGCATTCGCTCTCGCGCTCATCGCGGCCGCGGCGGCCTATCTTCTGATCCTCCTCACCCTTGTCCTGGCCGAGCGCGCGACGGCGCGGCGCGGGACGGCACTCGCGGCGATCGCGCTGGCCGCCGTCGGGAGCTGCGCACTTGCGCTGCCGCGCGCAACGGGAGCGGCGATCCCGGTTCGGGCTGATTTGTCGCGCCAGCTGAAGGCGCAGGCCGACGTGCTCTACGGGGCCTGGGAGGTGGCGCACGGCCAGCCCGGCCGCTATGCCGCCGCCCTCGCGGCGCCGCAGCCGGCGAGCGCCGATCTCGCCAAGCTGAAGCACCGCGACGTGCTGCTTATCTTCTTCGAGGCCTATGGCACGGTGCTGCTCGACAATCCGCAGTACCGGGCGGCGATCGCGCCGGCTCTCGCCCGCTTCGCGGAGAAGCTGGAGAAAGCCGGGATCGCAATCCTCTCGAACCGCATCCTGTCGCCCAGCTTCGGCGGCGGGTCCTGGCTCGCGCATGGCGAAGTCCTGAGCGGAGTGAAGCTCGACCAGTTTCTCTCGCGCCTCATTCTCGACAGCCGCCGCAAGAGTTTGCCGCGCTATATGGAAGCGGCTGGATACCGCACCGTCGATGTCGAGCCCGGCATCAAGAACCTCGTCGTGGAGAACAAGTTCTGGGGATTCGATCAGAGCTATTACAGCGCCGATCTCGGCTACCGCGGCCCCGAATTCGGGTGGTTCGGGATTCCCGACCAGTTCACCTTGAAGAAATTCGCGACGCGCGAGCTGCGGGATCGGGACAAGCCGGTCTTCGCGCAAATCGTCCTGGTATCCAGCCACACGCCCTTCTACCCGGTTCCGCCCTATCGCGCCGATTGGGCCGATGCCGGCGACTATGCCGGCGTCAGCCCGGCGGAATGGGAGCACATCTACCGGCAGCCCGACTGGAACCACCTGGAAAAGCCGTTCCTCGAAGCGGTCGCCTATGATCTCGACGTGCTCGGCGACTTCGTGACAACCCGCATTTCCGGTGGCGCGCTCGTCGTCATTCTCGGCGACGAGCAGCCGCCCGCCTTCATCAGCGGCGAGCATCAGCCCTGGACGGTGCCGATCTACGTGCTCTCGCGCGATCCCGACCTCCTCGCGCCCTTCGCGGCGCGCGGCTATACGCCGGGCGTCGTTCCCGAGCAGCCGCCGCCCTGGCCGGAGATGGCGGGGTTCATGCCGGCATTCCTCGCCGATTTCAGCAGCAGCGGCTCCGAACCGGCGGCCCCGACGGCCGCCACGGCCGCAACCGAGTGACGCCGGATGAGAGGATCGCCGGCTCGACGAACAGAACCGCTTTCGGGCGCAGAGTCGCGCGCCGGGCGCCTCCATTTGATCGCCGGCCGGCTGTGCCTCAACTTTGCCAATACGGCGAGCGGGCGCGGGATGGAGCGGGCGCTTGAACATCTCGTCAGCTACGACACGCTGCTGGATTGGGCCGTCCACAGTGGCATTCTCGGTTCGGAAGACGCAGCGGCCCTCGCCGCTCTCGCGGTACGGCAGCCTGCCGCTGCCCGCGAAGTTCTGTCGCAGGCCATCGCTCTGCGCGAGACGATCTACCGCCTCTTCACGGCGATCGCCGAGAGGCGCGCCCCCGCCGCTTCGGATATCGCCGCCTTCAATGAATGGCTGGCGCGGGTCCTGCCCTATATGCGTGTTGCCGCCGCGGATTCCGGCTTCGACTGGCGCTGGGCGGAGCCGCGCCGTGCGCTCGACAGCCCGCTTTGGCCGATCGTCCGTTCGGCGGCGGAGACCTTGACCGAAGCGCCGCACGACCGCATCCGGCAGTGCCCGGGCCACGATTGCGGCTGGCTCTTTCTCGACAGCTCGAAATCGGGCCGCCGGCGCTGGTGCGACATGAATGTCTGCGGCAACCGAAGCAAGGCGCGGCAGCATTACCGTCGCGTCAAGGCGGCGGCCGGCCTCGCTTGAGGCGCCTGCGGCGAAATCTCCTTAACCCTCGGCCGTTATCGTTGCGGCGACCCGGTCGGGAATGGTGATGTCCGAACCTCGGCAGATCGCGGCGGCGCTCGCCGCCTATGAGGAGAATGGCTACGCCGTGCTGCGCGGCCTCTTCACGGCGGCAGAGGTGACCGAGCTCGCCGCCGCTTTCGACCGGCATTGGGCGCGTGGAATGGCGCTCGGCGCCAGCTTTCGCCACGGCAATCTCCACTATCGCCTCGGCGAGGATGCCCGGCTCGGCAAGATCCCGCGCATGGTGCAGTGGCCGTCCTACGAGGATGCGACGCTCGCCCGCTACCGCACCGATCCGCGCCTCTTCGCTCTCCTCGAACCGCTCCTCGGCCGCGACATCAAGCAGATCATCAACCAGCTCCATTGGAAGCCGCCCGGAGCCGCGGCCGCGGAATTCGTCTTCCATCAGGACGTGCGCTTTCGACGGCCGCGCGGCGCCTATCGCAACCTCGGCCACTCCTATCTGCAGACCGGAATCGCGATCGACCGGCACACAGCGGCAAGCGGCGCCATGAAGGTCTATCCGGGCTCGCACCGCCTCGGCGAACTCGACCTCGGCATCGCCGGCCGCGTCATGGACGGCGCCATGGCTGCGGAGAGTCTGGCCCGCGCCGGGCTCGACCCCGGGCGTGTTGTCGATCTGGAGCTGGAGCCCGGCGACCTTGCCTTCTGGAACGCCTTCATGATCCACGGCTCCGGCCGCAACCATTCGGCGCAGGATCGGCGTTTTTACCTCAACGGCTATGTGCGCGCCGCCGATTGCGACCGTGGCGAATGGGCCTTCCGCGACGGGAAGCCCTGCATGCTCGGCCGCCCGGTTCTCGTCCACTACGAGGAGCTGTTCGAGCGGCCGGAGCCGCATTTCGTCGAGGGCTAAGCCGCGCCTCAGCGGCGATCACGCAGGAATGTCGGCCAGCACGCGCTCCAGCGCCTCTCCGAACAGCCTCCGCTCCGCCTCGGTGCCGACGCTGACGCGGATGCAGCGGTTGAGCGGCGCCACGCCGGGCATCCGGATGAAGACGCGCTCCTTCTCGAGGAGCGCCGCCAGGATCGCTTTGGCGCGCTCCGCTCGGCCGCAATCGATGGCGACGAAATTGGTCGCCGAGGGCAAGGCCTTGAGGCCGAGGGCGGCGGCAAGGCGCTCGTAGTGGCGCTTGCCCGCCTCGACCTCGCGCCGCACGGAAGCGATGAACTCGGCATCGCCGAGCGAGGCGAGCGCGCCTTCTTGCGCCACCCGGTTGACGCCGAAATGATGACGGATCTTGTCGAAGCTGCGCACCATCTCGGCAGGAGCGATGGCGTAGCCGATGCGCGCGCCCGCCATGCCGTGCGCCTTCGAGAAGGTGCGCATGCGGATGAGGCGCGGATCCTCGGCGGCGGTTTCGGGCACGGCATCCGCCGGGGCGAAATCGGCATAGGCCTCGTCGAGGACCAAGAGGCATCCCTCCGGCAGGGCGGCGAGGAGCGCCGTCTGCGCCGCGGCGCGGAGCCAGCTTCCCGTCGGATTGTCGGGATTGGAGAGATAGAGAAGGCGCGCTCCGCTCCGCTGCGCTGCCGCTGCCAGCGCCTCGGGGTCGTTGCGGTCGTCCCGGTAAGGCACAGTCACAAGTTTTCCGCCGAATCCGTTGACATGGAAGGCGAAGGTCGGATACGCGCCGTGCGACATGACGACCGCGTCGCCCGGATCGATGACCGTCCGCACGACGAGGCCAAGCAGATCGTCGATGCCGGCGCCGAGCACGACATTGTCGCGACGGATGCCGTGTCGCGCCGCGATCGCCTCGCGCAGGACATGCCCTTCCGGATCGCAGTACCAGTTGACGCGCGCCGCCGCCGCAGTCATTGCCGCGACGGCTTTCGGCGATGGCCCGAAATTGCTCTCATTGGCGCCGATCCGCAGCCGCAGCTCGGCGCCGATCTGCCGCTCCAAGGCTTCGGGCGGAACGAAGGGGACGACGGCGGGCAGCGCCGCGACGAGGCGGGAGTAGCGGGGGCGGGTGGATGTCACGGCAGCCTCGCGCGCGAAAGGTTCACTCCCTGACCTCGAACCAGAGCGGGCAGTTGTAATCGATTGTTACTTCCTCGCCGGCGGCAATCTCGTCAAGAGCAACGAGATCGATCGTCGCGTCGCGGAAGTTGCGCCGCGCCTCGGCGCGCGGCCGGGCCGAATGATTGCAGAGGCCGACATAGCCGAGCGCAATGGCGCCGCGGCCATCAGCATCAGCATCACCATCCCAGTGAAAGTAATACTGCGCCAAAGTGGTGCGGTCGAGCACCGCACAATCAGCCGCGGTGAGAATGATGACGGGAGCCGCCTCGATCAGCTCCCCGCGGGCGATCGGCTCGGTGGCGACGAGGCACCGACCTTTTTCCGGGTGGATCGCGATGCCGATCTTCCCTCGGCCGTGGCGCAACGCCGCCGCGGCGGCCATATCGGCCGCTCCGCCCTCGCAAGGCACCGTGGCGGGCTAGACGCGCTCGCCCGGCCGCGCATCCGCGGCGTGCGCTCCCGCCTGCGTCGTTGCCGCCGGAGCGGCCGTCACGCGCGGCTGGCTCTCGGGCGCAGCGCTTACTTCATCGTCTTCCTTCATTCCCGCCTTGAAGGCTTTGATGCCCTTGGCGAAATCGCCCATAACCCTGGGCAATTTGCCGGCCCCGAAGAGAATGAGGATGATGGCGAGGACCACCATCCAATGCATGAGGCTGAACGAACCCATCACACAGATCCCGACTGGTTAGCTTCGCCGCAGTGTAGCAAGGCGACACCCGCGATGGCGAGGTTTGCCGGCGCCGATGTCAAGAAAAAAGCGGCGCTTCGCTGCGCCGGACGACTGGCTGCGCCGCCTGTTTATTCGGCTGGAGGACAGCATGGATGCAAGAAACGCCCCGCTCGCCGGCCAAAAGGCGATCGTCACCGGCGCCAGCTCGGGCATCGGCGCCGCCATCGCCCGCGCCTTCGCGGCGGCAGGCGCCGTGGTCGGCGTCAACCACCATGGCGACGTCGCCGCGACGCAAGCCATCATCGATGACATCGCCCGCGCCGGCGGCAAGGGCATCGCGCTCGCCGCCGATGTCTCGGTCGAGGCGGAGGTGCAGGCGATGGTCCGCGACTTCGTCGCGCGCGAGGGCCGGCTCGACATCCTCGTCGCCAATGCCGGCATCCAGCGCGACGCGCTCTTCGCCGAGATGCGCCTCGCCGACTGGCAGCGCGTCCTCGACGTGAATCTGACCGGACAATTCCTGGCGGCGCGCGAAGCCGTGCGCTGCTTCCTGAAACAGGGCGTGGTCGAGGGGGTCTCGCGGGCGGCCGGCAAGATCATTTGCATGAGCTCCGTCCATCAGGTGATCCCGTGGGCGGGACATGTCAACTACGCCGCCTCGAAAGGCGGCGTCATGCTGCTGATGCAGAGCCTGGCGCAGGAGGTGGCGCCGCACCGGATCCGCGTCAACGCCATCGCCCCCGGCGCGATCGAGACGGCGATCAATCGCCCGGCCTGGTCAACGCCGGAAGCGCTGAAGCGGCTCCTCACGCTCATCCCCTATGGCCGTGCCGGCAAGGTCGACGACATCGCCAAGGCGGCGCTCTGGCTCGCCTCGGACGAAAGCGATTACGTCACCGGCACGACTCTCTTCGTCGATGGCGGCATGACGCTCTACCCGGCCTTCGCCGATAATGGCTAAGACGAGCATCGCTGCGCGCGCGGAACCGGCAAATGGGCGTCAGTGACGCCACTCGCCCTGATCGGGCTGCACTTTGAGAAGCAGTTCGAGGGCCTCGCCGACCGCTTCCCAAATGGCGAAGCCGGGCCGGTCGTCCTGCTGAACCGCCTTCAGCGAACGGTTACGGGCAATGGGGACCGCGTCGGCGCCGTGACTGCGCACGAGGACGATCGCGATCCCCCAGACTTCCCGCTCATCAAGCAACATCGGGGCAGATTTCCTCTCGGCCTCGGCGTGGACCATCTGCCCCGCAGCCAATGACGGAAGGCCAATTACGCCCGGATTTCCTGATAATGAGTCGCCCGCGCGACGGCCACCGCGATGAGCCGCGCACGCAGCAAGGCCTTCTCGCGCTGCCGCGACAGCGCGCGGTCGGGATTTCGCGAAACGATTAACTTGCGGAGCCTGCGGATCATTGGACTACCTCCTAAATGGTCAACAACAACGCCTCCGTGCCCGCAAGTCGTGCAACGAATATGCCAGTTCTATACTTTTATTGTCGCTCAATATGTTACCGGCAATTGCCGAGGCGATTTCTTCTAAACTGTAAAGTCTGGCTTACAAACATTATGATTAACATTCTAGTTATTTTACATCGATTAAGGTTAACGGCGATCTGGTTTTAACCTTTATTACCAGACCGCCAAATCTGCCGCTCTCGACGCTGAGGTCGGAGGATCATCCATGTGGCGCGTCGGTCTCCTCTGCGTGGTCGCCGGTTATGTCGACGGCTTCGGATATTTCGCGCTCGGCCATGTCTTCGCGGCCAACATGACGGGAAACACGGTGCTCTTCGCCGCCGCGGCCGGTCAGGGCGACTGGGAACGGGCGACGCGCTACGGGGTGACGCTCGGCGCCTTCATCGTCGGCAGCCTCGCGGCCGCCGTGCTGAAGCGCATCCTGCGGCGCCATTTCATGCCGCTCTTCATGGAGGCGGCGGTGCTGGCGCTCACCTACCTGCCGCTCGCCGGCGAACTCCCCGCCCTCGTCCTCCTCGCCATCGCGATGGGTTTGCAAGGCGCGGCGATCACCCGGTCGGGCGCCGTCAGCGCGCAGACGATCGTGCTCACCAGCACGATCATCCGCTTTACGGAAGGCGCCATCGACTGGGTCTTTCCGCGAGAGGAGACAGGCGAGAACACCGCCGCGGCGACGACGCGGGTCAGCGCCCTCGCCTGGACCGCCTATGCGTTCGGAGCCGGCATCGGAGTCGCCGCGATCAAGGTGATGCGCAACCCGCTGATCGCGCCCATCCTCGCACTCCTTCTGCTCGCAATCGAGATGATGGTCGCGGGGCGCCCTCGCCCGCGGGCGGCCTAGCGGCGTTCCGGCATCGCTTGCGGCGCGCCGGCCCTGCCTTTTACTGTCGCTCGTTACTGTCGCCCGCCGAGCGTGGCGATGCCGCGCGAGTCGCGACCGAAGGAGACGCCGATGACATCGGTCTACACGCCGCCGCCGCAGGGGATGGAATGGCGGCTGGCGCGGCCCGGCGAGACCGGCCTCGATCCGGCGGCCCTCGCCGAGGCCGTGGCTTTCGCCGCCGCGCGCGAGACGCCTTGGCCGCGCGACCTCGCCGAAGTCTTGGGCAAGGGCTATTTCGAGCCGCCGCCCTGGAACGAGATCATCGGCCCGGTCGCGCCGCGGGGAGCGCCGAACGGCCTTGTCCTGCACCACGGCCTCATCGTCGCCGAATGGGGCGATACCGGCCGGGTCGACATGACCTTCAGCGTCGCCAAGAGCTATCTCGGCCTCCTCGCCGGCCTTGCCTTCGATCGCGGTCTCATCGCCGATCTCGACGAGGCCGTGGCGGCGCGGGTCGACGACGGCGGCTTTTCGTCGCCGCACAACGCCGCGGTCACCTGGCGCCATCTCCTGCAGCAGACCTCCGAATGGGAAGGGACGCTCTGGGACAAGCCCGATCTCATCGACCGCAACCGGGATCTCGCTCTCGAAGGCCGCGGCAAGAAGGGCACCCCGCGACCGCTCGAGGCCCCGGGCGCCCATTGGGAATACAATGACGTACGCGTCAACCGCTTGGCCCTCTCGCTGCTTCGCCTCTTCCGCCGGCCCTTGCCGGAGATCTTCGCCGAAGCCTTCATGGCGCCCATCGGCGCATCGCGAGATTGGCGTTGGCACGGCTACCGCAATTCCTGGATCGAGATCGACGGGCGGCGCATGCAATCGGTTTCAGGGGGCGGACATTGGGGCGGCGGCGTCTTCATCCATGCCCGCGATCAGGCGCGGATTGGCCTCTTGATGCTGCGGCGCGGCCTCTGGAGCAGCCGGCGCCTCATCTCCGAAACTTGGATCGACCTCTCCACGACCCCGTGCCCGCTCAACCCCCAATATGGGTTCCTGTGGTGGCTCAACACGGCGCAGGCGCGCTACAAGCACGCGCCGGCATCGGGCTATTGCGCCAGCGGCGCCGGCGGCAATCTCACCTGGATCGACCCCGCCAACGACGTGGTCGCGGTGCTGCGCTGGACCGATCCGGCCGCGATGGACGGCTTCTTCGCGCGACTCGCGGCGGCATTCTGAGCCGCCCCGGCCTCGCGCCTGCGCCGGGGAGGGTGGCGACCCACCAGTCTCGATGATAGGGTGACCCGCATGCGCCGCTACCGATTTTGGAGCACCTTTGCCGCGGCGGCGGTTGTCATCGGCCTGGCGACGCCGCCGACCCCGCCGAGCCTGTCCGGCAGCGACACTGCGGGGCCGCCCGCCGCTGCTTCGCCGAGCGCCGAAGAAGTCGAGTTGCCGCTGCCGCCGTCACAACCGCGCGTCGAGACGCCGCCTCGACCCACCCCCACCGCTGCACCGCCCGCGGGCGATCGCTTGCCGCAGCTCCCCGAGCGCGTCATCGCCGCGAGGCCGACACATGTCGTCCCGGAGGACGTGCTGCCGCCGCCACCGCGCCCGGTCAGCATCGGCCGCGCGCCGGGCCTCGCGGAACCGCCACCACGAATCGCCGCTCGCGAGGCGCCGCGCAAGACCGCCGGCGCGCGCGCCGCCGCGATCCAGATCGCCGGTGCGGCGGAGCCGGTCGGAGCGGTCAGGCTGCGCATCAACGGAGAGGAGCTGCGCCTCTTCGGCGTGCGCACGCCCGAGGGCGGCGACCGCTGTGCCGCCTCGGCGCTCGGCGCCAAGCCGCTCCCTTGCGCCGAGCAAGCGGGGAAGCTCCTGTCGGCGCGGCTGGCGCGCAATCCCGCGGTTTCCTGCCGGATCCCCGCGCCGGCGGGCGCCGCGCATGCAGCGATCTGCCTCGATGCGGAGGGTGTCGATCTCGGCGGATTGCTGGTCGCCGAGGGGCTCGCCCTCGCCGATCCGAGCCAGGGCGACGACTATGTCGGCGCCGAGGCGGTGGCGCGCTCCAACCGGCGTGGACTCTGGCTCTACCGTTGACACAGAAAGGTCTGTCGCAAAGCGGCAGACTCGCGCTATGAAGAAACGCTGACGGCGCATCTCCTGCCCGCCGCCGCCACTCCGTTTCCGCTCAGAGGACAATCGATCACCCTCGTGCAAGGCGCATTATTCACCGTCATGGTGCTCCGTCTCGGCGAGGCCGGCCTTGCCGATTTCGAGCAGACCCTGCGCTCGCAGATCGGGCGCTCGCCGCAATTCTTCGCCAAGGCGCCGGTGGTGCTCGACCTCAAGGACAGCCAGGGGCTCGCCGCGGCCGCGGATTTCGCCGAGCTGAAGCGCCTGCTGCGCGGGCTCGACCTCGTCCCGATCGGGGTTCAGAACGCGAACCCGGCGCAGCGCGAGGCGGCGGCCGAGGCGGGACTCGGCAGCTTCAACGGCGCCGCGGCGCAGCGCCGCGCCGCGCCGACCCAGCCTGCTCCGCGCCCAGCGGCGGGCGCGACGCGATCGATGCTGGTTACCGAGCCGGTGCGCTCGGGCACCCAAATCTACGCGCGCGGCGGCGACCTCATCGTCCTCAAATCGGTGAGCCCCGGCGCCGAGATCATCGCCGACGGGCACATTCATGTTTACGGCGCCCTGCGCGGGCGGGCGATCGCCGGCGCCACCGGCGACGGCGCGGCGCGCATCTTCGTCAAGCGCCTGGAAGCCGAGCTCGTCAGCATTGCCGGCCGCTATCTCGTCAGCGACCAGATCGCGGCGGAACATTTGGGCCGGCCGGCACAGATCATGCTCGATGACGAGCATATGGTAGTCCTCGGCAATTGACGCCGCGGACGGTCGATGCGAGGAGGGGTCTTTGGCACATGTGATCGTTGTCACCTCGGGCAAGGGCGGGGTCGGCAAGACGACGACCTCGGCGGCCGTCGCCGCAGGGTTGGCGATGAAGGGCAAGAAGACCGTCGTCATCGATTTCGACGTCGGCCTGCGCAATCTCGACCTCGTCATGGGATGCGAGCGCCGCGTCGTCTTCGACTTCATCAACGTCATCAACGGCGATGCCAACCTCAACCAGGCCCTCATCCGCGACAAGCGGCTGGACCAGCTCTACGTCTTCCCGACCTCGCAGACGCGCGACAAGGACGCGCTGAAGCGCAACGGCGTCGAGAAGGTGCTGGACGAGCTGAAGCAGAGCTTCGACTACATCGTCTGCGACAGCCCGGCCGGAATCGAGCATGGCGCGCTCACCGCCCTCTACTTCGCCGACAGCGCCATCGTCGTCACCAACCCCGAAGTCTCCTCGGTACGCGACAGCGACCGGATCATCGGCATCCTGGCGGCGAAATCCCGGCGCGCCGAACGCGGCGAGGCGCCGGTCAACGTTCATCTCCTCCTCACGCGGTATTCGGCCGAGCGCGTCGCCAAGGGGGAAATGCTGACCGTCGAGGATGTGCAGGAGATCCTGTCGATCCCGCTCCTCGGCATCATTCCCGAATCGGAATCGGTGTTGCGCGCCTCGAACACCGGAACGCCGGTCATCTTCGACGATCAGAGCCCGGCCGGTCGGGCCTATAGCGACGCCGTCGCCCGCTTCCTCGGCGAGACGCGCGAGATGCGCTTCGTCAAGCCCGAGCGACGGAGCCTCTTCCGCACTTTGTTCGGCAGGGCGTGATGGACTTCCTCAGATTCCTCTTCGGCCGGCGCCAAGCGAGCGCCAGCATCGCCAAGGAGCGGCTGCAGCTCGTTCTGGCCCATGAGCGCGCCGGGCGCGACGCGCCGGACTTTCTGCCGGCCCTGCAACGCGACCTCCTTGCGGTCATCGGCAAATATGTCGAGATAAGGGAGGATCTCGTGCGTGTCACCATCGGCCGGCAGAACGGCGCCTCGGTTCTCGAGATCAATGTCGAGTTCGACGGCAGCGCGAAGCCGATCGAGCGGCCGCAGCGCCGCGCGGTGCCGCGGCCAAAACCCGCAACCCGGCGCCCTCAGGCGGATGCGAATTCGGCTTGAACTGCAGGCGCGAATCGCGCCGTAATCGGTCCGCGCCGCGGCGCCGGCCGCGTTTGGCATGAGCCCGCGGCTGTGGGGGAGTGCGTCATGTCCTACGGCCTACCGAGCGAGGGAACGCGGCGCCTGCGGCAGGGGTTGGGTTGGCTTGCGGTCCTCGGCTGCCTTCTCGCCTACGCCCTGCTTCTCGTCCTGCACGGCCCGCCTTATTGGCCCGGCTGGTGGGCGGCGATGGCGATCGTGCTTGCCGCATCCTTTTTCCTCGGCCGGCTCTTCGCGCCCCTGCTCGAATGGGTGATCGCGGGCTACCGGGACGCGGCGTGAGCCGAACGGAAATCAAGATTACAGCTTTGTAACTTGCCGAAGTTCCGGCCCAGGGGCAGCCTTGGCCGCGTAGGCACGCATCGCCTTTCATCCTGGATGAGGGGGTGCCTCCAACTGGTGGCCTCGGCCCCGCCGGGAAGGTTCTCTTGGAGCCCGGCGGGGCTTCTTTTCTCGGCACCGGCTGGCATCGGTTTCCGGCAAGGGGTATGGTCGCGGCCGAGGAACACCGCGCATGACGGTCACCATCTATCACAATCCGCGCTGCGGCAAATCGCGCCAGACCCTTGCCCTGCTGCGCGAGCGTGGCGTCGAGCCGCGCATTGTCGAGTATCTGAAGACGCCGCCGAGCGCGGCGGAGCTGAAACAGATCCTCGCGATGCTCGGCATGACGGCGCAAGAGCTCCTGCGCAAGAAGGAAGCGGCCGCGGCCGGGATCGATCCAGGCAAGCTCTCCGAGAACCGCCTCATCGAGGCGATGGTGCGCAACCCAATCGTCATCGAGCGCCCGATCGTCGTCAGCGGCGGGAAAGCCGCGCTCGGCCGCCCGCCGGAGGCGGTGGTGAAGGTCCTTTAGGCGTCGGCGCTCGTTTTTCACCACGGAGGCACGAAGGACACGAAGGTCATCTCCGGCGCATCGCGCCTTTATTCCCGCTTCGTGCCTTCACGTCTTCGTCGTTCAAACTCTTGCCGTCTTATCCTGCAAGAAAGGCGCGGAAGCGCCGTGCCACCTCGTGCGGCGGCACGGTCGGGCGGCCGAGCTTTGCCATCGCGCCCGGCGCAATACGAAGGTGAATGAAAGCCGGCCCCGGCGATGCAAGGGCCGCCGTCAGCGCCGCCTCCAGCCCGACGAGGCTGTCGCAGCTCGCCGCCCGCCGATAGCCGCAGGCCAAGGCGACCCCGGCAAAATCGACGTTGGGCGAGACCGTTGCCTGCCCGCCGGTCGAATCGTGGACGCCATTGTCGAGCAAGAGATGAACGAAATTGGGAGGCGCCTCGGCGCCGATCGTGGCCAGCGTTCCCATTTTCATCAGCACCGCGCCGTCGCCGTCGATGACGACGACCGGGCGCTTCGTATTGAGCGCGACGCCGAGTCCCACCCCGGCGGCGCAGCCCATCGCGCCCACGAGATAAAGGTGCTGGGCCCGGTCGGCGAGGGTGAAGAGCTCGCGGCCGGTCTTGCCGGTGGTGGCGAGGATCGCGGCCTCGGCGGGGACTTTTGCGAGCAGCCGCTCGAGAGCCGCCGCGCGCGCCGGGCGCGCCGCTCCTTCGTTCAACTCCTGGCGCTCGCCGCGCGGGCGCGGTCGGATCGGCTCCTCCTCGAGCGGTTCGTCGCGCACGCTCCCCTGCGGCATGACGAAGGCGAAAGGCAGCGCCGTCCGCGCCATTTCGGCGACCGCTTGGTCGAGGGCCGGGGCGACGGCGTCGGGCGCTCGAGGAAATCCGGCATGAGGAAGGCCCATCACCTCGAGGAGGCTTTGCGTAATCCCGCCCATGAGCTCGTGCTGCGGCTCGTCCTTGCCGCCAGGCTGGCCGCGCCAGGTGACAATGAGGAGCGTCGGGATGCGGAACGGATGGTTGAGCGAGGTCAGCGGATTGACGGCGTTGCCGAGGCCTGAGTTCTGGCACATGACAACCGTTGCCCGGCCGGCGAGCCAGGCGCCGGCCGCGATCGCGACGGCCTCGCCCTCGCTGGCCGCACCGACATAGTCGAGCCCCTTCGCGCCGATGACCCCGTTGATGAGTGGCGTCAGGAAGCTGCACGGGACGCCGCTGTAAAAATCGAATCTACGAAGGCGGGCAAGGTCGATGAACTGCTGCGCGTCGATCATCCGAGATGGCCTCCCTCGTGCGTCAGCATGACGATCGGACGGCTTTATACAAGCCAAAGGCCCAAGCGGGAAGCAGCGGAACGCATCCTCCGCCCCGGCCCCGCGCCGTTCCTGTTCAGCGCGGCGTCGACACCGCTATAATGATCGCCGGTTTTGCCGATCCTGCGGTGAGGCCTGCGCGATGCGAGATCGCAGTGACCGGACTTGACGAGCTCATCGAAGCCGCGGCGCGAGTCCGCGCCAATGCCTACGCACCCTATTCGCGCTTCGCCGTCGGGGCGGCGATCCGGGCCGAGGACGGCACGCTCCATGCCGGCGCCAATGTCGAGAACGCGGCCTATCCGCAGAGCCAATGCGCCGAAGCTTCGGCGATCGGCGCCATGGTGGCGGCGGGCCGGCGGCGCATCGCAGAAATCGCGATCGTCGCTGATGGCCCGGCGCTCTGCGCCCCGTGCGGCGGCTGCCGCCAACGCATTCGCGAATTCGCGGCGCCGGAGGTGCCGATCCATCTTTGCGGACCGGACGGGCTGAGGCGCACCCTCACTCTCGGCGAGCTCCTCCCCTTCGCCTTCGGGCCCGACAACCTGCCGCCTTGAGCGGCATCACCGGGATGGTTTCCATCGTGCCGCACCGCCTCGCTCTCCCCCTTCTTCTGCTGCTCCTTCTGCCGCCCGGCCCGATGGCGCCCGGTGCCGCGCGTGCCGACGCGCCGACGCCGGACGCAGCCGCTGCGACCAGCTCCGCCGCCTCTCTGTTCGATGAGGTTTGGCGCCTTACGGACGAGAAATTCTACGACCCGCATTTCAATGGCCGCGACTGGGCGGCGATCGGCGCCCGCTACCGGCCGCTTGCCCTTGCCGCCGGCTCCGAGAGCGCGCGTGCCGAGATCATCAATCGCATGCTCGCCGAGCTCGGCGCCTCTCACATCGGCTTCTACACGCGCGAGGACCGCGCTTATTACGATCTGGCCGACATTTTCTCGGGCGCATTGCGGCACGAGCTGCCGAGAGTGTTCCCCAAGGGCGAGGTCGCCTATGAGGGCATCGGTGTCCTCACGCGGAAGACGGACGACAAGGTTTTCATCATCGGCCTTCTCGACGGATTTCCGGCCGCGGCAGCCGGGTTGAAGACGGGGGACGAGATCGTCGCCGCCGACGGCGCCTCCTTCGGCGAAGTGAGCTCGTTCGCCGGTCGCGAGGGGCAGGCGGTGGCGCTGACCATTCGGCGTTCGGCCGACGGGCCGACGCAGGAGATCGCCGTGACGCCGGTCCGCATCCGCCCCAACCAAGCCTATGAGAAGGCGATCGATGCGAGCGTCCGCATCATCGAAAAGGAGGGCCGCAAGATCGGCTACATCCGCATGTGGTCCTATGCGCGGCGGGGCTATCAAGACACGTTCGAGACGCAGATCTCGTCCGGCAAGCTCAAGGATGCCGACGCCCTGATCTGGGACCTGCGCGACGGTTGGGGAGGGGCGCAGCCCTCCTATCTCGACATTTTCGACCCGCGCGCGCCGCAGATGGCGGTGACGGGCCGAAACGGCGAGACCGAGATCGTCAATGCCCGCTGGCGCAAGCCCGTCGTGCTCCTCGTCAATGGCGGTTCTCGCAGCGGCAAGGAGGTGCTGGCCTACGGCTTCAAGAAATACGGTTTCGGCCCCGTCGTCGGTACGCGCACCAAGGGCGACGTTCTGGCGGCGACGGCCTTCATGCTGAGCGACGGCAGCCTCCTCGAATTGCCGGTCGAGGACGTGCGGGTCGATGGCGAGCGGCTCGAAGGCGTCGGCGTCGCCCCCACGGTCGAGGTGCCGTTCGCGCCGGAGTATTCCGCCGGCACCGATCCGCAGCTCGACCGCGCCGTCGAGATCGCCGCCCATGCCCTCCATGGGTGAAGCGGGCAGCCCCCCGGCGGCTCCCTCGCTCCTGCCGCAGGAGATCATCCGCGTGAAACGCGATGGCGGCGAGCTCGAGGCCGCCGCCATCGCCGCCTTCATTCGCGGCCTCGCCGACGGCTCTATCGGCGAAGGACAAGCGGCAGCCTTCGCGATGGCAGTGTTCTTTCGGGGCATGACGCGGCGGGAGACGGCGGCCTTGACGGAGGCTATGGCGCGGTCGGGAACGGTGCTCGACTGGGCATCCCTCGGCTTGCCGGGACCGGTTCTGGACAAGCATTCGACGGGCGGCGTCGGCGACAAGGTGAGCCTCATCCTCGCGCCGCTCGTCGCGGCCTGCGGCGGGTTCGTGCCGATGATCGCCGGACGCGGCCTCGGCCACACCGGCGGAACGCTCGACAAGCTCGACAGCATTCCGGGCTATAGCACCGCGCCCGACATCGCCGGCTTCCGCAACGCGGTGCGGTCGGCTGGCTGCGCCATCATCGGCCAAACCGCGGAACTTGCACCGGCCGACCGGCGGCTCTACGCCGTTCGCGACGTCACGGCGACGGTCGAGTCGATCCCCCTCATCACCGCCTCCATTCTCTCGAAAAAGCTGGCAGCCGGGTTGGAGGGGCTGGTGATGGACGTGAAATTCGGCTCGGGCGCCTTCATGGCGGCGCCGGCCGCCGCCGAGGCGCTGGCGCGCAGCATCGTCGAGGCGGCTCAAACGGCGGGACTGCCGACGCTGGCCCTCCTCACCGATATGAACGAAGTGCTGGGCGAGAACGCCGGAAACGCCCTCGAAGTCGAAGAGGCGGTGCGCTTCTTGACGGGCGCCGGAGGCGAGGCCCGTCTCCACGCCGTGACGATCGCGCTCGCGGCTGAGATGCTTCTCCTCGGCGGCCTCGCCGCCGATCGACCCGAGGCGGAGGCCAAGCTGGCGGAGGCGCTTGCCTCCGGCGCCGCGGCCGAGCGCTTTGCCCGCATGGTGCGGGAGCTGGGCGGGCCGCCCGATCTCCTGGAACGCCCGGCCTCGCACCTTCCTGCCGCCCCCGTTCGCTTTCCGGTGGCGCCGCCGCGGGCAGGAATTGTCGCCGCAATCGATGTGCGGCGTGTCGGCATCGCGGTGCTCGAGCTGGGCGGCGGTAGGCGGCGGACGGAAGACCGGATCGACCATGCTGTCGGGCTGACGCAGATCGCCGGGATCGGTGCCGAGGTCGGTCGCGACCGGCCGCTCGCGCTGGTCCATGCTCGCTCCCGCGATGATGCAGAAAAAGCGGCGAAAGAGGTGCGCGGGGCCTTCGCGCTGGCCGATCAGGCGCCGCCGCCGCGGCCGATCCTCGGCGGGCGCATCGCCCCGCATTGAGCAACCGCTTCGCTCCCGGGGCGACCTGTCGAAGATTCTTACACTCGGCTCTTGCCCGCAGAGCACCTGGGCGGCGGAGCCGAAAGGCCAGCGTCGTCTCTCGTTTTCCTCAGAACAGGCCAAATCCCACCCGCCTTGAGGATGAGGCGTGACCCTTAATGATTGCAGACGGCGAGCGTCTTTCCATGGTTAATTTGCTTTTGTCAATTTGCGATTGTGTCGGCATTCTTTACAAAACCTTTACGGTTAACGCATGCGTTAACCGTCCTCCCCGTTTTAGGTCAAAGCCTTAGTTGCGCGGCACGGCCCTTGCATCGCATCGAATGAGAATTCGTGCCGCGGGTCGGCACAGGGTGAAATGATTTAGAGGGCAGCGCGGCGATGTCGCAGCATCTTAACCACAGATTGGCGGCGGCCATCTTGGTCGGCGCATTTTCTTGTCTTGGCCTTGTCTCGGAAGCTTCGGCGGAAGCGATCTCATACGACTTCACCGGGACTATACAGAGCGCAGTCGGCCAGTTCACCGCCGGCACGACCGTGATCGGCAATTTCGGCTACAATACGACGCCCAGCGCATTGCCCGGTGCGACGAGCAGCACAGCCTCCTACGACGCGCTGACCCAAATGAGCTATTCGGTGTTCGCGCCCGGCGGCACCGTGCCGCTTTTCAGCGCCTCCTTCGGCCCATCGCCCGGCGGCGCTCCCATCGTCACGGTCGTGAGCGCGCCCCAGGGAGGGGGCGCCAGCAGCTTCACCGCCAGCGCGTCTGGGGCCGATAACGGCACGATCGATCTCGGGCAGAGCGGCGGCGGCGTCTTCCCGACGCCGAGCCTGCCCCTCACGCTCAATCTCGGCGATTTCGACACGAAGACCTTCAGCTTCGACAATCCGCCCGGCAACGGATCCGATGGCGGCGTGATTTTGGCGAATCTGGATGGGCCGCTCGGCAACGGCGATCCGCCGCCTCAGACCGTGACCTTCGATCTCGACTCGCTGACGCCGGTTCCGGAGCCGGCGGCGGTGCTTCTCCTCGGCACCGGCCTTCTCGGGCTCGGCATCGTGCGTCGCCGAAAGACCTCCTGACGCAGCCTCCACGCCGAGTCTCGCGGCGGCTCCTTCGGGAGCCGCCGCTGCCATTCCGCGGGACGGCCGCGACGGCGAAGCTGCGCGGCAAAGCGAGTTGCGGGCGCGCGCCGTCTCGCCTATGGTCCGTCCATCGCGCAACAACGGAAAGGAGGTGATCCTGTGTCTAGTCATCGTGGACTGCCGGCGGCTTCGGCCGCGACCGGGATCGCCGTCGGGAGCAGCACAGCCTTGCTCTGACGAGCCCGTTTCGCGGCCAAGTCCGGCCGTGGTTCCGAAGACGAAGGGCCGCCCCAGAGGCGGCCCTTCTGCTTTTCCGTTGCCAAAGCCGCCGCCGAGCGGGATGGTCGGAGCGGATGGCGCCAGCGGCAGGAGGGCGGCATGGACGAAACGGCGGAGAAGCGCCCCTATAGCGTCGAAAAGGTCGAGCGGATCGCCGCGACGCCGGAGCTGCGCGCCAGCCGCTTCACCCTCGCGCCCGGCGAGGCGATTCCGTGGCATTTCCACAGCGAGGTGACCGACCGCTTCTATTGCCTCGAAGGCACGCTCCGCATCGAAACGCGCGCGCCCGCCGGCGACCATATGATCGCCGCCGGCGGAGATTGGGCGGTGCCGGCGCGCACCGCACACCGCGTCTCCAATGGCGGCAGCGGATGCTGCCGCTTCCTCATTCTCCAGGGCGTCGGTCGCTACGACTATATCGCCTGCGGCGCTCCCGGCGAGGACGCCGCTCCCTGAGCCTTCCGCCTAGATCGGCACCACGAGCGAGTTCGGCACGACGATCGAATCGAAGACGCAGAGCCGCTCCTTGAAGCGGAGCCCGCCCTCCTCGCGGAGTATGACGTCGAGATACCGGCCGGAATTGAAGAGCTCGGTCGGCTGCTCGGGCAAGGTCTGGACCACGAGATAATTCGCCGTGCTGCGGATCGTGCCGTCGGCTTCGACCGTGCTGCGGATGCCGCTGACGATGTGGCGGAGGAAGCGCGGCAGGTAGAATGCCGTCTGCCGCACGGCAATGACGCGGTCCTTCAGCATGCCCTTGCTCTCGCAATGCATGAGCGCGATCGGCAGGTCGCGCTCGTAATTGTCGCGCGGCACGATCCGGTAGAGGCAGTCCTCGGCGAAGAGCTCGGGCCATTCCTCATAGCGACCGTCGTCGAGCGCGGCGCAATAGGCGCTGTTGAGGTCCTCGATCGCAAGACGGAGCTCGAGCGACGGCGCCGCGGTCATCTCAGATGCCCATGACGCGGCGGTAGTGCCGGTAGAAACCGCGGATTGCCCCTTCCGTCACCATATGGTCCTCGCTCCGCGCCTCGCGCCCGCCCATCTCGAACAGCCCCTCGGCGCCGGGATAAGGCGAGATGCCGGCTTGCGAGGCCATCATGACCTCGCTGTCGTCGATCGAGACATAACCCGACGGCCCCATGAGATTGGCCTGGCGCAGGCGGCGCCGGCGCATCTCGGGCGTGTCGTCGGCGTAGCCGAAGAAGGTCCAGACGAGGTCGAAGGCACTGGGGCCGCGCGTCACGAGCTGCCGCATCGCCAGCGTGTTCGATTGCTGCTGGATGATGAGGTTCGGCCACAGCGTCTGCATGACGACCGTGGCATCGCCGGCGAATTCGCGCACCGGATCGAGGAGGCGCGCATCGTTGAGGGTGAAATCCGGTTTGAAGGAGCGCATCTGGCGCGTCGCGTCATTGACCGCCTGCTCGCCCTTCCGGCTGACGAGAACCGCGTGCCGACCCGTCTCGTCCATCTCGACCGAGGAGCGCTGGTCGAGGCGGAAAAGGCCGAAGGTCACGAGGAAGACGTGCAGCAGGCTCGCGTGGTAGGGATCCTTGATATTCTCGGCCATCAGCTTCCAATTGCTCCGGATGCGCTGGCGCATGCCGCCCAGCGGCACGAGCTCCCGTCCGGCGAAGACGCGGTCGAAATAGCCCAGCATGAGCGGGCCGAGATAGTCTTCGAGGCTCTCCTCGGGCTCGCCGAAGGAGGCGAAGACGGCGCCGTGGCGCCGCGCCACTCGGAGCTTCTGGAGGCCGTTCGCCTCCACCGCGAAATCGGCCGGCATGCCGCCTTGCCCTCGATAGCCGCGTCGGAACGGCACGCCGATGAGGTTGCCGCGCAGATCGTAGGTCCATTGGTGATAAGGGCAGAGGAACTCCTTCACATTGCCCTGCGCCTGCTGGCAGAAGGCGACGCCGCGATGGGCGCAGCGGTTGGCGACGACATTGACGCCGCCCGCCTCGTCGCGGACGACGATGACGGGCTTGTCGCCGATGTCGCTGCGCTTGAAGTCGCCCGCCCGCGGGATTTCCGCCTCGAGCGCGACGTAGCTCCAGGACGGCCCGGCGAAGATCCGCTCCTGCTCGAGGCGATAGATCTCGGGATCGCTGTAGATCCAGAACGGAACGCGGGAGGTTCGGTCCGCCGGCCAATGCCGGCGCTCCTCACTCGGCGGCTTGTCGCCTAAGAGGGGCCCCATCACCGCTCCGTTCCTGCCCCGCCCTTCGCGGGCGAGGCGGCAAAATTATGCAGGCCCGCCGCCGCCCGGATGGCGGCGGCGCGGGCCTGCGCCAGCCTCGCTCAGCTCTCCGTGCCGAGAGTGCTGGCGCTGCAATACTGCCACTCGCGGCCGTGCAGCCCGTAGAGCAGCACGATTTTCTCCTTGCCGGAATGCGCGATCACCGTGGCGAAGCGCTCGCCCGCGCAGCTTTCGGCCGCCTTGCCGGGCGCCGGCAGCTTCTTCGCCTTGGCGCAATTGACCGCAGCCGCCGGAACGGCGCCGTTCAGCGGGGCCAGCTTCTTGTTGTGCGAGGTCACGTAATAGTCCTGCGCCTCGCCGCTCTTGATCGTCGCCTTCAGCTCGAGATGCGTGAAGCGGGAGGTATAAATCCCCGCCTCCTGCTCGCCGTCATTCTGTCCGGATGGGAGCGCCCGAAAATTGATCCGGGCGCAGGCCGGCGGCCCCTTCTCGGCCGCCGTGGCGATCGGCGCCGATGCCAGCATGGCGAGTCCTACCCCCGCGGCGATGCCGATTGCAGTGACCCGGCAAGACATCATGACGTGCACCCCTCTCCAAATCTGAACGTCGGACACGACTATTCCCGAGCCTTCCGGCTCGCGCAAGCCTCGGCGCGGACGCAGCGCAAGGAAAAATTAACCATGCCGCCCGCATGCTCCGGCCGTCATAGCCGATCCTGCCCAAATGCGCCTTCCGACCATCTGCCTTTCCCTGGCCCTTCTCGCCGGCTGCGCCGGTGAGCCCCTTCCCGAAAGCTCGCCCCCGGGCGCGGTCGAGCTTGCCACGGCGACGCCGGCAGCGGTGGCGCTGATCCCAGCCGGGCCGCGCCTTGCCGACCATCGCTACATCACCGCGGACGGCACCTCCCTGCCCTTGCGTGTCTTTCTACCGGAGGGCCGTCCGAAAGCGGTGATCCTCGGTCTGCACGGCATGAACGACTACTCGAACGCGTTCACCTTGCCGGCACCCGAGCTGACGCGCCAAGGCATCGCCCTCTACGCCTATGACCAGCGCGGCTTCGGGGCAGGACCGCGCCGCGGCCGTTGGGCCGGCGCCGACGTCATGGTTGATGACGCTGCTCGCGCCGCCTGGCTGCTGCGCCAGCGCTACCCCGACACGCCGATCTACCTGCTTGGCGAGAGCATGGGCGGCGCGATCGCGATTCTCGTCGCGGCCCGCCCCTCTCCGCCGCCAATCGATGGCATCGTCCTCGTCGCGCCCGCAGTCTGGGGACGGCAGACGATGAATTTCTTCGAGCGCGCCGGCCTCTGGTTTACCGGCCTCTTTCCCGCGATGAAACTGTCGGCCGATGCCCTCCCCGTCAAGATCAGGGCCTCCGACAACGTGCCGATGCTGCGCGCATTGGGTGCCGATCCTCTCGTCATCAAGGACACGCGCAGCGACACTCTCAACGGCGTCGTCGATCTGATGGGCGCGGCGCTCATCGCCGCCCCCCGCCTCGTCACGCCGGCCCTCATTCTTTACGGCGAGAACGACCAGGTCGTCCCGCGCGCACCGATGGCGCGCTTTGTTGCCACGCTCCCGCCGGCGGCACGCGCGCGCCAGCGGATCGCGCTCTATCCGAGCGGCTATCACATGCTGATGCGCGACATCGAAGCGAAGATCGTCATCGACGATGTCGCCGCCTGGATGCTGCATCCGAGCGATCCCTTGCCCTCGCGCGCGGATCGCGGGGCGCGCATGGCGCTCACCGGCGAACCCGAGATCATTGCCGCCGAGCGGACCGGTCTGCGCGATTAGCCGTTCGCGGCAGCAAGGTCGGAATGGCGCAAATGCCCGTGAGGGCGTTCACTCGGCATGCTACCCGTCTTCGGCGGCGTCATTCTCATCATCACCGTGCTTGCGGCCCGGTTCGGGCACCCCGCAGCCTGGCTGCAGGTCGCGGGCTTTGTCGCCGGCGCTCTTTTGATGCTGTCCGGCCTCGTCGACCGCATTCGCCCGGCATGGCGCGGACGCGCCGCAGAGGCCAGCGCACGACCGCCCGAACAGGTCGATCCGCGGCCATGCGAATGAGCTATCGCTCTCTGAGAGAGGCGCTTCTCGCGCTCGCCCTCGTCCTGGCGATGGGCGCCGTGACCGCGGCGGCAGCGGCGCCGGTCGACCTCGCCCTCGTCATGGCGGTCGACGTCTCGGAAAGCGTCGATGCCAAGGAGTACCAGCTCCAGCACGAGGGGATCGCCCGGGCTTTCGAGAACCCGCAGGTCACGGAAGCGATCGCCGCGGGCAAGGACCATGCGATCGAGGTCGCCGTCATCGAATGGTCGGACCGCGACAAGCAAGTCGTGACGGTCGATTGGACGCGCATCGACGATGCCGCGAGCGCGGCCGCCTTCGCCGCCAAGGTGCGGGCGAGCCAGCGCTCCTCGCACGGGCTGACCGCGATCGGCGACGCGCTGCTGGCGGCGAAGGCGCTGCTCGATCGCGCTCCCGATCCTGCCGACCGGCGCATGATCGACCTCTCGGGCGACGGCATGGCCAATATCGGACCGCCGGTGCAGGCCGTCCGCGATTCGCTGGTCGCCGACGGCATCACCATCAACGGCCTCGCGATACTAGCGAGCGAGCCATGGCTCGAGACTTATTACAATGATTATGTCGTCGGCGGGCCGGGCGCATTCCTGCTGCGGGCGGAGAACTTCCAATCCTTCGCCACCGCCATGCAGCAGAAGCTGCTGAACGAGATTTCCGAGCGCGGCCCCACGCGGCACGGGCGACAGGACGTCGCCCGCGCCGCGCCTCGTCAGATGCAGTAGGTCTTCAGCGGCGCGAAGCCGTTGAAGCCGACCGAGGAATAGCTCGACGTATAGGCGCCGGTCGCCAGGATCTCGACCTTGTCCCCGACTTTGAGATCGAGCGGCAGATGGTACTCGGTCTTCTCGTAGAGGATGTCGGCGCTGTCGCAGGTCGGGCCCGCGAGCACCGTGGGGCCGAGCGGCCCGGCGCTGCCCGGCGCCGTGATCCGATACTTGATGCTCTCGTCCATCGTCTCGGCGAGGCCGTGGAACTTGCCGATGTCGAGATAGACCCAGCGCTTCTCCTCGTCATAGCCCTTCTTGGCGATGAGGACGACTTCGCTCTGTATGATGCCGGCATCGCCGACGAGCGAGCGCCCCGGCTCGATGATGATCTCGGGCAGGTAATTGCCGAAATGCTTGGTCATGGCGTTCGTGACCGCCGCGGCGTAGCGGGCGATCCCAGGCACGGCGCTGCGGTAGCGCGCGGGAAAGCCGCCGCCGATATTGACCATCCGGAGCGCGATATCGGCCTCGGCGAGCAGCGAGAACATGCGCGCGGCGCGGCCGATCGCATTGTCCCATTGGTCGAGATCGGTCTGCTGCGAGCCGACATGGAAGGAGACGCCGTAGGGATCGAGGCCGAAGCTCCGGGCCTGCCGCAGCAGATCGACGGCCATTTCGGGCGAGCAGCCGAATTTGCGCGAGAGCGGCCATTCGGCGCCGTCGCAATCGACGAGAATCCGGCAGAAGACGCGCGCCCCCGGGGCTGCGCGCGACAGCTTGTCGAGCTCGGCCGCGCTGTCGAAGGCGAAGAGGCGGATGCCCTTCTCGTAGGCAAACGCGATGTCGCGCTCTTTCTTGATGGTGTTGCCGAAGGAGAGGCGGTCGGGGGTCGCGCCCTCGCCGAGGCAGAGCTCGATCTCGCCGCGGCTCGCCACGTCGAAATTCGAGCCGAGGCCGCACAGCATGGCGACGATCTCGGGCGCCGGATTGGCCTTCACCGCATAGAAGATTCGCGCGAGCGGCAGGTGCTCGCGCAACATGGCGTAGCTCTGCGCCACGGCCTCGAGATCGACGACGAGGCACGGCGTTTCCGGCTGCTTCTCGGCGAGGAAGCGCGCGATCTTGGGATTGACGTCGCGGTCATTGGCGCAATCGACGCGGACGGTTTCGGGCCCGGCCGCGCGTCGCGCGGCGGGCCGGACGGCAAGTGCAACATTCGAGCGAGTCTTGGCCATTGTCGTATCCCCACGGCCGCCGCTTGCGGCGGGCAAAGGAACAACCTCACAACCGTTCATGCGGCGATCACCGCATAACGGACGTCACGGATTTTCGGAATCAGGCCAGACTGCTCGGTTCGACCGCCCTACGGCCACGGCTCCCGCGAGCCGCCCGGACGCACCGGGGTACGGTGTCAGTGCAGGGCGCGACGGCCCTGCGTCGGATAGCAACCATATCGACCTCCCTCTCGGGACCGGTCCACCCTGACCGGATCTGCCAAAAAGGACGCGTTACGTCGTTGCATAACCACCATGGGCCATAGGCACGTGCGAGTGCGTCAACAGGAGCGATAGATACGCTCATCCCCCCGCGATGCAAGGGATTTTTTGACCTCGAACAAAAAATTTTCGCGCGACTCGGGAGAGCGGCGCGAAGCGCCCCGGTCATCGACGAGTATGCGAAGCGCTGCGTCGCGCGCCGCGCCTATGCGCGGGCCGCGGCAAAAGACAATGGGTGAGGCGGCCGTCGGTCTCGGCCGGGGCTCCGCCGGCCGGCCCCGGAGAGCCCTGATGACCGGGCAAATCGGTGATCCGGCTTTCTGAGAGCCGAACTCGCCCGCGGCGCGCCGGCGCGGGCGAGCTGACCCTGGCGATCCCATAACGCGGGCCGGCCGAATTTCTCGGCCCGCGATGCCGCGGCGCGCCTCAGCGCCGGCTGGCGACGAGCTTCACCGGCTGCGGCATGAGAAGGCCGGGTTGCTGCAAGGCGACGCGCTCCTGCCCCGCTTCGATGATGAGCTTCAGCATGTCGGAGTACCGCATTCCCGCCATGCTGGCCATGATGTTGAGCTTGCCGTCCCAGCACCAGCCCGGATTGGGATTGACTTCGAGCAGCTTGATCTCGCCCGCGGCGTCGGCGCGGAAGTCGAAGCGGGCGTAGTCGCGGCAGCCCAGGCGCTCGAAGAGCAGGTTCGAGTAGTCGATGAGCTTGCGCCGCGTGTCCTCGTCGAGCTGCGCCTCGCGATAGCTGATCTGGTTCCAGTAAGGCGAATCGGGGATCCATTTCGATTCGTAGGAGAGAAGCTGCGGCAGCTCCGGATCGAGGCGGCTGTAATCGACTTCGAGCACCGGCAGGACGCGATAGGCCATTCCGGGATTGCCGATGACGCCGACCGAGTATTCCGATCCGGTCAGAAACTCCTGGATGAGGATCGGCCGGCCCGGCATCTGCTCGCGCAATTTGCCGAGATAGGTGATCGCCTGCTCCCAGGTATGGACGACCGCGTCCTGGGTGATGCCGATCGAGGAGTCGCCGTAATTCGGCTTGATGAGCGCCGGGAAGACCGAGGGAATCGTCGCCGCCTGGTCGTCCGGGTTGAAATAGGTCTCGAGCGGCACCGGCAAATCGAGCGACTCGGCGATCGCGCGCACCAGCGCCTTGTTGTAGCAGAGGCCGAGGCAGGCGACGCCGGCACCGCTATAGGGAATGTCCAGCATTTCGAGGATCGCCGGAACATGCATTTCCATGAAGGCGTCGTTGTTGAAGCCTTCATCGCACAAATTGAAGACGAAGCGCGGCCGGTTGGCGCGGAGATCGGAGAGCAGCGAGGCGTGGTTGTCGAGGTAGCGGAAGCTGTAGCCCGAGAGCTCGCCGAGCGCCGTCTTCAGGCGGTTGATGGTCTCGAAATCCTCGTCGTTGTAATGGCCGTCGCGCTTGACCGCATCGGGCAGGCGCGGATCGCCCATGATGACGGTGATCTCGGGGAAGAGCGCTTCGCGATGCGGCAGCCGCTCCGCCTTCCGCGGCGCCTCGCAGGTCAGGAACATGCGATGCGCCATCATGCCAAGATCCTGGTTGCGCGCCGAATCGGGCGAGAGGAAGGCGTGAAAGCGGATATTGGTGAAGCCAACGCGCTCCAGCAGCTCGGTGATGCGGGCGCGCGAATAGAGCCGCTCGGCATAGAACTGGTCGGCGATGACGCCGCGCTCGGCATGAACGACGACCTCGCGGCTGATAAGCCGCTCGCCATCCCCGGCAAGGCCGCGCTCGCGGCAGACGAAATGGTTCTGGTCGACCCACTCCCAGGAGCGCGGCTCGAAATGCGTGCGCATCCACTCGCCGTCGGTCAGATCCATGACCAGCGTGCCGTTCGAGGCGAGGGCGCGCTTCACGGCGGCGAGCACCGCCATGTCGTCCTCCTCGCGATCGAAATAGCCGAAGGAGTTGCCGAGCAGCGTCACGCAATGGAAGGTGCTGTCGCCAGCACGGAAGCGGCGGGCGTCGCCCTCATGGAACGAGACCTGGAGATTGCGCTGCCGCGCGCGCTTGCGCGCGAGGCGGATGAGATAGCGCGATCGGTCGATGCCGGTGACGTTCTTGAAGCCGCGCCGCGCCAGTTCCAAGACATGGCGGCCCTGCCCGCAGCAGAGGTCGAGGATGCGGTCGTTGGGTTCGAGCCCGGCGCTGCGGATGAGGAGATCGATCTCCTGCTCGGTGTTGCGGTCGTTCTCGACGACGTCGCCGTCGGTTTCGAGGTAGAGCGAATTGAAGAGCGTCCGCCACCATTCCGAGGGCAGATGCCGCTCGAGATCGGAGACCGGCCCCAAGGTCCGGACAGCATTGTTCTTGACTGGGGTGGATTTGGGAGAGCTGGACTTCGCAAACGCCGATTTGATGGCAGTGGACTTGGCTGCCGCGGGGTTGACCACGCCGCCATGTCCGTTCGCCTTCTTGGCCATGTTGCCGTTCACCTTCGATGCGGTGGAAGTAATCGAAAAGGAAAAGCGCGGCACGCGCCGTCGTATCGGCCGTTCTTCATCCCGTCGCGCTACCCCCCTCGGGCTGCGGATGCGCACGCCCGCGACGATCGCCGTCGACGTCAAAAACATTGCGAGCTAGACGGCGCGCCGTCAAGCCTCGCCGCGGCGACGGCGGCGCGACAAAGGCACGCCGCGATCCGCTCCCCGATCAGCCCAGGGCTTGGGTGGAACAAGTCGAAAAATCAGCGCCTTAGATAATGGGCCCCTGACTACGCGAGAAGCCGTGCCCGTGGCTGTCATAGGACCGATATCGTTGCGGCGAGCGACGATCCGCCGCTGGAGCGGGGTCGCGGGCAGCGCATGCGCCCTCCCCCCTCGCGAGTCGCAGGCCGCAGAGCCTTGTTCATAACGGGGAAGAAACGTTTCCGGGCGCGGCGCCGACGCCAGCGAGGCCGCGCGCCGCGGCGATCAACGCTTCGACCTCTTCGCCTTCGGTGTCGAAGGCGGTGACAAGGCGGACGCAGTTGCCGACCCAGCGGTAGAACTGGAATCCCTGGCCGAGGAGGCCGTCGATCACCGGCTCGGGCAGCTCGACGAAGACCTCGTTCGCCTCGACCGGGTGGCGCAGCCGGGCGCCGGGAACCGCCTGCAGCCCTTCGCCCAGACGCGCCGCCATCGCGTTCGCGTGACGCGCGTTGCGCAGCCAGAGCTCGTCGGCGACATAGGCTTCGAGCTGCGCCGAGAGAAAGCGCATTTTCGAGAAGAGATGGCCACCCCGCTTGCGGCGGAAAGCGAATTCCGCCGCCTTGGCGCGGTCGAAGAAGATGACCGCTTCGGCGGCGGCGGCGCCGTTCTTGGTCGCCCCGAAAGACAGCGCATCGACGCCGGCCCGCCAGGTCAGATCGGCGGGCGCGCAGCCGAGAAAGGCGACCGCATTCGCAAAGCGCGCGCCATCCATGTGGAGGGCGAGACCGTGCTTCTTCGCGATTTCGGCAATGGCGGCGATCTCGGCCGACCGGTAGACCGTGCCGGCTTCGCTCGCTTGGGTAAGGCTGACCGCCGCCGGCTGCATGTGATGGACGATGCCCTTGCCGCCCGGGAGCAGCCGTGCCAGGTCGCTGGCGCCGATTTTGCCATGCGGCGCCTCGATTGCCGCCATGCGGGCGCCGCCCGTGTAGAATTCCGGGGCGCCGCATTCATCGACGACGATATGCGCCTCGGCATGGCAATAGACGGTGCCCCAGGGCGGCACGAGGCTCGCGAGGGCGAGCGCATTGGCAGCCGTCCCCGTCGCCACGGGAAACACCACGACCTCATGCTCGAAAACCTCGGCGACCCGCCGCTCGAGACGGGCGCTGACGGCATCTTCCCCGTAAGAGGCGTCCTTGCCCGCATTCGCCGCCGTGATGGCGGCGAGAATCTCTGGGGCGATGCCGGCGACGTTGTCACTGCTGAAATTCATCGACCGCCTCGTCAGCGAGAGAGCCGCCTATCGGGCGGCGCGCAATTCGATCGTCCCGAGCCGCGCGCCCGATTTGAGATCGAGGACGAAGACCTCGTCCCGCCCGTCAGAAAATTGCGCCCGGACAAGAAAGCGCTCGCCCGCGGTCTCGGTCGAGAGGATCGTCGCGTCGCTCGGCAGATCGAGGCTTGCCGCGAAAGGCGCCGCCAACGGCGCCGAAGGCGCACGGACAGCGGTCCCATGCGTGCCGCGCCAGACGAGGGCGGCGATGAGCGCCAGGGTGCCGCCGACGATCAGCACGCCGAGAACGATCACCAGGGCCTTGAGAGCCCGCATGGTTTGGGTCCACCCTCGCTCGATGACCGATGGTGATGGAGGACGCGGCCCGGCCGCGCCCGAGGAGGCGCGACGGCGCCAGGTGACGGCCGGTCCCGGCGATGCCGGCGAGCGCCTCGACCGCCTGCTCGCGGCGCGCCTCGGCACTATGTCGCGCACGCGCTTGAAGCAGTTGATCCTCGACGGCCGCATCGCCCAGGACGGGGCGACGATATCGGACCCGTCGCTGAGGGTCAAACCGGGCGACGTCTTCACGGTCGCCGTGCCGCCGCCGCAGCCCGACCGTCCGCTGCCGCAGCAGATCCCCCTCGACATTCGCTACGAGGATGACCATCTCATCGTCATCGACAAGCCCGCGGGGCTCGTCGTCCACCCTGCGCCCGGCAATCCTGAGAACACTCTCGTCAACGCCCTCCTCGCCCATTGCGGCGCCGAGCTTGCCGGCATTGGCGGTGTGCGGCGGCCCGGCATCGTTCACCGTCTCGACAAGGACACTTCGGGACTGATGGTGGTAGCGAAGAGCGAGCGCGCCCATGCCGGCCTCGCCGCGGACTTCGCGGCCCGGCGCGTCAGCCGCGCCTATCGCGCTCTCGTCTGGGGCGTGCCGGCGCCCGCCGCGGGCGAGATCGGCGGCAATATCGGGCGCAGCCCCGTCAACCGCAAGAAGATGGCGGTGGTGACGCGCGGCGGCAAACCGGCGCTCACGCGCTACCGTGTGCTGAACGCGTTCCTGGGAGATGTCGCGCTTGTCGAGTGCCGCCTCGCCACCGGGCGGACGCATCAGATTCGCGTCCATATGGCCTATCGCGGCCACCCGCTGGTCGGCGACCCGCTCTACGGCGCCTCGCGCAAGGCGCGCCAGGCCAGCCGGCTCGGCGCGGAGCAGCGCGCCCGGCTCAGCGCGTTTCCGCGCCAAGCCCTCCACGCATGCCTGCTCGGCTTCACGCATCCGGCAAGCGGCGAATCATTCGTGTTTGAGAGCGATTTGCCTAAGGAAATTACTAATTTGTTAGATATTTTAGATTAAGTTTAATCTCGACAAATTCCGAGTCCGGCAGTAGGATAATTAAGGAATCGTGGCGTTTTTACGGTACGATGCCGGTCGCTCGAATCTCGTGGGAAAGGGTGGAGTCAACAGCGCATGACAAGCATCGCGCGCGTCCCAAGCATCTCCTCGGAAGGCAATCTTGCCCGCTATCTGCAGGAAATCCGCAAATTTCCGATGCTGGGGGCCGAGGAAGAATACATGCTCGCCAAGCGCTGGAAGGAGCATGAGGATCCGGAGGCCGCACAACGGCTGGTGACGAGCCATTTGCGCCTCGTCGCCAAGATCGCGATGGGCTATCGCGGCTATGGGCTGCCGCTCTCCGAGCTCATCTCCGAAGGCAATGTCGGCATGATGCAGGCGGTGAAGCGCTTCGACCCTGATCGCGGCTTTCGCCTGGCGACCTACGCCATGTGGTGGATTCGGGCCGCCATCCAGGAATACATCCTCCATTCCTGGTCGCTGGTGAAGATGGGAACGACGGCGGCGCAGAAGAAGCTCTTCTTCAACCTGCGCAAGCTGAAGGGCCAGCTTCAGGCGATCGAGGAGGGCGACCTTTCGCCGGAGAACGTAAAGAAGATCGCGACCGAGCTCGACGTGCCGGAGGCTGACGTCGTCAGCATGAACCGGCGCCTCGCCAGCCCCGATCATTCGCTGAACGCGCCGCTGCGCACCGACAGCGAGGGCGAGTGGCAGGACTGGCTCGTCGATGAAGGCGAGAGCCAGGAGACGAAGCTCGGCGAGAGGCAGGAGCTGGGCCTGCGTCGCGATCTCCTCGTCAAGGCGATGGGCCATCTCAACGAGCGCGAGCGCGACATTCTGACGCACCGGCGCCTACTGGAGCAGCCGACGACGCTCGAGGACCTGTCGCAGAAATACGGCATCTCGCGCGAGCGGGTGCGGCAGATCGAGGTGCGCGCCTTCGAGAAGCTGCAGAAGGCGATCAAATCGGCGGCGATGGAGCGGCGCCTCATCAACGCGTGAGGCGATCCGCCGCTCAGCCTTCCTCCCTGGCGCCGCCAGCGACCTCCTCGCCCCATTCATCGCGCAGCGCCTTGGACAGCGCTTCGAGCGTCCGCCGATCCTGGCTCGCGCGGATCTCGATGCAGATGCGCGCCAGAACCGGGGTGGTCAGGAAGACGCCCCAGCCCGCCGCCGCCGCGCCATACATGACGAGCCAGACAAAAGGATCGGAGAGCAGGCGCGCCGCGGCGAGGAGGCTCAGCCCGTCGCCGGCGAGGAGAACGAGGAGAAAGGGCAGCACGCCGGCGAAATTCATGATGCCGACGGCGTAGGAGAGATAGCGCGGCCGGCGCTGGTCGATGCAGTAGACGATGATGCTCGGCATCATGCCGGGGACGAGGATCATCGATACCGGCATGAGGGCGAGCGCCGCGGCGAGGAGAGCGGCGAGGCCGAGCTTCGTCGCTCCGGCGCCGGTCCGCCGCTCGGCCTTGGCGACGGCCTCTCCCATCAGCCCAGCACCACGGCGGAGCCGGCGAGCGCCGCCGCCGCCAGCGCGGTCGCGAGCCCTGCCGCCAATTGCCCGGCGAGCGCCTCGATCTGCTTGGCGCGCTGCGGTCCCTCGGCGGCGGCAGCGGCCCGCTTCAGCTCGGCGGCGACCGCAGCGTGGGCGCGGCGCGCCTCGGCGAAACCGGCTTCATCGCGGCGCTTCTCTTCCGGATCGTCGATGGCGAAGAGCATGTCGTGCAAGCGCCCGGATTGCGTCGCGCGCTCGAGCTGGGCAGCGAGGCGCTTGCGCGTCGGGCGATGGTGGAACTCGTCGATGAACGGCGCCGCCTGCCGCGCGAGCCAGCGCGCCAGCGCCGGCACGGCCGCGGTGCCGCCCAGCGCCTGCAAGCGCACGAGAAGACGCAGCGTCCCGAGGAGCTTCTCCTTCGGCTTGTCGCTGGAGAGATCGTCCATCCAGTCATTGGCGATCGTCTTCAGCTTCGCCGCGATGAAGGCGGCGAGATGCCGGTCGAGCGGATGGCGGCCGCCGAACTCGTTCGCCGCCCGCTTCTCCAGCGCCGGCAGCACCTCGCTCATCGCCATGACGTAATCGGCCTCGATCAGCGGCGAGAGGCAGTGGAGGCCGGGATTGAGCTCGTAGAGCAGGCGCTCGACGCCGCAGCCGAGGCGGCGGTCGTCGAGCTGCAGGCGGAGGCGCTCGAAGAGCTTGTAGAGCTGCGCGTGCTCGGGTGCCGTGGCGCTGCGCGCCGCCAGCCAGAATTGTGGCACGCGCTGCGCCACCGCCTCGGCGATGGCTTGAACGTCGCCGCCGCCGGTGACGGCATCGACGAGAGCGCCGCCGAGCCCGTCAGGCATGGCGCTGAGGCCGCGGTAGCGCACCGGCGCCAGGAGATCGAGGGCGATCCCGGCGCGCGCCGCTAGCGACGCATCGCGGCTTTCCGTGCGGCTTTCGGAGCCGGGCTCGTTGAGCGCGGCGCGCAGCAGCTTGATACTTGTCTCGTCGCCGAGGGCCCGCTGCACCCAGGGCTCGAAATCGCTGCGGACCGCGGCGGCCGCGGCGCCCGGATTGCCGGCGAAGGCGAAGGCGAGCGCGCGCGCCGTGAAATAGGAGCGGCCCGCGAAGTCGAAGGGCCGTGCCGCGCGCTTCAGCCCGAGCCCCTGGCGCGTCACGGCGTGGCGCGAGGCCAGCCACTCCTCGACCTCGGCGATGGTCCAGCGGATCTTGGCGTCGTCGGCGAGCAGGCCCCGCAGCAGTTCGATGAGGCCGACCGGCAGGCGCTTGTCGCCGACGAGCGCCGTGTAGGAGCCGCTGTCGATGCGGGCGCGCAGCAGCGGCGTCTCGTCGAGGCCCGCCGCCGGATTGCGGCCGAGCAGCAGGAAGACGAGCGTCGCGCCGAGGCCGAAGACGTCGTCCGCCGGCTGGCCCTGCCCGCGCGCCCCGGGCGCCGCCATCGCCATTTCGATCGGCGCGAAAGCCGCCGGCTGCGAGACAGCGGGGCGGGTGCTGGCGCATTCGCCGAGCACGAACTGCCGGCGCGCATCGTCGCGGAAGAACAGATTTGCGGGATTGACGGCGCCATGGACGATGCCGGCCTCGTGCAGGGCCTTGAGCCCCGGCACGACGCGGCGGAGGAAGAGGCGAAGCGCGTCCTCCTCGCCGAGCGGCGATGTCGTCTCCTCTAGCGTCGCGACGCACCGCCCGCCCGCGGGTTTCGCGTAGAGAATGGCGAGATGCCGCCGCCCGCTGAGCGGCCAGTCGACGGGTCCCCAGGCGAGCGGCGTCAGCAGGTTCGGTGCTTCGAGGCGCCGCAGCCGCGGCATGATATCGACCCGCGGCAGCGCCGCGCGCTCGCAGATGAGGGCGAAGAAGGCCGGCTCGGCGCCGTCGCCGCGATCGGCGAGATAGGCCATGTTGGCGCCCGACCGCAGCTCGGCGAGAGGCCGGTCCGCATGGATCGCGTAATCGTCGAGGCCGACCGTCGCCTCGGGCGCGGCCCGGCTGCGCGCCTCTCTGGCCATGGCACAGTCACCGGAACGGTTCGCGGCGAGGCTAGCCCGGCGAGCACCAAGAGAAGGTTAATGCCGGCCCCGGCTCAGGCGCGGTGGAGGCGGCCGCCGCTCATCGGGCGCGGCGCCCCCGTCGTTCCCGGCACTGTGAGCGGCAGCCCGCGCAGCGAGCGCACCGCGAGATACGCGAAGGCCTGCGCCTCGAGCGCATCGCCGTCCCAGCCCACGGTCTCGACCGGCTCGACCGGAAGGCGGAGCTGCGCTTGCAGCGCCGCCATCAAGGCCGGATTGCGGCGCCCGCCGCCGGTGACGAGCCAGCGCCGCGCCGGCGCCGGAAAATGCTCCGCGGCGCGCGCGACGGCGGCCGCCGTCATCGCCGTCAGCGTCGCCGCGCCATCGGCGGGCGAGAGGCCGTCCGCGAGGCTCGCGGCGAAATCATCGCGGTCGAGCGATTTGGGCGGCGGGCGGTCGAAATAGGGATGGGCGAGGAAGGCGGCAAGGCGCGCCTCATCGGCCGTGCCGGCGCGCGCCAGGGCGCCGTCGCGGTCGATGGCCTCGCCCGTATGGCGCAGCGCCCAATCGTCGATGAGAGCGTTGCCGGGCCCGGTGTCGAAGGCGAGAACCGCCTCGGGCGCGTCGCCGAGCCAGGTGACGTTGGCGACGCCGCCGATATTGAGGATGGCGACCGGCTTCTCGAAGCCGGCGGCGAGCCCGGCATGAAAGAGCGGGACGAGGGGCGCGCCCTCGCCGCCCGCCGCCACATCGGCGCTGCGGAAGTCGCAGACGACATCGAGCCCGGTGAGCCGCGCGAGGAGGGCGCCGTCGCCGATCTGCCAGGTCCGCCGCTCCTGCGGCCGGTGCAGGATGGTATGGCCGTGAAAGCCGACGAGCTCGGCGTCGAGCTGGTGCTCGCCGAGAAGGCGCCGCACCGCCTCGGCATGCGCCTCGGTCAGCGCGCGCTCGACCGCCGCCACCGGCCCCTTGCCGCCGAGGACGCCGCGCAACGCCCGGCGCAGCTCCTCGGCATAGGGGATGGTGAGCGAGGGTCCCGGCCGCACCATGGCCGCGCCGTCCGTCTCGATGAAGGCCGCATCGATGCCGTCGAGCGAGGTGCCGCTCATGAGGCCGACGACCCGCAGCGGGTGGACGGAGGCGTCGCTCAATTGCCGCTCCCGGCATCGCCCTCTCCCTCTCGCGGAAAAGGGTCGGGGTGAGGGCATGCTCGGTGCTCAAACCGGCGACAGCGCCGGCATTGGGGGCTACCCTCCCCCTGCCCTCTCCCGCAAGCGGGAGAGGGCAAAGTTTGATTGGTCGTCCCGCGGCGCCTTGGTGCGCACAAAGATCTGCAATCCCTCACCGCCCTTCCCCGAATTGTCGCATCGCCCGCGATTGTGCTACACGGGCCGCCCCGCCGCCAAGGCGGCAGCTCTCGCTCCGGTCCGGTCATGACGACGCCCCGTTCGGCCTTCCTCGACGCCCTCGTTTCGCGCGGCTTTCTCCATCAATGCACCGATCTCGATGCCTTGGACGCGCTCGCGGCGGCGGGGCGGGTCACGGCCTATATCGGCTTCGACTGCACCGCCGACAGCCTCCATGTCGGCAACCTCATGCAGATCATGGCGCTGCGCTGGCTGCAGAAGACCGGGCACCGGCCGATCGTGCTGATGGGCGGCGGCACGACCAAGATCGGCGACCCTTCGGGGCGCGACGAGACGCGGCGCCTGCTCGACGAGGCCACCATCGCCGCCAATATGCGCGGCATCCGCCGCGCCTTCGATCGCTTCCTCACCTTCGGCGAGGGCGAGAGCGACGCGATCGAGGCCAACAACGCCGATTGGCTCGACGGCCTCGGCTATATCCCCTTCCTGCGCGACATCGGCCGCCATTTCTCGGTCAACCGCATGCTGACGCAGGACGCGGTGCGCCTGCGCCTCGAACGCGAGCAGCCGCTCTCCTTCATCGAGTTCAACTATGCGCTCCTCCAATCCTACGACTTCCTGGAGCTGGCGCGGCGGCATGGCTGCATCCTGCAGATGGGCGGCTCCGACCAATGGGGCAACATCATTGCCGGCGTCGAGCTCGGGCGCCGCGTCGACGGCCGCGCTCTCTTCGGCCTGACGACGCCGCTCATCGAGACGGCGAGCGGCGCCAAGATGGGAAAGACCGCGCAGGGCGCCGTCTGGCTCAACGAGGACCGCCTTTCGGTCTTCGATTACTGGCAGTTCTGGCGCAACACCGAGGACGCCGATGTCGGGCGGTTCCTGCGCCTCTTCACCGAGCTGCCGCTCGCCGAGATCGAGCGCCTCGAAGCGCTGGGCGGCGCCGAGATCAACGAGGCGAAGAAAGTGCTGGCGACCGAGGCGACGGCGCTCTGCCACGGGCGCGAGGCCGCCGCCGCCGCGGCGGAAACGGCGCGGCGCGTCTTCGAGGAAGGCGCGATCGGCGGCGAGCTGCCGGTCTTCGAGCTGCCGCGCGCCGCCCTCGAAGCCGGCATCCCGGCCTTCGAAGCCTTCGCGCGGGCGGGGCTCGCCGCCTCGAACAGCGAGGCGCGGCGCCTTATCAAGGGCGGCGGCGCCCGCATCAACGACAAGCCGGTCGAGGCGGAGACGCGCCCCGTCACCCTTGCCGATGTCGCGGCGGCCGGCGCCGTCAAACTCACCGCCGGCAAGAAGCGGCACGCGCTCCTGAAGCCAGTCTGAGGGCCCGCACGGCCTTCGATCAACATCTTGTGCGGCCGCCTGTATTTTACAGGTGAATAACAGGAGGCCCTCTAGATGTTGCTCCGCCGCTGCGACAGCAGCGCGCGTCCGGCCGGCGTCAGGCGGAGCACCGCGCCGCGGCCCGCGACATGCTCGCGCGCGAGGAGGCCGCGATCGCAGGCCTCTTCCCAGACGGGCAGCCCAGGGCAAGAGGTGCGCCAAGCCTGCATCACCTCGGCATAGCGGCGCTCTCTGCCCGCCGCCCATTCGAGAAGATCGAGGATCAAGGCATCGACAGCATCGCTCACGCACGCCTCCCGGGCCGACAGCATAGAGCGGCGGCGGACCGATGCGCGCCCCGTGCAGCGAAGAGATAAGCGATGCCAAAGAGCGCCGCAAGAACAAAACGTGACCCAAAGAAGCGAAAACCGGTCGGAGCCGCAACGCCCCGCGGCGGCCGACCCGCTGAAACGGGCCGGCCGCTCTGTTTCGCGCTGGTCGCCCAGCTCACCCGGCAGTGGGCGCCTGGTCGAGAAAGCCGGTCACGGCGCTGATGCGGCCATCCTCGGCGATGATGGCGAAATCGGTTCCGGCGGCGAAGACCGGCCCGCCCGCCGGCGCGAGCTCCCAACGGAAGCGAAGGCGGTCGTGATGGAAGTCGACGCCGCCCGTGCGGCGAAAGCGGTGGCCGGGGAAGCGGTCATGGACGCCGGCGATCAGCCGGTCGATGCCAGCCGGCGCTTCTGCCGCCATCAGCGGATCGAGGTAGCGGACATCCTCGGTGAAGGTGCGGGCGATGAGGGCGCGGCGGCGCGCCGCATCGGCCTCGTTCCAGACCGCGATGTAGCGGTCCGCCAATTCAGTGCAATCGACCATCTCAGTCAGTCTCCTTCATGGATGTGCCAGCTTGGCGATGGCGGCCCATCCTTCCGCGGCGAGCGCCCGGCGTCGATTACCTTGCAGGTCATTTCTCGCGGATCCCGCCGGCGTCGTCGCGAGCCCCTCGGGTCCGGCCGGAGGCCGGCCCAAGGACAGGCTCCGGCGAAGCAACCCAGCGGGCGGCGCTGTGGCCTGGATTGCTTCGCCGCGCGCGCAATGACGGGGCGGGACGCGGCTGGCTCGATGGCAGCGAATGTCACGCGTTCTTGCGTCCGCTGCATGCAATCGGGACTCTCGCCTCGATGTCGCGATCCTTCATGCTGCCGCCGCGCATGTTCTCCGAGGAGGAGATCGAGGCGCTGGTGCTGGGGTCGCGCTGGGTGGCACGGCAGGGCGACGAGCGCCGCGGCGCTCGACGCGCTCGCCAAGATCGCCGCCGTCTTGCCGCCCGACTTCGCCGAGAGCCTCGATGCCTCCGGCCTCCTCGTCGCCGGCGCCCATGCGGAGAGCGCGGCCGAGGCGATCGACCTCGGCCTCGTGCGCCAGGCGATCCGGCGCGAGCGCAAGCTCAGGATCGCCTATCGGAGCCGCAGCGGCGGCGCCTCGGAACGCGTCATCTGGCCGTTCGCCCTCGGCTTCTTCGAGCGCGTCCGCATGATCGCGGGGTGGTGCGAGCTGCGCCAGGATTTCCGCCATTTCCGCACCGACCGGATCGGCGAACTCCTGGTCCTCGACCAGCGCTGCACTTCCGTCTTCGTGCCTTCGTGTCGTTGTGGTTCAAATCGATCCGTCGGACTTTCACTTCACCGCATCGCCCTCCGGCTTCGCCGGCGCGGCAGACTGTCCCGGCGCGTCGAAGAGGAAGAGGTTGCGCAGGAAGCCGGGGGCGAGCGCGCTCAGCGGGTTGACCGTGATCGCCGGGTCATCGAGCGCACCGGCGGCGCGGAAATTGGCGGCGAAGAGCCCCTGGCCCTCGCCGCCTTGCAGCAGGTTGCCGATGACCGGGATGTTGCCGAGAAGGCTGTTGAGGCGGTAGGCGGGGACGATGGTGCCGGCGAGGTCGAGGGTGCCGCGGCCGAGATCGACGCTGCCGTCTGTTGTGACGCCGAGCGCGCCGCCCCAGGCGCGCAGACGGCTCACGGCGATGCGCCCCGCCTCGGCGGTGAAATCGCCGGTGAGGCGGTCAAAGGGAATGCCGTCGCCCGAGAGGAGGCTCGCGATCCCGCTGAAGGAGGCGAGGGCGAGCAGCTTCGCCAGCGCCGGGGCGTGGACAATGCGGTATTGCCCGCCATCGATATGGCCGACGAATTTCCGCGCCGCGCCTGCATCCTGTGCCTCGCCCGTCACGGCGAGGCGGCCGCCGGCGAGGTGATCCGAAATGTCAAAGAGACGCAGGGCGGCGCCGAGATCGCTCGTCTCGAAGGTGAAGGGCCGCTTGCCGCCGGCCTCGCCGAAGCGCAGCTCGATCTTGCCCTCGCCCCAGGGCGCGGCATCGAAGCGGGCGCTCTGCCAATGCCTGCCGTCGCTATAGAGCTGGAGAGTGGCGTCCCGCGCCTCGCGCTTCGGTCCGAGGATGAGGCGGCCGAATTGGGCATCGAGAACGAGGGGCGGCTCCGGCGCGGCGCCGCGCGGCCTTGTCAGCCCGGCGGCAAGGCCGCTCGCATCGAAAGCGGCACCGCGCAGATCGGCGCGCCAGCCGCCCTCGGCGCGGCGCAGGATTGTGCCGGTCATCTCCGTCTCGCCGAGGCGGAAGCGCTGGAGCTCGAGGCGCCGCAGCGCGGCGGCGTCGAAGGCGGCGGAGAGGCGGATATCGGCGCCGGCGCTCGCCAGCGTGGCGGCGCGGATCGCCGCGATGCGGCCCTCGGCAAGTGCGAGATCGAAGCGCGCCGTGGCGGGGCTGCCGGCGGGCTTCGTCCAGGCGAGATCGGGGACGGCGACCGCGGCGCGGCCCGCATCGAGGGCGATTTGCGCCGCCCCGCGCCGATCGGCTGAAGTCGTGACGCTCGCCTCGACCGCGAGCGGCCCCGCGACCTTCACCGCGTCGAGCGCCAGGCCGAGGCGGCGGCGCGTCGCATCGTCGAGCTCGGACTCGACCGTGTAGCGACTCCGCACGCCCGCGACCGGCTTGAAATTCTGCTGCCAGCCGATCGTCGCCGGCGCGCCCGCGATCTTCGCCTTGCCGTCGAGGCGCAGCCCCGCGCGGTCGAGATCGAGGCGCAGCTCGCCCTCGCTGAGGTCCTCACCCAGCACGATCCCGCCGAGCGCAACCCCGGACAGCGTCGCCTTGGCCGCGATGGCCACCTGGTCCAATGTCGTGCGGTGGTCGAGCGGGAATTTGAAGGCGAGGTGCGCGGCGGCGGCGCCGGCGACCCGCGCCGGATCGATGCCGAGCTCATGCGCATAGCGGAAGGGCTTGGCGTCGAGCACATCGAGCGCGTCGCGCAACGGCCCCTCGACATCGAGCTGGATGTCGATGTCCTGGTCCTTCTTGTCGAGATCGGTGATCGTGGCCGAGCCGGCGCGGAGCCTGATGCCGGCGAGCGCGCCGGCGGTCGGCGTCAGCACCATGCGGCTGCGGTCGAAGACCGCCGTTCCGTCGACGCCGCGCACCGGCGGCAGCGGCGCCAGGTAATCGACGGTCAAACCGCGCAGCGTCATGGCGCCGGAGAGCTCGTCGAGGGTGACGGCGTCCACGAAGTCGGGGGTCCGGCCGCCACCTGCAGTTCGAACCGCGGCGGCCGCCCCCATCTTGTCCTCCTCGGCGGCAGCCCCCACCCTGCCCTCCCCCGCAAGCGGGGGAGGGTTAGGGAGGAGCGGGGGAGGGTTAGAGAGGGGCGGGGGAGGGTCAGGGAAGGGGAGCGCGGCGAAGGCGGCGCGCGGATCCAGCTCGAGCTTCGCCGCGAGATGCGCCTCCTCGACGCTGCCGTCGCGGATGTTGCGCGTCACCCAGTCGCGCGCAGGAGGGGCGAGGTCCGGCGGCCAGAAGCGGGCGAGATCGTCGGCCGGCATGTGCCGAACCGTGGCTTCGACGGCAATCGCGAGCCGGTCTTGCCAATCGGCGGGATCGCGCAGCAGCTGCCGCGAATCGACGCCGTCGATCGTGCCCGCGAGGGCGAGGGCGGGGCCGCCGAGATCGAGCGCCAAGCTTTCGAGCGTGACGCGCGCCGCCGCCGCCTCGTAGCGCGCGCGGACGGAGCCGTATCCGACCGCGATCGGCGCCTGTCCGAGCCGCGGATCGAGAACCGAGCCCGGCCAAGAGGTGAGATCGACGCGCATCTCGCGCAGCCCGCCGCCCGCCGTATCGACGATCGCAACCACCGTGCCGCCGATGGGGACGCGCAGCCCCGCCGCCGGCGTCAGGACCGGCGCGACACGGCGCAGCTTCGACAAATCCCAGCCGGCGAGGGCGAGCTGCGCCGTCAGGCGATGCTCGGCGATGACGTAGCGAAAATCGCCGCTGAGCGCCGCGGTGCTCCCTTCGACGGCGACGGCGAGCGCGAAGCTGCCGGACGCGCCGGCCGGGCCGCGCAGAAAGGTTGCCGAGGCGCGCGGCGCCTGCCACTGCGTGCCGAGAAAGCGATCGGCGACGTCGAGACTGGCGCCGCGAATCCGCACCTCTTTCAGGTAGCCGAGCGGCCGAGCGCGGTCGGGAGCCGCCAGAAAATCGTGCCGGAAGAACTGCGTCAGCGCGCCGCTCGTCCCTGAGCCGCCGCCGATGCCGAGCTCGAAGGCTCCATCGCCGCCGCGCACCACGTGAAGGCGCGGCGCATCGACGATGATCCGCGTCGGCGCCAGCATGCCGTGGAAGAGCGCATCGAGGCTGAGGCCGAGGATGAAATCCGGAACAGAGGCGATGGCGGCGCCGCGATCATCCTCGAAGCGGATGCCGCGCGCCTGAAGCTCGACGCTGCGCCGGTCCTCGGCGAGCGACAGCACGGTGCCGGCGATGCGCAGGCGAAAGGCGCCGTCCGCCGGCGACAGCGCGCGCTCGAGCGCCGGCGTCAGGAGCGACAGCGACAGCGGCGCATAATCGAGGCGAAGGAAGAGAACGCCCAGCGCCAGGACGATGAACGCCATCGCCGCCCCCGCCGACTTCAGCGCCAGGGCGGCGATGCGGCGCGTCAGGCGCATGGGCGGGTGTGCTTGACCCTGCCGGCGGCGGCGCGCAGGCTGCGCCGCCGCGCGCGACAGGGTCTCGTCTTGAATGTCTCGATCGCTATCCTCGCTCTCTCGACGCATTCCTCCGACAAGCCTGCCGGCGCCCGCCGATGCGGCGCAGGCGCGGCGCGGGATCGAGGAGTGGATCGCCCTCGATGATAGCGCGGATCTCGCCGGCTTCGCGCGGAAACTTGCGGAGGATGCGGCGGGACGCCGCATCCTGGAGGCGGTCTTCGGCAACTCGCCTTTCTTGACGCGATGCTGCCTCAAGGAGGTGCGCCTCGTCCGGCAGTTCGTGCGGCACGGGCCCGAGGCCGCGCTGGAGCGGCTCATCCGCCGCGTCGAGCGCCGTCCGTCGCTGACGCGCGCCACCCAGCCGGCGGAACGCGCCGCGCTCATGGAGGCGCTGCGCATCGCGCGCCGCCGCGTCGCCCTCCTCGTCGCCCTCGCCGACATCACCGGGCTGTGGTCGCTGGACGAGGTCACGGGCGCGCTGAGCCGCTTCGCCGATGCGGCGCTGCAACGCGTCGCACGCCATCTTCTCGCAGCCGCAGCGGCCGCCGGCGAGATCGAGCGCGGCGACCCCGAGGACCCGGCGCGCGACAGCGGCCTCGTCATTCTCGGCATGGGCAAGCTCGGCGGGCGCGAGCTCAACTATTCGAGCGACATCGACCTCATCATTCTCTTCGACGCCGAGAAGCTGCGCTATCGCGGACGGACGAGCGTGCAGCAATGCGCCGCCCGGCTCGCGCGCGAGCTCGTCCGCATCCTCGAGGAGCGCACCTCCGAGGGCTATGTCTTCCGCGCCGATCTGCGCCTGCGCCCCGACCCTGCCTCGACGCCGCCCGCCCTCTCACTCGAAGCGGCGCTCACCTATTACGAGAGCGCGGGCCAGAATTGGGAGCGTGCCGCCCTCATCAAGGCGCGGCCCGTCGCCGGCGACCTCGCGGCGGGCGCCGCCTTCCTCGCCGAGCTGCGCCCCTTCCTCTGGCGCAAGCATCTCGATTTCGCCGCCATCCAGGACATCCATTCGATCAAGCGGCAGATCAACGCGCATCGCGGCGGCAGCCGCATCGCCGTCGCCGGGCACAATGTGAAGCTCGGCCGCGGCGGCATCCGCGAGATCGAGTTCTTCGCGCAGACGCAGCAGCTCATCTGGGGCGGAAGGATGCCGGAGCTGCGCCTCTCCGGCACTTGCGCCGCGCTGCAGGCGCTGGCGCGCGCCGAGCGGGTGACGCATCTCGTCGCGACCGAGATGGGCGCCGCCTATGTCTTCCTGCGCCGCGTCGAGCACCGCCTCCAGATGGTGGAGGACGCGCAGACGCATACTCTCCCCGAGGACGCCGACGGGCTGCGCCGTCTCGCGGTCTTCCTCGGCTATGCCGATGCCGACGCCTTCGCCGACGACCTCCGCCATCATCTGGGCCAGGTCGAGAAGCACTATGCCCGCCTCTTCGAGGAGGCGCCGAGCCTTGCCGGCCCCGGCAACCTCGTCTTCACCGGCATCGAGGACGACCCCGAGACGCTGGCGACGCTGCGCCGCCTCGGCTTCGCCGAGCCCGCCGCGGTGGCGGCCGCCATTCGCGGCTGGCACCATGGACGCTACCGGGCGATGCGCAGCCAGCGCGCCCGCGAGATCGTGACCGAGCTGGTGCCGGCGCTGCTGCGCGCGCTCGGCGCCACCGCCGACCCCGATCTCGCCTTCCTCCGCTTCGACCAGTTCATGGCGCGCCTGCCGGCGGGCGTGCAGCTCTTCTCGCTCCTCCACGCCAACCCGGCGCTCCTCGAGCTCGTCGCCGAGATCATGGGCGGCGCGCCGCGCCTCGCCGAGCAGCTCGCGCGCCACCCGCTGCTGCTCGACGGCGTGCTCTCGGCGGATTTCTTCGCGGCGCCGCCGGAGCCGCCGGCGCTCGCCGCCGAGTTCGAACGGGTCCTGGCGCCGGCGCGCGATTATTCCGACGTCCTCGACCTGGCGCGGCGCTGGGCGAACGACCGCAAGTTCCAGATCGGCGTCCACCTGCTCCGCCGCCGCATCGACGGCGAGGACGCCGGCGCCGCCTTCGCCGCCATCGCCGACACGGTCCTCGCCGGGCTGCTGCCGCGCGTTGCCGCCGAATTCGCCCGCGCGCATGGCGGCGTGCCCGGCGGCCGCTTCGCCGTCATCGGGCTCGGCAAGCTCGGCGGGCGCGAGATGACGGTCACCTCCGATCTCGACCTCATCCTCTTCTACGATGCGCCGGACGACGCCGCGTCGGACGGCGCCCGGCCGCTGCCCGCCGTCACCTATTTCGCCCGCCTCAGCCAGCGCTACATCAACGCGCTGACGGCACCGACGGCCGAGGGCCTCCTCTACGAGGTCGATATGCGCCTGCGTCCGTCGGGCAGCGCCGGCCCCATCGCCTCGAGCCTCGCCGCCTTCCGCCGCTACCATGACGAGCTCGCCTGGACCTGGGAGCACATGGCGCTGACGCGCGCCCGCCCCGTCGCCGGCGATCCCGCCCTCGCCGAGAGCGCGATGGGCCTCATCCGCGAGGTGCTGACGCGGCCGCGCGACGAGGATCGCCTCGTCCGCGACATCGCCGAGATGCGCGAGCGCGTGGCGGCGCAGCATCCGCGGCCGTCGCCCTTTGACGTGAAGCACCGCCGCGGCGGCCTCGTCGATGCCGAGTTCGTGGCCCAGTACCTGATGCTGCGCCATGCGCGCCGGCGCCCCGACCTCGTCCGCGCCAATACCGGCGCGGCGCTCGCCGCCCTCGCCGAGGCGGGCCTCATCGCGCCGGAGGCGGCGGCGGACATCGTCGTGGCGCTGCGCCTCTGGCGCCGCGTCCAGGGTCTGTTGAAGCTGGTGCTGGGCGATGCCGTCGAGGAGAAGGCGGCGGCGCCGGCGCTGCAGGCGGCGCTCACACGCGGGCCCGATCCGGTTGACTTCGCCCGCCTCTCGGCCGATATGGACGCCGCCGCCCGGCGGGTCCTCGGCCACTACCGCCGCATCATCGAGGAGCCGGCCGCGGCGGCGCGGGCGAGACTGGAAGAGGACGGAACGCCACGATGAGCCTCAGCACCGGAGATGCCGCGCCGGACTTCACGCTGCCGACCGATGGCGGCGGCACCGTCACGCTCTCGAAGCTGCGCGGGAAGAAGGTCATCCTCTATTTCTATCCGAAGGACGACACCTCGGGCTGCACCAAGGAGGCCTGCGGCTTCCGCGACGCGCTGCCGGATTTCTCCGAGGCGAAGGCGACCGTCATCGGCGTCTCGCGCGACAGCGTCGCCGCGCACGACAAGTTCAAGAAGAAGTACGCGCTGCCCTTCACCCTCGCCTCCGACGCCGAGGGCAAGGTCTGCGAAGCCTACGGCGTCTGGGTCGAGAAGAGCATGTATGGCCGCAAATACATGGGGATCGAGCGGACGACCTTCCTCATCGACGAGAAGGGCATCATCCGCGGGCTCTGGCCCAAGGTGAAGATCGCGGGCCATGTCGAGGAGGTGCTGGCGGCGGCGCAGGCGGCGTGAGCGGCCGCGCCGAAAGCGCCGGTCCTGCGCCTCGAAGCCTCACAGGATACGCCGTCGCCGTTCTGCGCGCCGCGGCGCCGGCCGAGAAGATCCGCCTAACGCGCGCCGCCGCCGCGGCGTGGCGCAGCGGCGGCCTCAGCGAGATCGGCGAAGAGCTCCCGCCGAACCGGCCGGCGCGTCCCGACCGGCCGCAGCTTCTCCCCCCGCGCCTCATGCCGAAGCGGCGGGCCGGCGCCGCGCGGGCGGGCCGCATCGCCCTCCTCCACGCCCTCGCGCATATCGAGCTCAACGCCGTCGACCTCGCCTGGGACCTGATCGCGCGCTTTGCCCGCCCGCCGCTGACGCAGGATTTCTGCGCGGAGTGGCTCGCCGTCGCCGCCGAAGAGGGCGAGCACTACGCGCTCCTGTCGGGGCGCCTCGCCGCGCTCGGCGCCGCCTATGGCGACCTCCCGGCCCATGACGGGCTCTGGCAGGCGGCGGCGGAGACCGCGCACGACGTGCTGGCGCGCCTCGCCATCGTGCCGCTCGTGCTGGAGGCGCGCGGCCTCGATGTGACGCCCGCGATGATCCGCCGCCTCGACGGCTTCGGCGACGGCGAGAGCGCGGCCATCCTGCGCCGCATCTATGCCGACGAGATCGGCCATGTGGCGACGGGACGGCGCTGGTTCGCCCGGCTCTGCGCCGCGCGCGGCCTGCCGCCGGCGGAGACCTTCCGGAGCCTCGTCCTTCGGCATTTCAAAGGCGGGCTCAAGCCGCCCTTCAACCGCGCCGCGCGCGATGCCGCCGGCCTTCCGCCCGCCTTCTACGAGGCCGCCCCGATGCCGGCGCCCGCGGCGGCGAAGCCCGCAGGCGCCCTTACTGATTGGCGAGGCCGTTCGGCCGGTTGAGGGTGGAGTAGTTCGGCTGGTTCGGCTGCCGCGCTACCTCCTCCGGCGGCGCCTTCAGGACCCGCCAGGCGCGCGTCACGTCGTTGCGGCACTCCGATTCGGCGACGCGCCGCTCGTCCTCGGCCTTCGCCAGCAGCTTGCGGACGAGCGCCGCCCGCACCTTGTCGGTCTCGAAGGCGAGGCGCGCCTTCGCCTGACCGATGTCGTAGGCGCAATCGGCGCGCGCCGTGGCGAGGGCGGGAAGGACGAGGCAGGCCGCCAGGGCGGCACGACGGAAGAGCATCGACATGGCCGGTTCGGAGCTCCGCATGACCGCGCCCCGCCGCGAGCGCGAGGGGCGCCAGCAAACTCCGAAAGCCGGCCGAACGTTCCGGGTAAAATCCCTACTCCGCCTCGCTCAGCGCGTCCGAGCCCTTGATGCGGGCGGCGAGCGCCGCCGAGAGGAAGCGGTCGAGGTCGCCGTCGAGGACGGCGCCGGTGTTGCTGGTTTCGACCCCGGTCCGCAGATCCTTCACCATCTGGTAGGGGTGGAGGACGTAGGAGCGGATCTGGTGGCCGAAGCCGATATCGGTTTTGGTCGCGTTGACCGCATCCGCCGCCGCCTCGCGCTTCTTCAGCTCCATCTCGTAGAGCTTGGCGCGCAGCATCTGCCAGGCCATCGCCCGGTTCTGGTGCTGCGAGCGCTCGCTCTGGACGGCGACGGCGATGCCGGTCGGGAGGTGGGTCAAGCGCACGGCGCTGTCGGTCTTGTTGACGTGCTGGCCGCCGGCGCCGGAGGAGCGGTAGGTGTCGGTGCGCACATCCTTGTCGAGGATCTCGATCTCGATCTTGTCGTCGATGACCGGCGAGACCCAGACCGCGGCGAAGCTCGTCTGGCGCCGCGCATTGGCGTCGAAGGGCGAGATGCGGACGAGGCGATGGACGCCGCTCTCGGTCTTCAGCCAGCCATAGGCGTCCTCGCCGACGACCTTCACCGTCGCCGATTTGATGCCGGCCTGCTCGCCGGCGCTCTCCTCCAGCCACTCGACCTTGTAGCCGTGCTGCTCGGCCCAGCGCACATACATGCGGAGCAGCATCTCGGCCCAATCCTGCGCCTCGGTGCCGCCTTCGCCGGCCTGGACCTGGAGGTAGCAGTCATTGCCGTCGGCCTCGCCCGAGAGCAGGCTTTCGAGCTCGCGCTTGCCGACCTCGGCGCGCAGCTTGTCGAGGCTGGCCGCGGCCTCGGCGATGATCGCCTCGTCGCCCTCGGCCTCGGCGAGCTCGGCAAGGCCGAGCTGGTCATCGAGCTCGCGCTCGATCTTGCGATAGCCCGAGATGGCGCGGTCGAGCTTGTTGCGCTCGCGCAGCAGCGCCTGCGCCTCCTCCGGCTTCTCCCAGAGCTTCGGATCCTCGGCCCGGGCGTTCAGCTCGTCGAGCCGGCGCGTCGCATGATCCCAGTCAAAGATGCCTCCTCAGCAGGGCGAGGGAGCCTCTGATCTCCTCGGCCACCGCTTGAATTTCCGCACGCATGATCAGATCCTCTCGGAATTCGTCGCTTGTCGTCCTGTCCGGCATGGCTCCGGCGGGCCGCGGCTCGCCGCCGCAGGGCGGGCAGGCCGGCGCGGCGGTGTTCTACGACACCGGCAACGGCCGGCAAAGCGCGAAACGCTAATAGAGCCCGCCGGTGCCGGTGACGGGCGCCGGTTGCGGGACCGGAGCCGGCAGCCCCGCCGCCGTCGCGGCGGCCGGCGCCGCGCCTTCGACCGCGGCATCGCTCTCGCCATAGCCGTTGACGACGACGCTGTCGCCGGTGGGCTCGGTGCCGGGCTTGAAGGCCTCGTAGATGACGTTGCGGTCGCCGGGACGCGCCGGCTGGCCGGTCGCGGCGTTGACGCGGACGAGGCGCAGCCCCGGCGGAATGCGGAACTCGGTCGCCGGCTGGTCCTGCAGCGCCGCCGCCATGAAGTCGCGGAAGATGGGGGCAGCGTTGTGCGCCCCCTCCTCGTGCTCGCCGAGAGTGCGCGGATCGTCGAAGCCGACATAGACGGCGCAGACGAGATCGGGCGAGAAGCCGACGAACCAATTGTCCTTGAAGTCGCTGGTGGTTCCGGTCTTGCCGGCGAGCGGCTTGCCGACCGAGGCGACGATGCGACCCGTGCCGCGCTGCACGACGCCTTCGAGAATCGAGACCATCTGATAGGCGGTGCGCGGATCCTCGATCGTCTCGCGCGTGTCGGGCAGCTCGGGCGGCGCCTGGCCGTGCCAGTCGACATTGCTGCAGTCGGGGCAGGGCCGCTCGTCGGCGCGGAAGATCGTCTTGCCGTTGCGGTCCTGGACGCGGTCGATGAAGGTGGCGGTGACGCGCTTGCCGCCATTGACGATCATCGCATAGGCCGTCGCCATGCGGAGCGGCGTCGTCTCGCCGGCGCCGAGCAGCATCGAATATTGCAGCGGCATGTTGTCGATGACGCCGAACTTCGCCGCGTATTGCGCGACCTTGTCGAGGCCGACGACCTGGCCGAGCCGCGCCGTCATCAAATTCTTCGAATCCTCGACGCCGACGCGCAGCGTCGTCGGTCCGGAGAATTTGGTGGCGTTGTAGTTGTGCGGGCGCCATTTCGGCAGGCCCGGCCCTTGATCCACGACGAAGGGCGCATCGAGGATGAGCGATGACGGCGTGAAGCCGTTGTCGAGCGCCGCCATGTAGACGAACGGCTTGAAGGAGGAGCCGGGCTGGCGCTTTGCCTGCGTCGCCCGATCGAACTGGCTCATCTCGTAGCTGTAGCCGCCGGTAATGGCAAGAACGCGGCCCGTATGCGGATCCATCGCGACAAGCGCGCCCGAGACCTCGGGGATCTGGCGAAGCCCGAAGGCGGCGCGGCCGGCCTTGTCGGCGCCGAGCGGCTCGACGAGGACGACATCGCCCGCCTTCACGACATCGGCGGCGCTTTTGGGCGGCGGGCCCACCCGCTGGTCGGCCAGCTCGGGCCGCGCCCAGCGCAGCTCCTCGAAGGGAATGCGGCCGCGCGTCCCATCGGCGAGGGCGATGGCGGCGCCCTCCGCGTCATCGGCGAGGACGACGGCGAGGCGCCACGGCGTCGCCCCCGGCGGCACCGGCACGGCGGCGAGCTTGGCGATGAGATCCGGCGCCGCGGGGTCGAGATGCGCGAGGGCGCCGCGCCAGCCGTGGCGGCGGTCGTAATTGACGAGGCCGTCGCGCAAGGAGCGGTCGGCGATCGCCTGAAGCTTGGGATCGAGGCTGGTGCGGACGGAGAGGCCGCCCTCATAGACCGCCTTCTCGCCGAAGCGGGCGAGGAGCTGGCGCCGCACCTCCTCGGCGAAATAGGGGGCGACCACCGTGTCGCCGGCTTCGCTCCGCCGCGTCTCCAAGGGCGCGGCGATCGCCGCCGCCGCGGCCGCGGCGGAGATGTAGCCGTCCTCCTGCATGCGGCCGATGACCCAGTCGCGCCGCGCCTTGGCTTCCCGGGGAAAGCGCTGCGGGTTGTAGTTGTTGGGCGCCTTCGGCAGAGCGCCGAGAAACGCCGCCTCCTCGATCGTGAGCTGGTCGAGCGATTTGTTGAAATAATTGAGCGCCGCCGCCGCGACGCCGTAGGAGCCGCCGCCGAGATAGATCTCGTTGAGGTAGAGTTCAAGGATGCGGTCCTTGGAGAGCGTGCGCTCGATGCGGAGCGCCAGCAGCGCCTCCTTGATCTTGCGCTCGAGCGAGACCTCGTTGGTCAGGAGGAAATTCTTCGCGACCTGCTGGGTGATGGTCGAGGCGCCGACCGGTCGGCGATTCGAGCCGAGATGCAGGAGGTCGCTGACGGCGGCGCGCAGCATCGAGGGAATGTCGATGCCGGGATGCGAATAGAAGTTCTTGTCCTCGGCGGAGAGAAAGGCGTCGATGACGCGCGGCGGGATGGCGCTGATCGGCACGAAAATGCGCCGCTCGGTCGCATATTCGGCGAGGAGCCGCCCGTCGCCGGCATGGACGCGTGTCACGATCGGCGGCTCGTAATCGGCAAGCTGCTTGTAGTCGGGCAGGTCGCGGCTGAAATGCCAATAGGCGAGCCCGGCGAGACCGGCGCCGAAGATGCCGAGGACGAGCCCCAGCACGACAAGGACCTTGATCACTCTCATGGTCGCGAACGCCGCCGCAATCGAGGAGCGCCCGGTACGGGCCGAAGACGCATTCTAGTCCCTTCGCCAGTGCAGCGGTATGAGCATTCCGGTTGCCGCCCTCGCCCGCGGCGCTTCCTTCGGGTGAGACATAAGGGGGATCGGCGCCGGATCAAGAAGCCATTGTGGGGCGGTGCCCGTCACGGTATCGTAGCCGCGCGAACACCGCAGTCTGCCAATCGGCCGCATCGGCGGCCGGGCGGCGGCGCCGCGATGGGCCCCGCGGAGCGACGCCGACCGGCGTCGCCGGCCGGCCTTCCCGAGGCGCTTCGACAGTGCGGATTGGATGAAACCCCGAAGCTTGATCCGAGACACTCGGATCGCGGCTGCCCTGTGAGTTCCGCCATGACATCGCGAGATGGGCCTTTCGACGGATTACCCGGATGCGCAGCCGGCTTCGCCCTAGACAGGAAGGCGCGGCCGCCCGTCATTCGCGCGGGCCGCCCGGCGCCTCCCGGAGTTCGGCCCCTATGGCAAAACGCATGCTCATCGATGCGACGCATTCCGAGGAGACTCGGGTCGTCGTCCTCGACGGCAACCGTCTCGACGAGTTCGATTTCGAGACTTCGACCAAGAAACAGGTAAAAGGCAACATCTACCTCGCCAAGGTGACGCGCGTAGAGCCGTCGCTGCAGGCCGCCTTCGTCGAATTCGGCGGCAACCGTCACGGCTTCCTCGCCTTCAGCGAGATCCATCCCGACTACTACCGCATCCCGGTCGGCGACCGCCCGCACCGCGAGCAGGACCATGATGGGGGCGACGAGGCGCAGCATGAGCCCGCGGGCGCGCCGCCGGAGCCCCAGTCGAACGCGCTCGAGGAGGGCATCGCCGCCGCCGAGGAAAGGCTGCCTTGGGATGAGGAACCGGCTGCCCCCGCTGTCGCAGCGGAGCCCGGCGGCGGAAGCGAGGACGAGCCGGCCGAGGACGGCGCCGCCGATCGTGGTGCCGTCGAGCCGGACCCGCCTGCGCCCGCCGAGGACGCGCCGAGCGCTCCCGCACCGGCGCCGCTCGCGGCGGCGGAGGCGGATGCGGCAGCTTATCCGCAGGCGCCGGCCGCCGGCGCCGACACGGCCGAGGCCGCAGCCCCGGAGCCGCGGAGCCAGGCGGAGGCAAGCCCCCACGATGTCCTGACCCGAGCCGTTCCGGAGACGACCTCGAGCGAAGCCGCATCGGCGGCGGAGACGGATGCGGCGGCCGAGGCGGTGGAAGCCGCCGCCGAGGTCGCGCATGAAGCGTCGATGGAACGGGCGGGCGAGGCGCACACCATCGAGACGGTCGGCGGCGACGAGTTCGAAGAGGCGGCGCGACAGCGCTCGCGCTCGCTGCGGCATTACAAGATCCAGGAGGTCATCAAGCGGCGCCAGATCATGCTGGTGCAGGTGACGAAGGAGGAGCGGGGCAACAAGGGCGCGGCGCTCACCACGTATCTCTCGCTCGCCGGGCGCTACTGCGTCCTCATGCCCAACACGGCGCGCGGCGGCGGCGTCTCGCGCAAGATCACCAGCGTCGCCGACCGCCGGCGCCTCAAGGAGATTCTCGACGATCTCGACCTGCCCGAGGGCATGGGGGTCATCGTCCGCACCGCCGGCAGCGAGCGCTCCAAGGCGGAGATCAAGCGCGACCTCGAATACCTGCTCCGCCTCTGGGACGAGATCCGGAACCTCACGCTGCAATCGACGGCGCCGGCCCTCATCTATGAGGAGGGCAACCTCATCAAGCGCTCGATCCGCGACCTCTATACGCGCGACATCGACGAGGTGCTGGTCGAAGGCGAGGAAGGCTACAAGACGGCGAAAGCCTTCATGAAGATGCTGATGCCGAGCCATGCGAAGCGCGTCCAGCCCTATCGCGACCCGGCCATCCCCCTCCTTCACCGCTTCCAGGTCGAGACCCAGATCGACGCGATCCATTCGCCGGTGGTGCAGCTCCGCTCCGGCGGCTACATCGTCATCAACCCGACGGAGGCGCTGGTCGCGATCGACGTCAATTCCGGCCGCTCGACCAAGGAGCGCAATATCGAGGAGACGGCGCTCCGCACCAATCTCGAAGCCGCCGAGGAGATCGCGCGCCAGTTGCGCCTGCGCGACCTCGCCGGGCTCATCGTCATCGACTTCATCGACATGGAGGAGCATCGCAACCAGAGCGCGGTCGAGCGCCGCCTCAAAGACGCGATGCGGCACGACCGGGCGCGCATCCAATTGGGCCGGATCAGCCCCTTCGGCCTCCTGGAGCTGTCGCGCCAACGCCTGCGCCCGTCGCTGGTCGAGGCCTCGACCCAGCCCTGCCCGCATTGCAACGGCACGGGCCATATCCGCTCGACCGAATCGACCGCCCTCCACGTGCTGCGCGCCATCGAGGAGGAAGGCATTCGCCGGCGCTCGGCCGAGATCTGCCTCTACGTTCCGACCAATGTCGCGCTTTACATCCTCAACCAGAAGCGCGAGGCGCTGGCGCAGATCGAGCAGCGCTACGGCTTCCGCGTCACGCTGGGGCGCGATGACAGCCTCATCCCGCCCGCCTTCCGCCTCGAGCGCCTGCGCGCCTTGACGGCGGCGGAAGCCGCGGCGATTCCCGCCGCGGTGGCCCAGATTCCGCCGCCCGCCGAGATCGAGGAGGACGAGGAGGCGGAGGCGGCGGAGCAAGCGCCGTCCGCCGCCGAGCGGCCGGAGGCGGCGGGCGAGGAGGAGCGCGGCCGCCGCCGCCGCCGGCGCCGCCGGCGCCGCCGGCCGGGCGAGGAGCACGAGGCCGGATTCGCGCATCACCCCCCGCCGGGTGCGGGCGAAGGCGAAGCGACGGAAATGGCGATGAGCGGGCACGAAGCCGGCGCGGCCCATGCCGAGGCGGCGGCGGCCGAGAGCGCGGAGGCGGCGCCTCCGGGCGCCGCGGCGGAGGACGAGGGTGCGGGGCGCCGCCGCCGGCGGCGCGGCCGGCGCGGCGGCCGGCGGCGGATGCACGGGGAGGCGCCGGCGGGCGGCGAAGACGGCCATGCGCCCGCTTCCGCCTCGAAACCCGGCGCGGCGCCCCATGCTGCGGCCGATACCATCGAGATCGTCCCGGCGCCGGTCGGACGCGAGGACGAGCCGGCCGAGCAGTCGATCGCAGCCGCCTTCTCCGTCTCGCCGGTGAGCGTCGCCGAGGAGGCGATCGGCGCCGCTTCGGCGCCGGTTGCCGACGGCGCCGACACCCGGCACGGCGAGGCTTCGCACCAGCCACCGCAGCCGGCCGAGCCGCCGGCCGGCGACGCTGCTCCCGCCGAGGCCGGGGCCGGCGAAGCCGCGCCGGCCGCCCCCTCAGCCGAAACGGAACCTCACCCGGCCCCGCCCGGCAGCGGATCGACCATGCCGGAGCCGACGCTCGTCACCGAGAAACCGGCGAACCCCAAGCGCGGCTGGTGGCAGCGGCTGATGCAGTCCTGAGTCGAGCGATTGGGACCCCGGCGAAGCGCGGCGTCATGATGCGCTTGCGCCCACAGCTGGCGACGATGCCGATCGCTGCGTTCGTCGTTCGCGATCGAGCCAGGTGCTGAGCATCAGCACGTTCCAAAGGAAATGTTCGCGGTTGGTACGGCCGGTGAGGTGCGCCGCCCAGGCGGCCCTCGCCCCGGCCACATCGAGAGACGGGATCTGGCGCAGGCGCGAGGTGGCGAGGAACTCCTCTGCCCAGTCTCGCAGTGGGCCGCGCAGCCAAGCGCCGAGCGGCACGGCGAAGCCGCTCTTCGGACGTGCCGTCAGATTTGGTGGCACGTAGCGAGCGAGGATCAAGCGCAGGACGCGCTTACCGGCGCCGCGGTGCAGGAGGAGGCGACGGGGAAGGCTCCACACGAGCTCGACGAGGCGGTGGTCGAGCATGGGGACCCGAACTTCGAGGCCGACAGCCATGCTCGCTCGGTCGACCTTTGTGAGGACGTCGTTGGGCAAATACCAGGCAAGGTCAAGACATTGCATGAGGCGTACAGGATCGCGCTCGGCCGAGAGAGCCGCTGCAACAGCATCAAAGGACTCCTCGCCCGTGCTCAGCGGCCCCACGCCTGTGAGGCGGCGATAAGCATCGATTGGCGTCGCCGTAGCCAGCACTGCCGCCAGCTTGGTGAGCTTGTCCGCTAGTTGTGGCGGACAATGGTGCGCAAGAACCAAGCCGGCCAGGCCCTCCCATGCCGTCGGAGGGACTGCGCGCAAGGCTGCAGCAAAGGCGCGCCTCAGCAGCGACGGCGCCATCGCCAGCGTCGAATGGAGCGCGGCGAGGCGATGGCGGTTGTAGCCGGCGAAGACCTCGTCCCCCCCATCGCCCGAAAGGACCACCTTGACATGGCGCCGCGCCAACGTGGCGACGAGTACCGCCGGAATCTGCGAAGAATCGGCAAAGGGCTCATCATAGATCTCGGTAAGGCGCGGAATGACCGCGAGCGCTTCCGCCGGCGTCACCACCAGTGATTCGTGATATGTTCCGAGATGCTGAGCGATGCGGCGCGCATGGGCGGATTCATCGTGCGAGGACTCCGCGAAGCCGATCGTGAAACTGCTAACAGGTCCCGGTTGCACCTGTCGCATCATCGCGACCACGGCGCTCGAGTCAATGCCGCCCGAAAGGAATGCGCCGATCGGCACATCAGCTGTCATCTGGCGTCGCACGGCATCGCGCAGCAAATTCTCGACGCGCTCGGCCGCCTCACCGAGCGTCGCCCTGCGCAGGCCCGCGTCGCGCTCGCAGAGCCGCACCGGGTCCCAGTAGCGGTGGCTCCGCACCTCGCCGGAGGAGTTGATGGTGAGCAGCGTGCCGGGCTCCAGCTTGTAGACGCCCGCGAAGATCGAGGCCGGCGCCGGCACGTTGCTGTACCGCAGGAATCGTGCGATCGCCGTCGGGTCGAGGGTTGCCCGCCAGGCGGGATGCGCCCGCAAAGCGCGAAGTTCGGACCCGAACACGAAGATTTCGCCAAAGCGCGCCCAATAGAGCGGCTTGATGCCCAGGCGATCGCGCGCCAGCGCAAGCCATCGCTCGGTCCGATGCCATGCGGCAAAGGCGAACATGCCGTTGGCGCGCTCAAGTGCTCTCTCGACGCCCCAGGCGGCGATCGCCTCGACCAATACCTCTGAGTCCGATTGGCTGCGCCAGGGCGGCGAGCGCGCGCCGTCTAGCGCACACCGCAACTCGCGGTAATTATACAGCTCGCCGTTATATACGAGCACAATGCGGCCATCTGCCGAAACCATCGGCTGCGCGCCCGAGGAAGACAGATCGATCACGGCGAGACGCTGATGGCCCAAAGCGATGCCGGCCTCGCCGTCGACCCAGGAACCGCTGCCATCGGGTCCGCGGTGACGCAAGCTACCTGCCATTGCGCTCGCTTGTCGCCTTAGCACCGCAGCGTCGGCCCGCGCCCGACGATCGAAGATGCCAGCCAGTCCGCACACCTGGTTAACCCGCCGTCACGCTCGCCAACGGCATAGCAGCATTTGTCGGCACAGCCTAGCCCGAGACAGTGGCACCGGTGCCGAAATTCCTCACAGCATGTTTCTTGCTTCGACCTGCGAAATCCTGTCGTTATGATCGGCGAAACGCGTGCCCAGGTGGGAACTTGATGCGGCCTGTTGACCGGATATTCGGGGGTGCGGCGCCGTTTCTGCGCTATTCCTCGGTCCTGCTCCTAACGGCTTTTTGCGTGATCGCCGTGATCGATCGCATCGATCTGAATGGGCTCCGCTATTCGTTCGCCAGGATCGACCCGGGCCATATGGCCATCGCCATCACGGCTCTGAGCGGCGGCTTTGCGCTTTCCTGTCTGCGCATCAAATTAGCGGCAAGCGATCTCGGTTATCGTCTGTCCGCTCGGCATGCAGTGGCGGCGCTGAGTCTCGGCCAGCTTGGCGGCAGCGCGTTCTTCCAGGTGGTCGGGCAAACGATTGCGCGAAGCGCCTTTCTTGGCCGCCACGGTGTTCCCGTGGCGGGCGCCATTGTCCTCACCGGTTACGAGCGGCTCTGCGCCGTGGCGATCTCTCTCGGGCTTGCCCTCTGGGGCGGATTATTTCTTTTTGGTAGGATCACCTGGGATCTCGACGCCGATGGGGCCGTCCTCGCGGAAGTCCTCGGCGGGATCGCCCTAGCCGCGGGTGCCGGCGCCGCGTTCGGCTGGGGCGCGTCGGCTCAGCGCTTCATTGAGGCGGCCTTCGGCGGCGGCGCGCTCAGGCGTATCGCGCGCACCCTGGTGCTCAGCGCCGGCGTTCAGCTCTTGACGATGAGCGCTTACGTGTCGCTGGCTCGAGCGCTGATGCCGGAATCTGCCGTGACAAACCTTGCCGCCGCATCGGCAGTGGTCATGTTGGCCGCGGCGCTCCCGGTGAGCTTTGCTGGTTGGGGCATTCGCGAACTGAGCACCGTCTATGCACTGGGCTTGGTCGGGTTCGCCAGCGACGACGCCGTGGTCGTCGCGATCCTTATCGGCTCGATCGCCATCGCCATCACCGCCCTGATGGCACTGCTCTCGCTCACTCTGACGGGGCGGCGCCGTACCCTTTCGGTCGCAACCGTCCCCGCTGCCGCGCATCGCCTCGACTACGAGGCAGTACTCGTTTGGGTCATGCCGATAGCTGCCGCAACGGCCGTCTTCTTCCAGGTTTTCGTCCCGCTCGCGAACGCGCGTCTCAATGTTAACCTCGCCGATCCGCCGGCGATCATCGGGGCCGTGGTCTTCGCCGCGATCCACGTGACGCGGCGACACGCACCATTGTGGCGCTTGCCAGGCCTCAACCTTCACATCTGTTTTGCGACCGGCGTGCTGCTCCTTTCCTTCCTGCACGGGTGGTCATCCATTGGTTGGACGGATTGGGCTTTTGTCAATCGTACGATCGGTTGGTTCATCCTCCTCGCCTATGGTGCGACTGGCGCGCTCCTCGTCCTACGTGCCGGAGAGAGCGGGTTTTCCCTGCTTCTGCGCACCTATGTCGCGGTAGGGCTCGCCATCGCCGCGCTTGACACGGCGCTGCTCTCTGTCCTGACGGCAGGCGCACAGCTACCGGCCGCGATTACTCATTACCGCCTCGAGGGGCTGTCGCAGAATCCGAACGCTTTCGCACTACAATTGCTGCTGGTTTTCGCCGCTGCCGCGACCGCACTTCGAGCTGGACGAACGCAGCTCCTGGTTTTGTCCGCAGCGATGTTCGCGATCTGGCTGACCTCGTCGCGTGCTGGCTGGGGAACGCTGCTGGTTACAGCGTTGGCCGCCGTTCTTGTGCACGCTGTTACGGCCCGTCGCATGCTCGTCGCCGTCGCCCTCACCGTGCTGGCGACGCTGCTCTTTGCGTATCTGCCCACGATCGTCACCTTGCTGCTCGTCGCGGTCCATCATCTGCTCGCGATGTTCGGTCACGATGGCGCCATCAATCTCACACCTGCTTCCGTCTTCACCAATGCGGCATCTCGATACGAAGGAGCGAATGCCGAACGGATGATCAGCCTCATCGGAGGATGGAGGCTCTTCATTGCCCACCCGATCTTCGGCGCCGGACTCGGCACCTTCATCGAAGGCTACACGCGCGCGCACGGCATCCCTCTTGTCATCCATTCGACGCCCCTCTGGCTTGCCGCTGAGCTGGGCCTCATCGGGCTCGCCGCAATCGCCATTCCCGCGATCCGCGTGCTCATGCGCGAGTTCCATCAGCGGGAACCGCGGGAACCGGCCGGAAACTTCCTGATCCTCGCCCTCCTCGCCTTCGGTACAATGGGGCTCGCTCACGACCTGCTCTATCAGCGTGCGCCTTGGCTTCTTCTCGGCGCGGCCCTCGCTCGTCGTACGGCGCAGCGCCAAGTACCAGCTCGCGACGAAGCCGGATGAGCGCGCCAGCCCCATGCGAGCGCCCAAAACTCGCTTTCATTGTCACGGAGGATTGGTACTTCTGGTCACATCGCTTGCCGAGCGCGCGCGCGGCGCAGGGGCTCGGCTATGAGGTCGTGCTCATCACCCGAGTCGGCCCTTATCGCGACCGCATCCGGGCCGTGGGAGTCGAGGTGGTTCCCTGGTCCGTACGACGCGCCGGGCTCGGCCCGATTTCCGAGCTGCGCTCGATCCTTGCCCTGGCGCGGCTGCTGCGCGCGCATCGACCGAGCGTCGTCCACAATGTCGCGCTGAAGCCGGCCATTTATGGCACGATCGCGGCGAAACTCACCCGCATTCCCGCCATCGTTAATTCCGTCACGGGCTTCGGCTTCCTCTTCGCGTCGGGCAAGATCGTCGCCAGCGCCACTGGATATTGTCTCTTGCACCTATTGCGTCTGTTGTCGCGCTCGCAGCGAGTGATCACGATTTGCCAAAACGAGGACGACGCGGCGCTGATCTTCAGGCGCGGTCCGCGAGCGGGGCTGCGGATCATCCGCGGCTCGGGCGTCGATGTACGCCACTTCACTCCAACGCCCGAACCGGCGCCGCCGCCGGTTGCCGTCCTCGTCGGACGCATGCTTTGGGAGAAAGGGGTGGGCGACCTCGTAGAGGCGGCGATGCTGCTGAAAGAGCGTGGGAGTGCTCTGCGCATCGTCCTTGTCGGACCGATCGACGAGGAAAACCCAGGGGCAATCCGCGAGGCGACGCTGCTCTCGTGGCACCATCAGGGGCTGATCGAGTGGCGCGGCGCGCGCGACGACATCGCCGAAATCTGGAAGGAGGCGCACATCGCCGTGCTGCCCTCGCATCGGGAGGGATTGCCGAAGGCATTGCTCGAAGCGGCCGCCTGCGCCCGGCCGATCGTGACCACGAATGTCCCGGGATGCCGCGAGGTGGTGACCGACGGCATCACTGGGCTGCTTGTCCCGCCGCGTGATCCGCAGGCCCTCGCCTCTGCCCTCGACCGGCTTGCGACGTCGCCGATATTGCGTGCGCGCATGGGAGAGGCCGGTCGCGCCAAGGTGGTCGCGGAGTTCGCCAACGAGGTGGTGATGGAGAAGGTCTCCGCCGTCTACGAAGAGGTCGGGAAATGGGCGGTCCGCGTCACGCCGCGCTGCGCGGTGGCTCGGCGGTCTCCAGTGCAGCCCACTAAGACCTTACGCAGATGATCGCCTTTGGGCGCGGACGGGCGACGGCGTTAGTTAGCGCACGATCGTCGCCGTGAGGCCGGCGCCGCGCGGGTCGGCTTCGACGGCGCAATCGGGCTTGCTGGCGGGCAGGCCGCTCGGGCACAGCACCGCATTGACGGCGCCGAGACCCTTCGCCGCGCTCGCCTGCCGGCCGGGGAGCGACACGCCGGATTCGGCGTAGAGCGCGCCCGGGGCCGCGGCGAAGAGGCGCGGCGCCGACAGCGCGCCATCGAGCGACTGCCGCGTCTTCAAGGCGTTCGACGCCGCCTCGACCAGCGCTTGCGCGCCGCTGCGGTCGCCGCCCGCGGCGAAGGCGGCGAGCAGCTTGCCGGTATTGTCGTTGGCCCACAGCATCGCCGCCCCGGAGAGGCCGTCCGAGCGCGCGCTCGGCACGGCGGCGCTCGCCAGGATGCCGGTGCCGCCGAGCGCCTGGCCGGCGCCGAATTTGCGGCCCATGGTCAGAGCGCAGGCGACGGCGGCGCCGCCGGAGTCGACGACGACGAAGCCAGTCGCGGCATCGCCCTCCTCCGGATCGACGGCGGGCGCGGCCGGGAGCATCGCCGCCGCCGCATCGGCAACGGCGAGCTCGCGGCGGCCGATCTCCGCCGCGTCGGCGCGGCCCGATCCCGCGATCGTGCGCAGCACCTCGGTATAGAGCGAGGTGCCCGCCGTGCCGTTCACCTTCTCCCAGAGCTGGCGCGCGAGGTTGCCGCCCGGTCCTGGGGTGAAGTAGAGGCGATCGTCGCCGAAGGCGAGCCCCTGCGGCTTCGTCCAGGCCGGCGCGTAGTCGCGCAGCGCCGCCGCATCGATGGCGCCGTTGCTGCCGGCGGCGATGGCATCAGCGACGGCGCCCGTATAGATGCCGTTGGCGCCGTGCTGGCGCAGCGCCGAGAGGATGTCGGCGAGCTGGCCCTGCGGCAGCGTCTCGCCCTCGGCGAGCGGTTTTCCGCTCGGCCCCGTGATGTCGGCATGCGCCGCCGCGATGTCGCGGATGAGGGCGTGGGAGACTGGCATCCCGAAGCGCGCCAGATTCTCCGCCGGCGAGACGAGCTGCTCCCAGCGCAGCTTGCCGTACTTGGCGTGCAGCGCGAACAGCCCGCGCGCCAGCGCCGGCATGCCGATCGCGGCGCCCTCGCGCGGCGGGCGCGGCAGAAATTCGAGCGCTTCGGTCACCGGCGCCGGCGCCTGGCGGCGAATGCCGAAGAGCGATTTGTTCTCGACATAGGCGGGGCGGGCGACGCAGGCGCCGCCGCCGCCGAGCCCGGCGCGCGAGGGCAAGGTCACGGCGAGGGCGAGGCCCAAGGCTACCGCCGCGTCGGTCGCATCGCCGCCGGCGGTCAAGATGTCGCGGGCGACGCGCACGGCGCGCGGCTCGTCGGCGGCGACGAAGCCCGAGGCGACCGGCGTCGAGCCCGCGAGTTTCACGGGCGAGCCGCTGTTCGCGCAGGAGGCGACAAGGCTCGCCGCGAGCAGGATCGCGCATTGACGCCGCGCCCAACTCGGGCCAATTGTACGGCGATCCTCGGGAATGCCCTTGCCGCTCTCCGTCATCTTCCGCCGCGCCCTTTGCGCTCTGTCGATCCTCGCTTGCGCGGCGCCGCGCCTCGCCGCCGCGCAGGAATCCGGATCCGGCGGCGGGATCGGCTTCATTCGCGATGCCGAGATCGAGGGCGCCATCCGGCTCTGGGTCACGCCGGTCTTCACGGCGGCCGGGCTCGACGCCGCGGCGGTGCACATCTATCTGGTCAACGACCCGCGCATCAACTCCTTTGTCGCCGGCGGCCAGAACGTCTTCATCAATACGGGCCTCCTCACCCGCAGCCGCAACCCCAACCAGGTCATCGGCGTCATCGCCCACGAGACGGGGCACATCGCCGGCGGTCATCTGGCGCGCAGCCAAGAGGAGCTGCGCAACGACACGATCAAGGGCATCATCGCGACGGTGCTCGGCGCCGGCGCCGCGGTGCTGGCGCATGGCCAGGGCGCGGGCGCCGTGCTGCCGAGCGGCGAGGGCGTCGCGCTGCAATCCTTCCTTCACTACTCCGTCGAGCAGGAGGCGCGCGCCGACCAGGCGGCGCTCCGCTTCCTCGATGCGACGCACCAATCGGCGCAGGGGCTCCTCGATTTCTTCCGCATGCTCGAAGGCGAGGAGCTGATCGCGGCGGTCCGCCAGGATCCCTATCTCCGCACCCATCCGCTGACCAGCCAGCGCATCGACTACGTCGCCGACTTCGTCTCGCGCTCGCCCTGGAGCCACGCCCAGGACAAGCCGGAATTCATCGAGATGCACCGGCGCATGCTGGCGAAGCTCAACGGCTTCCTCGAGCCGCCGAGCAAGGTGCTGACCGACTACAAGGAGAGCGACACCTCGGTGGCGGCGCGCTACGCCCGGGCCATCGCCTATTACCGCGTTCCCAACCTCGCCAAGGCGGTGCCGCTCATCGACGGCCTCATCCGCGACGAGCCGAGAAACCCCTACTTCTACGAGCTGAAAGGCCAGATGCTGTTCGAGAACGGCCATGTGGCGGACGCGCTCGCCCCTTACGAGGAAGCCTCCCGCCTCGCCCCCGACCAGCCGCTGCTCCGCATCGAGCTGGCGCAGGTCGAGATCGAATCGGGCAAGCCAGAGCTCAACAAGAGCGCCCTCGCCAACCTCAAAGAGGCGGTGCGCTTCGAGGACCGGAACAGCCAGGCCTGGCATTTCCTCGCCGTCGCCTATGGCCGCGAGAACGATTTCGGCATGGCGGCGCTCGCCGGCGCCGAGGAGGCGATGACGGAGGGCGACAAGGCGCTCGCCATCCAGCAGGCGAACCGCGCCATCCATTACCTGAAGCCGGGGACGCCGGCGCGGCTGCGCGCCGAGGATCTGCGCGACCAGGCGCGCCGCCGGAGCTGAGCTCGACCGGAGCGCCCGGCTATGGCGCTTCGTGCCCTGACAGCGGCGATATTGCCGCGCCCCCTCGCCTGCCGCATGATGCGCCGCTGCCGCGGCGGCGCAGCTTCGAGAAAGAGACTTGCCATGACCTCGCGATCCCTCTTGCGCGTCCTCAGCGGCGCGCTCTTCCTTTGCGCGCTCCTGCCGCTCCCGGCCGCGGCCGAAGACGCGACGGCGGGATCGCGCGCCGCCATCGAGCAGATCATTCACGACTACCTGCTGCAGCATCCCGAAGTGGTGATCGAGGCGCTCCAGGCCGCCAAGGACAAGGAGGAGCAGCAGAGCGCCGCCCGCGCCCGCCAGGCGCTGACGGAGCGCCGCGCCGAGCTCGTCGACGACCCGACGGCGCCCATCGGCGGCAATCCGCATGGCGACGTGACCCTCGTCGAGTTCTTCGACTACCGCTGCCCCTATTGCAAGGAGGTCGAGCCGTCGCTCGAAGCGCTGATCCGCGAGGATGGCCGCATCCGCGTCGTCTACAAGGAGTTTCCGGTGCTCGGCAAACCCTCGGTCTTCGCCTCGCGCATGGCGCTGGCGGCGCGGCTGCAGGGTCGCTATGCCGCCTTCCATACGGCGATGATGGCGGCGCGCGGCCAGATCGACGACGATGTCGTCCTCAAAGTCGCCGCCGCCGCCGGGGTCGATGTCGAGAAGGCGAAGGCGGATATGGCGAAGCCCGAGATCAGCCAGATCATCAAGCGCAACTACGACCTCGCCGAGGCGCTCGGCATCCAGGGCACGCCCGCCTTCGTCATCGGCGGCGAGATGATCCCGGGGGCGATCGACATCGCCACTCTACGCGAGAAGATCGCCGCCGCCCGCAAGGCGGGGTGAAAAATAGAGAAACACGATCAGCGCAGAGGCCGCTGAGGATGCGCTGAGGTCGCAGGCGAGGCGAGACGGTCGGCGGCCTCGGCGAAGCTGCTGCGCCCTATGCGCCCACTTCGCTGAAGTTGCCGGCCAGGACGCGCGTTGACAGCACAGTCGAAACGCGGGACAAATAATCGAATAAGGCTCGGCCGTTATTGGCGATGTCTATCGCAGGATAGCAGGGACCGAAATATTCTTTCGGTCGAGGCCAGAGGCGGGCAAAAAGAGCCGTGTCCGCACGGCGGGGAGGGAGCCATGGCCGAACCGGATCTCCTTGCGGGATACGACGAGGAGACGCGTCCCATCATCGCCGGCATGATCGCGGCCGAGCAGCGCGCCTTGGCGGCGCGCAAGGCGGCGCTCGAAGATTGCGAATGCCGCGAGGGCATGTTCCCCAACCCCGGGCGCCGGCGCGTGCTGGTAGCGGCGGGGTCGGCGGTCGCCGCGGCGATGCTCGGCGGCGCCGGCGCGGCGTGGGCGCAGGCAAAGGCGCCGGCAGGCGCCGTGCTGCGCGAGGTGCCGGCCGATCCGACGAAGGAGCAAGGCGCGCCCATCGCCGAGGATGGCGGCTACGGCTCGCGCTCGCAATTCGAGACGGCAACGCGCTGGCGCCCCAATATCCCGGCGACGACGCCTTTCTCCTCCTGGACGATGTCGCCGCTCGACCAGAGCTACGGCGTCGTCACTCCCTCGGGCCTCCATTTCGAGCGCCACCACAACGGCATTGCCACCATCGACCCCGCGAGGCACTTCCTCTTCATCCACGGCATGGTCGAGCGGCCGAAGAAATATTCGATGGCCGATTTGAAGCGCTTCCCCTCGGCCTCGCGCATGCACTTCATCGAATGCGCCGGCAACACGCTCACCGAATGGAAGCAGCCGACGCTGAAGACCGTGCAGGGGACGCATGGCCTCCTCAGCACCTCGGAATGGACGGGCGTCCCCTTCGCGACGCTGGCGCGCGAAGTCGGCCTCCAGCCCGGCGCCGCCTGGGTCCTGGCGGAGGGCTCGGATGCCGCCGTCATGACGCGCAGCATCCCGCTCGACAAGCTGCTGACCGACGGGCTCATCGCCTATGGCCAGAACGGCGAGGCGATCCGGCCCGAGCAGGGCTATCCGCTGCGCCTCATCCTGCCGGGCTGGCAGGGCAACATGCACATCAAATGGCTGCGCCGCCTCGAGGTCAGCGACAAGCCCTATATGACGCGCGAGGAGACCTCGAAATACACCGACCTCATGGGCAACGGGAAGGCGCGGCAATTCACCTTCGTCATGGACGCGAAATCGGTCATCACCTTCCCTTCGGGCGAGATGAAGCTGCCCGGGCCCGGCTTCTACGAGGTGACGGGGCTCGCCTGGAGCGGCCACGGCCGCGTGGCGCGCGTCGAGGTCTCAACCGATGCCGGCAAGAGCTGGAGCCTCGCCGCGCTGCAGGAGCCCGTGCAGCCCATCTGCACGACGCGCTTCCGCTTCCCCTGGTTCTGGGACGGCCAGCCCGCCGTGCTGCAGAGCCGCTGCGTCGACGAGACGGGCTATATCCAGCCGACGCTGAAGGAGCTCGTCGCCATCCGCGGCCTGGCGGGGCCCTTCGGCTCGATCTATCATTTCAACGCCATCCAGAGCTGGGCCGTCGCCGCCGATGGGAGCGTCAGCAATGTGCACGCTTAAGGGGCTCCTCCTCGCCGGGCTCGCCGCCGCCGCGGCGAGCTTCGCCCTGCCGGCCCTGGCCGAGGGCGGCGATCCCGATCATTACGGATTCGGCACGACGCCCAGCCCCGAAGAGCTGTCGCGCTTCTTCGCCATCCCGCCGGACGGCGCCGGCCTGCCGCCCGGCAAGGGCAGCCATGGCGAGGGCGAGAAGGTCTTCGCCGAGAGCTGCGCCGCCTGCCATGGCGAGAAGCTCGAAGGCATCGCGAAGCCGCAATATCTCGGCGACAAGCTGATCGGCGGCCGCGGCACGCTCGCCAGCGCCGCGCCGGTCAAGACGGTCGAGAGCTATTGGCCTTATGCCACGACCCTTTTCGACTATGTGAAGCGGGCGATGCCGTTCAACGCGCCGGGCTCGCTCACCGACGACCAAGTCTACAGCGTCGTCGCCTACATCCTCGGCGAAGCGAACATCATTCCGAAGACCGAGACGATCGACGCGCACAGCCTGCCGCAGGTGCGGATGCCGAACCGCGACGGCTTCTTCCGCGATCCGCGGCCGGAGCTCGAACTCTACCGCTGAGAGCAAGGGCGGGCGCCGCGTGCCGCGCTCCGGGCGCCGCGATCCCGCCTGTCGGCTGCCTTTACACTCCCTCGCGACAGCCCGCCGCGAGCGCCCCCATCCTGTTGACTTTGCTGGCTTTCCCCGCTCGGCACGCACCTTGCAACGCGAAGCGCGAGGGACGAGGCCGGAACGCAGAATGGCGGCGGCGTTCGCCGCATACGGATGGTTGCATGGCCAGTCGCGAATTCGAAGATCGGGATCGCTACACGGCGCGCCGCGCCTTACTCCTGTGGCTCGGCCTCAGCGGCATCGCCTGGGGCCTCTGGGTCTGCCTCGCCGCCCTCGCCTGGCGCCTCTGAACGCGCCGCCGCCGCCGTTTCGCCGCCGTCGTCCGGCGTTGCCAGCGTCGGCGCATTCTGCTGAAATCCCGGCCCCGCCCCACCGCCGGCGCCGGCGCCTCGCCATGAGAGAGAATGCGTGAGGGATTCTTCGCCCGTGCCGCATCGAGGATCGCTTCTCATGGCCAGATCGCGCATCGCCTCCGAGCTCGACTTCACGAAGGAGGGCAAGCATTCGGGCTTCCTGCGCCTGCCCCATTCGGTGCATCGCTCGGCCTATGGCTGGCTGCCGATCCCCATCACCTGCATCAAGAACGGCGACGGTCCGACGGTGCTGCTCATCTCCGGCAACCACGGCGACGAATATGAGGGGCAGGTCACGCTGATGAAGCTGACGCGCCGCCTCGTCCCGGAGGATGTGAGAGGCCGCGTCATCATCCTCTCGGCCGCCAACTGGCCGGCGGCGATGGCGGGGATGCGCACCTCGCCCATCGACGAGGGCAACCTCAACCGCTCCTTCCCGGGCGACCCCAATGGCCGGCCCACCGCCGCCATCGCCCATTACATCGAGACCGTGCTGCTGCCGATGGCCGATTTCGTCATCGACCTCCATTCGGGCGGCAGCTCGCTCATGTACATTCCGAGCGCGCTCGTGCGGCTGCCGAAGGACCCGGCGCAGCGCGCCGAGACGATCGAGATGCTGAAGCTCTTCGGCGCGCCGATCAGCATGCTCTTCGACATGCCGCAGGGCGAGGACCGCACCCTGACCGGCGCCGCCGAACGCGTCGGCGTCCGCCATTTCGGCACCGAGCTCGGCGGCAGCGGCACGGTGACGAAGGCGGCCCTCGTCATCGCCGAGCGCGGCGTCGCCCGGCTGCTCGACCATGTCGGCGTGCTGCGGCGGCCGCTTCACGCCGAGCCGCCCGCCAAGACGCGCATCCTCATCGTCGCCGGCGCGCCCTATTACTGCTACGCGCCCGATAGCGGCCTCTTCGAGCCTTACGTCGAGCTCGGCGACGAGGTGAAGGCAGGACAGGCGGCGGGCGTCGTCCATTTCCCCGACACGCCTTGGCGCGAGCCGACGACGGCCTATTTCGAGCGCGACGGCGTCGTCATCTGCAAGCGCATTCCGGGCCGCACGGAGCGCGGCGACTGCCTCTTCCATCTCGGCGCGGACTACCGCGGCGACTGACGGGCGAGCTCCGGCCCGGAGCCCTAACGCGACAGGGGGCGGGCGCGGCATGGATTTCATCTTCATGCTGACCCGGGACGACCGGACGGTCCCGGATTGCCTCGAACGCCTCGAGGAGATCGCCGACCTCGGCCTCCGCCACATCGGCTTCAAGGATGTCGGCGTGCCACCCGCAACGCTGGACGCGCTCAACCGCCGCATCAAGGCGATGGGCGCGGCGAGCTATCTCGAAATCGTCAGCCTCGCGCCCGAGGATTGCCGCCGCGCCGGCGAGGCCGCGCGCGCCATCGGCGTCGATTGCGTCCTCGGCGGCGGCCATGTCGAGATTCTGCGGGCGGCGGTCGCGGGCGCGCCGATCCGCCTCTTTCCCTTCGCCGGCGAGCCAGAAGGACACCCGACGCGGCTGCGCGGCGATGCGCGGCGCATCGCCGCCGATTGCCGGCGCTCAGAGGCGCTGGGTTGTGCCGGCATCGACCTCCTCGCCTACCGCGCCGTCGAGGCGGCGCCGCTCGATCTCGTCCGCGCGGCGCGCGCCGCGCTCCGCGGCCGCCTTATCGTCGCCGGCTCGGTCGACACGCCGGAGCGCATCGCCGATCTGGCGGCGGCCGGCGCTGATGCCTTCACCATCGGCACGGCGCTCCTCGACGGGCGCTTCGCCGCCGGCCGCGAGGGATTGCGCGCCCAGCTCGCCGCGGTCCTCGCGCTCTGCGGGTGATCCGCCTTGGCAGGGCGGCGGCGCGCGTGGCAGCCTTGCGGCGAGGAGAACACGGATTTCCAGCACTGCCTTCGGAGGACGCGCCATGACCGAGAGCCCGAGACCTCCCCGCCTTCAGGCGCCGCCCTTTGCCTGCGACACGCATATGCACATCTACGAGAAGCGCTTCCCGATCCTCCCCGACGCCGTGCCGCCGCCCGAGGCGCCCGTCGCCGCGTACCGCGCGGTGCAGCGGCGCCTCGGCATCGCCCGCGCCGTCATCGTGCAGCCCAACGCCTATGGCAAGGACAACCGCTGCACGCTGGAGGCGATCGCCGCCCTCGGCCTCGACACGGCGCGCGGCATCGCCGTCATCGACGAGGCGACGCCCGATGCCGAGATCGAGCACCTGACCCGAGCCGGCATTCGCGGCATCCGCTTCCACCTGATGCCCAGGGGCTATCTCGGCTGGGACGTCATCGAGGCGCTCTCTGCGCGCGTCCAGCCCTTCGGCTGGCATTCCCAGATCCAGCTCGACGGCCGGAGCTTTCCCGAGCGCGAGGCGGTCTTGCGCCGCCTGCCGGGGACGATCGTCGTCGACCATGTCGGCCGCTTCCACGATCCCGTGCCGCCCGAGCACCCGGCATTCCAGAGCCTGCTGCGCCTCATCGACACCGGGCGCTTCTGGGTCAAGCTCTCGGCGCCCTATGAATCGCTGTCGCGCGAGGGGCCGCCGCGCTGGGGCGACGTCGGCGCGCTCGCCAAGGCGCTCGTCGCGCATGCGCCGGAGCGCATGCTATGGGCCAGCAACTGGCCGCATCCCGGGCAGCCCACGCTGCCGGACGACGCCGACCTCCTCGACCTGCTGCTCGACTGGGCCCCGGACGAGGCGACGCGCCGGCGCATTCTCGTCGACAATCCGGCGGCGCTTTACGGCTTTAAGGGCGCCCCTCGCCTGCGAGCAGCGCCAGGGTGTGGCGGGCGATGACGAGCTCCTCATTGGTCGGCAGCACCCAGGCGGAGACGGCGCTGCCCTCGGCGCTGATGCGCGGCCCGCCCGCCGCATTCGCCGCCTCGTCGAGACGCAGGCCGAGCCAGGCGGCGTCGCGGCAGACGCGGGCGCGGATCGGGACCGCGTTCTCGCCGATGCCGCCCGTAAAGACGAGCGCATCGAGGCCGCCCAGCACCGCGGCGAGCGCGCCGAGCTCGCGGCCGATGCGGAAGACGAAGAGGTCGACGGCCTCGCGCGCCCGCGGGTCGTCGCTCGCAAGGAGCGCGCGCATGTCGCTGCTGAGGCCCGAGACGCCGAGGAGACCGGAGCGGCGGTAGAGCAGCGCCTCGACCGCGGCGGCATCCATGCCGCGCTCGTTGAGGAGATAGAGCACGACGCCGGGATCGAGCGCGCCGCAGCGCGTCCCCATCGGCAGGCCGTCGAGCGCGGTGAAGCTCATCGTGCTGTCCCGGCTGACGCCGCCTGCGATCGCGCACATGCTGGCGCCGTTGCCGAGATGGGCGACGACGACTCGGCCCTCTGCCAACGCCGGCGCGTGGCGCGGCAATTCGCCGGCGATGTATTCATAGGAGAGGCCATGGAAGCCGTAGCGCTCGATTCCGGCCTCCGTCAGCTCGCGCGGCAGCGCGAAGCGGTGCGCGAGGCCGGGCGCGCGGCGATGAAAAGCGGTGTCGAAGCAGGCGATCTGCGGCAGCTCCGGGCGCAGCGCCATCAGTATGCGGATGCCGGCGAGATTGTGGGGCTGGTGCAGCGGCGCCAGCGGCACGAGGGCGGCGAGGGCATCGAGGATGGCTGCATCGATGCGGACCGGCGCCGCGAAGCTGCGGCCGCCATGAACGACGCGGTGCCCGGCGGCGACGAGGCGGCCGCCGCCGAGGCGCCCGCCGAGCCAATCCATGAGAAAATCGAGGCAGCGCGCGTGATCGGCGGCCTCGCCCTCCGGCCAGTCGCGGCGGCCGATCGCCGCCCCTGCCGCATCGCGCGCCTCGAAGCGCGGTCGGAGGCCGATCGCCTCGATCTGGCCCTTGCAGCTCAGCTCGATCTCGCCGCGCCCACCGCAGGAAAACAGCGAGAATTTTACGCTCGACGAGCCGGCGTTGATGACGAGGACGGCATCGCGCATCCGAGGGCACCCGAACAACCCGAACGCGCCCACGATAGCCGATCGGCACCGTCACGACAGGGAAATCCGTCGCCGAAGCCTTGGGCCCGATGACCGGGAGTAGCGTGCCGCTGCGGTGTTTCCTCTGTCAGAGGAATGACGGCGGAGCCTTGCCTCCGCCGCCAGGACGACGGAAAGGAGTATCAAACCATGACACGCATCGGCTTGATCGCGGCGCTGGCCTTGGCGGGGGCGACGCTCGGGCCTCCGGCGATGGCGCAGACCGCGCCGCCTCTCACCTACGCGCAGTCCCTGTCGCCGCAGGCGACGAGGGAGGTGCAGGAGAGCCTGCGCCGGCTCGGCTTCTACAGGGGTGCGGCCGACGGCGTCTGGGGCCGCGACAGCTCGGCCGCGCTCGAGCGCTTCCAGCAGAGTCACGGGCTGCAGGTGACGGGACAGCTCAACGACGCCACGGTGAAGACGCTCGGCCTCGCCCCCGGCGACCTCGTCGCCATGGGCCCCCCGGCGCCGCCCGTGTCGCAAACGGCGATGCAGCCGCTCAACCGCGACGTCGTGCGCATGATCCAGGCGCGGCTCAACCGGTTCGGCTTTTATCGCGGTCCCGATGACGGCGTCCTCGGCCCCAATACGACGGCGGCAATCGAGCGCTTCCAGCAGAGCCGGGATTTGCGGGCGACAGGCCAGCTCGATCCGACCACCATCACCGCCTTGGGGTTCAACCCCAACAACCTGATGGCCCAGAGCGGCACCGTTTATTCCGGCAGCAGCACGCCGCGGTAGAAATCCCCTCACCCTCTCCTCTCCGCGGGAGGGCTACCGCATTCACAGGTCTCGGTCCAAATCATCCCCTCTCCGCCCCGTCGGGGCGGAGAGGGACGAGATCGGTCACTATCATGAAGCTCGATCGTAAATCTCTGGGCGCGATATGTGAATCCGATGGCCTCGAGGGAGAGGCTTTTGCAACGACCTGGAGGGTTCGTCCGGACATGAATCCGCGCCGCCACGCGCCTGTGGCCATTCCGCCCTTCCCGCCGCTACACTCGCCGGAAGCGACAAGAACTGCCGGCGCAAAGGGTGAGCCGGCCAGCAAGGGAGAGGGGCATGATCGCGAAGGCATGGTCGAGGATGGCGGCGGCGGCGCTCGCCGCGCTGATGCTGGCACTGGCGCCCGCGGCCGAGGCGCAGAAGCGCGGCGGCACGCTGGTCATGATCACCCAGCCCGAGCCGCCGACCATGGCGGCCTATCTCAGCACCTCGGGGCCGATCGGGCAGGTGACGGCGAAGGTCTTCGATGGGCTCCTCGAATACGGCTTCGATCTGAAGCCGATCCCGAGCCTCGCCGAATCCTGGTCGATCAGTCCCGACGGCAAGACCATCACCTTCAAGCTGCGCCAGGGCGTCAAATTCCATGACGGCCAGCCCTTCACCAGCGCCGACGTCAAGTTCACCATCATGGAGGTGCTGAAGAAATACCATCCGCGCGGCATCAACACCTATCGCGACCTCAAGGACATCGAGACGCCCGACGCCTCCACCGCGGTCTTCAAGCTGGCCCGGCCGGCGCCCTACCTCATGATGGCGCTCTCCGGCTATGAATCGCCGATGTTGCCCCAGCACATCTACGGCAAGGGCGATATCCAGCACAGCGACTACGCCAACAAGCCGATCGGCACGGGACCCTTCAAATTCGTCGAATGGAAGCGCGGCGAATATGTCCGGCTCGACCGCAATCCCGATTACTGGAAGAAGGGGCTTCCCTATCTCGACCGCATCGTCGCGCGCTTCATCGCCGATTCGGCGACGCGCACGGCCGTCATGGAGAAGGGCGAAGCGCAGATCGCCGGCTTCGGCGCCCTTCCCTACAACGACGTCAATCGCCTGGCGAAGCTGCCGACCCTCGCCATGACGACCAAGGGCTATGAGATGGTCTCGCCCATCGTCGAGCTCGACTTTAATACGCGGAAGCCCCCCTTCGACAACGAGAAGGTGCGGCAGGCGGTCTCCTATGCGATCGACCGCAAATTCATCATCGACAACATCTGGTTCGGCTTCGGCAAGCCGGCGACGGGACCGATCAGCTCGAATTTCGCGCCGACCGGGCTCTACACCGCCGACGTCACCAACTACAACGTCCCCGACGGCGTCGAGCGGGCGAACAAGCTGCTCGACGAGGCGGGCTATCCGAAGAAGGCCGACGGCATCCGCTTCGAGATCGTCCACGACCTCACGCCCTATGGCGAGGAGTGGCAGCGCTTCGGCGAATACGTCCAGCAGGCGCTCAGCAAGATCGGCATCAAGGCCAGCCTGCGCTACGAGGATGTCGCGACCTGGCTGAAGCGCATCTACACCGATTACGATTTCCAGCTCACCTCGAACTTCCTCTACAACCTCGCCGACCCGGTGATCGGCGTCCATCGCGAGTACCACTCGAACTCGATCAAGAAGGGCACGGTCTTCGTCAACGGTACGGGCTGGTCCTCGCCCCGTACCGACGAGCTCATGAACCTCGCCACGGTCGAGCCCGATCCGAAGAAGCGCGCCGAGGAGTACCACGAGTTCCAGAAGCTCGTCGTCGCCGCGGCGCCCATCGTGTGGACGCACGAGCTCACCTTCCCCACGGTCTACAGCAAGCGCCTCAAGGACATCATCACGACGCCGCTCGGCATCTACGGCAACTTCGACCACGCCTATTACGAGAAGTGAGCTCCGGACCTCTCTCTCCTCGTCACCCCGGCGAAGGCCGGGGTCCATCTTGCCGAGGCCGGGCTGCTCGATCATGGATTCCGGCTTTCGCCGGAATGACGAAACGGGGTCGAGCTTATGAGCGCGCCCCAAATTGCGGCGGCGGCATCACATGACCGCCCGCCTGCGCTTCATTCTCGGCCGGCTCGTCCAGGCGGTGCCGATCGTGCTCGGCATCATCATTCTCAATTTCCTGCTGCTGCATCTCGCGCCCGGCGACGTGGCGACAGTGCTCGCCGGCGAGGCGGGGGGCGCGCCGCCCGAATATGTGGCGCAGCTCCGCCATGATTTCGGCCTCGACCAGCCGCTCTGGATCCAGCTCCTCCTCTATATCAAGAACATCCTGTCGCTCGATCTCGGCTATTCCTTCCGCCAGAGCATGCCGGTGCTCCAGCTCATTCTCGAGCGGCTCGGCCCGACGCTGCTGCTCATGGGGACGACGCTCCTCATCTCGGTCGGCTTCGGCGTGCTGCTCGGCCTCATCGCCGCGATGCGGGTGCGGCGCTGGGCCGACACCATGATCTCGATCCTCGCCATCATCGCCTACGCGACGCCGCTCTTCTGGATCGGGCTCATGCTGATCGTCCTCTTCTCGATCAAGCTCGACTGGCTGCCGACGACCGGCATGGAGACGGTGGCCGCCTTCTACGAGGGCTGGGACCGCGTCCTCGACATCGCCTGGCACCTCGTCCTGCCGGCGCTGACGCTGTCGCTCTTCTACATGGCGCTCTACACGCGCCTCATGCGCGCGGCGATGCTGGAGCAGGCCGGGATGGAGTATGTGACGACAGCGCGGGCCAAGGGCCTGACCGAGCGCCGCATCACCTTCCGCCACATCCTCCGCAACGCCTTCCTGCCCGTCCTCACCATCGTCGGCGTCCAGATCGGCAGCCTCCTCGGCGGCTCGGTGATCGTCGAGGCGGTCTTCGCCTGGCCGGGGCTGGGGCAGCTCGCCTTCCAGTCGCTCTTCGCCCGCGACTTCAACCTCCTCCTCGGCATCTTCTTCCTCTCGGCCGGCCTCGTCGTCATCGTCAACCTCGTCGTCGACGTGATCTACACGCTGCTCGACCCGCGGATCGAGGCGCGATGATCCGCGCGTCGCTCTGGCAGCGCTTCGCGGCGAGCCGGTCGGGTCTCATCGGTCTTGCCATCCTCGTCCTCGTGCTGATCCTCGCGGCGAGCGCCCCGGTCTTCTTTCCGGGCGATCCCTTCGCCATCGTCGACAAGCCGTTCCTGCCGCCCTTCGGCACGCATCTCCTCGGCACGGACTCGCTCGGCCGCGACATGGCGGCGGGGATCGCTCATGGCGCCGGCACCTCGCTGATGATCGGCCTCGTCGCGACATTGGCGGCGCTCTTCATCGGCACCCTCATCGGCGCCTTCGCCGGCTTCTATGGCGGACTCGTCGACAACCTGCTGATGCGCCTCACCGAGCTCTTCCAGACGATCCCCTCCTTCATCTTCGCCATCGTGCTCGTCGCCATCCTCAGCCCATCGCTCTCCAGCACCATCATCGCCATCGCCGTCGTCAGCTGGCCGCCCATCGCGCGCCTCGTTCGCGGCGAGTTCCTCAGCCTGCGGCGGCGCGAATTCGTCGAGGCCGCGATCGTGCTCGGCATGGGCGATCTCCAGATGATCTTCCGCCAGATCCTGCCGAACTGCCTCTCGGCCATCATCGTCACCGGCTCGCTCCTCGTCGCGACGGCGATCCTCGTCGAATCGGCTCTGGCCTTTCTCGGCCTCGGCGATCCCAACATCATGAGCTGGGGCTTCATGATCGGCGCCGGCCGCACCTATCTGCGGACGGCGTGGTGGCTCTGCGCCATTCCCGGCATCGCCATTCTGCTTACGGTCCTCGCCATCAACCTCGTCGGCGAGGGCCTCAACGACGCGCTGAACCCGCGCCTGCGGACGCTCTGAGATGCCGGCGCCCCTTCTCGAGATCAGCGGCCTCACCGTCGATCTGCCGCCCGGCGCCGACCGGCCGCACGCCGTCGAGGAGGTCGGCCTCGCCCTCGCCGAGAACGAGATCCTCTGCGTCGTCGGCGAGTCGGGCTCCGGCAAGTCGGTGATGGCGCGCAGCATCCTGGGATTGCTGCCGCCGCGCCGGCTCCGGGTCAGCGCGGGTCGCATCCTCTTCAAGGGCGAGAATCTGCTGGCGGCGAGCGCGGCGCGGCTGCGGCAGATCCGCGGCGGCGAGATCGCCATGATCTTCCAGGAGCCGATGGCCGCGCTCAACCCGCTGATGACGATCGGCCGGCAGATCGACGAGGTGGTGGCGACGCATCTCAACCTGCCGCGGGCCGAGCGGCGCCAGCGTGCGCTCGAGCTCTTGCGCGCCGTGCACCTGCCCGATCCCGAGCGCATCATCGAGGCCTATCCCCATCAGCTCTCGGGCGGCCAGCGCCAGCGCGCGATGATCGCCATGGCCCTCATCCTGGAGCCCGCCATCATCATCGCCGACGAGCCGACGACGGCGCTCGACGTGACGACGCAGGCGCAGATCCTGGCCCTCATCCGCGAGCTCCGCCAGCGCCACCGCGCCGGCATCCTCTTCATCACCCATGATTTCGGCGTCGTCGCCGAGATCGCCGACCGCGTCGCCGTGATGCAGCGCGGGCGCCTCGTCGAATGGGGCACGGCGGCGCAAGTGCTGAACGCGCCGCGCCATCCCTATACGCGCGCCCTCATCGCCGCGGTGCCGAACCTCGATCCGCCGCCGCCCCGCCCCTACGATCGCGACAGCGTGCTCCTCCAGATCGAGGGGCTCGACAAGGCCTACCGCAGCGGCGGCGGGCTCCTCGGCCGCCGCCAGCGCGTCGTCCATGCGGCGAGGGACGCGCGCCTCGCCCTCCGCCGCGGCGAGACGCTGGGCCTCGTCGGCGAATCGGGCTCCGGCAAATCGACCCTCGCGCGCTGCATCCTGCGCCTCGTCGAGGCGGATCGCGGCGCCATCCGGCTCGACGGCGTCGATCTCCGGCGCCTGTCGCGGCGCGCCATGCGGCCCTGGCGCAAGCGGCTGCAGATGATCTTCCAGGACCCCTTCGCCTCGCTCAACCCGCGCGCCCGCATCGCCGAGACGATCGCCGCCGGCCCGATGCTGCATGGCGTGCCGCGCGCCGAAGCCTTCGCCCGCGCCCGCGAGCTCCTCGGCCTCGTCGGCCTCGACCCGCGCGCCGCCGACCGCTTCCCGCACGAATTCTCGGGCGGCCAGCGCCAGCGCATCGGCATCGCCCGGGCCTTGGCGCTGCGCCCCGACATCCTCGTCGCCGACGAGCCCGTCTCCGCCCTCGACGTCTCCGTCCAAGGCCAGATCCTCGAGCTCCTCGCCCAAATCCGCGAGCGCCTGCAGCTCTCGATGCTCTTCATCACCCACGATCTGCGCGTCGCCGCGCAGGTCTGCGACAGCATCGCCGTGATGCGCCGCGGCGAGATCGTCGAATACGGTCCGACGGCAGAGATTTTCGCCGCGCCGCGCCACCCCTATACGCGCGAGCTGCTGGCGGCGATTCCCGGCAAGGCGTGGACGAAGCCGAAAACCGACGCCGTCGCCGAGGAGGCGGGCAGCGGGCGCTGAGCCGCTCCTGCTCAAGACTACATGACTGTCGTGAGGTTACCATGTCGTTCCCGATATCCGTCCGTTTGGACGAGAGCATCCGTCAGACGCTGATCGAAGAGGCTCGCGCGCGCGGCATTGGCCTCTCGGCCTATCTGCACGAGATCGCAGCCGAAGAGGCGCGGCGCGTGAAACGCGAACGCATCCGGCAGCAGAGCCGCCAAGTTGGAGCCTACATCGCCGCCAAACCCGAGGCGCGGCGGCTGATTGGCGTGACGGGCTCCCGAAGGAGCCGAACAAGCGTCGTCCCGCGGCGGTGGTCGAGGACCACGAGCTCTTCGACAGAGCCTACCCGAACGTTATTCTTGTTCCGCTGACCGAGGATGAGCGGCTCGCGATTGCCGATCTCTCCGTCATCATCGATCCCAGCGCCGAGAATGGCTGCGCCAAACGGTGCTACGCCTTGGTGCATTGCGTCGCCACGACGTCCAGGCCCGTATCACGGCGACATCATCGCGCGTAACCCGCCAGCAGCTTGAAGATATCCGGCGCCGCATCGCACTTGCCATCGGCTGCGCCTGAGGCGCTGCGCCACCGCCTCCCCGTCATGGCGCCAATGGCGGCTCGGCGCCGGCGGGGACGGGCACCTCGAAGGCGTTGAGAGTGATCGAGATGAGGCTGTAATAGCCCATGACGCCGACGAGCTCGACGACGCCGCGCTCGCCGAGGAGCGCGGCCGCCCGCTGGAAGGTGGCGTCGTCCACCGCCTTGTCGCGGTAGAAGGCGGTGCAGAATTCGTAGACGGCGCGCTCGTCCTCTTTCTCGAAGACGGGCACCCGCCGCGCCGCGATCGCGGCGATGACCGCATCGCCGATCCCGGCCTTCCGCGCGAAGGATTCGTGGTGGTGCCATTCGTATTGCGACGTCCAGAAGCGCGCGGTGCAGAGAATGGCGAGCTCGGAAAGGCGCGGCGGCAGCGAGGTGCCGTAGCGCGCGAAGGCGCCGAGATGCTGCGCCCGCGCGGCGAGCTCCGGGCTTTTCAGCCAGATCTGCAAGGGCGCCGGCACGCCGCCGCGCGGCCCCGCCGCGATCTCGTCCCAGATTCGCCGCTGCGCCGGATCGAGGGCGGCGGGGTCGGTCTCGGTGTAGCGGGCCATGACGGTTCTCCGTTCTCCATCGAAATTCCCTCTCCCGTTTACGGGAGAGGGTTGGGGTGAGGGCTTGCTCGGTCCTGAAGCGGCACCGGCGCGGTGAATTCGAGAAGCTGCCCTCACCCTGCCCTCTCCCGCAAGCGGGAGAGGGTTCATCAAGTGGCGGAAGAGGGTTCGTTCAGGCGCGCAGCAGCGCCTCGACCTGGCGCCAGCCGGCTTCGGCGACGGCTCTCGCCCGGCGGCCCGATTGCTCGGCCTTGCGGCTCGCGGCGGTGCCGTCGAGGAAGCGCTTCATGATGCCCTGGAGAATGGCGGCGAGGCGGAACATGTTATAGGCGATGTAGTAGTCCCAATGCGCGATGCCGGAGCGCCCCGTGCGCCGGCAATAGGCCTCGACATAGGCGCGCTCGTCCGGAATGCCGCTCGCCGCGAAATCCGTCCCGGCGAGGCCGCGGAAAAGCGCCGGCTCCAGGCGCCAATACATGACGTGGTAGGCGAAATCGGCGAGCGGATTGCCGAGGGTCGAGAGCTCCCAATCGATGACCGCGCGAATCTTGGGCTCCGCCGCATCGAAGATCATGTTGTCCATGCGATAGTCGCCATGGACGATGCTCGTCGTCTCCTCTTGCGGGATGTTGCGCGGCAGGAATTCGATGAGATCGTCCATCGCCTCGATCCGCTCTGTCTCGGAGAGGCGGTACTGCTTCGACCAGCGGTCGATCTGGCGGGCGAGGTAGTTGCCGGGCCGGCCGTAGCTCTCGAGCCCGATGGCCCGGTAGTCGATCTGATGGAGGCGGGCGATGCCGGCATTCATCGCATCGAAGACGGCGCCGCGCTCGGCGGGCGCCATATCCGGGAGCTGCTGGTCCCAGAGGACGCGCCCCTCGACGCAATCCATGACGTAGAAGGCCGTACCGATGACCGTCTCGTCCTCGCAGAGCCCGTAACTGCGCGGCACCGGGAAGCCGGTCGGATAAAGGGCGGTGATGATGCGGTACTCGCGGTCGACGGCATGGGCGGAGGCGAGGAGCTTGCCGGGCGGCTTGCGGCGCAGCACGTAGCGGCCGGAGGCGGCGGTGAGGCGGTAGGTGGGATTCGACTGCCCGCCGCCATATTGCTCGACCTGGAGCGGCCCGCGATAGCCCGCGACCTCGGCGCGCATCCACTCTTCAAGACGCGCCGTATCGAAGCGGTGCCGCTCCTGCACCGGGATGAGCGCGGTTTCGAGCGCCGTCTCGCTCATAGCGTCGCGGCGGTTCCGAGGATGACGGTGACCTGGCTCGAGAGCGTGCCGCCATTGCCGTGGCAGAGCGCGACCTCGGCGCCCGCGACCTGGCGCTCGCCGGCATGGCCGCGCAGCTGCGTCGCCCCTTCGATGAGCGTGAAGATGCCGTACATGCCGGGATGAACGCAGGAGAGCCCGCCGCCATTGGTGTTGACCGGCAAGGCGCCGCCGGGCGCGATGCGCCCGCCCGCGACGAAGCGGCCGCCCTCGCCTTTCGGGCAGAAGCCCAGATCCTCGAGGAAGAGGATCGTATTGATGGTGAAGGCGTCGTAGAGCTCGGCGACATCGATATCGCCCGGGCCGAGCCCGGCCATCGCATAGGCGCGCGGCCCCGATTGCGCGGCGCCGGTGACGGTCAGGTCGGGCATCGAGGAGATCGGCCGGTGCGTCGCGGCGAAGCCGCCGCCGAGGAAATAGACGGGCGGCTTCGGCGCCGCTTTGGCGCGGTCCGCCGCCACCAGGACGATGGCGCCGGCGCCGTCCGTCACGAGGCAGCAATCGCGCACCGTGAAGGGATCGCAGACGAGCCGCGCGGCGCGGACATCGGCGATCGAGAGCGGCCCCTTCATGAAGGCGTCAGGATTGCGGTTCGCCCAGCCGCGCGCCGCCACCGCCACCTCGGCGAGCTGCTCGACGGTCGTGCCGTATTGGTGCATGTGCCGCGCCGCCGCCAGCGCATAGGCGGCGACCGGCATGCGCGGCTTGTAGGGCGCCTCGTAGGGCGGCGGGTCGGACATGCTGGTGAGGCGGCCCGCCGCCGAGCGCTGGTTCGAGCCGTAGCAGATGAGCGCCACCCGGCAGAGCCCGTGGCGCAGCGCCTCGACCGCGGCGATCATGTGCGAGAGGTAGGAGGAGCCGCCGACATTGGTGCCGTCGACGACGGCCGGCTGCAGCCCGAGATAATCGGCGACGGTGAGGGCCGGCGCGAAATTGACGGCCGTCGCGGTGAAGAGCCCGTCGACCTCGCGCAGGCTCACCCCGGCATCGACGCAGGCCTTGTGCACGGCTTCGGCCAGGAGCTCGAGATGCGTGCGCCCCGGCGCTTCGCCGATGCCGGCAAGGCCGGTGCCGATGATCGCGGCGGCGCCGCGCAGCTCATGGGCCATCAGCGGCCTCCCTCATGCCGGATCGAAGACGAGGAGCGGCCCCGCCTCGGTCGAGGCGATGCGCGCCTTGACGGCCATGCCGATGCGGACCGCCTCGGGCGCGATGCCCTCGACACGGCTCATCAGCCGCGCGCCTTCGGCGAGGTCGATGAGAGCGATGTTGCGCGGCCCGCCCTGCTCCGGCCGCTCGCGCACCACGGTCGTCGAATAGACGGTGCCGCGGCCGCTGGCGGCGCGCCAGGAGAGGCGCGGCGAGCCGCAGAAGGGACAGAGCGCGCGCGGCGGAAAGACCTGCCGGGCGCAGGCATCGCAGCTCTGCAGCTCGAAGCGGCCGGCGGCGAGCGCATCGCGGTAGCGCGCCGCCGGGCCCGGGCCGGCGAAGGGATCTTCCTCGGCGTCGCTCACCTCGCATCCTCCCTTGTCTGACCGGCCCTCGACTGCCGCGGCGGGCGGCGTCAGGCCGCGGATCCGCCATCTCCGGCGCAGCCTACATCTCCGCCGCCGATCGCGGGAAGAGGCGGCTGCGGCGCCTCGCCGCTGCGCGCCAGCAGCCCGCCGTCTCCGAGCCGAAGAGAGCGCTTGAACAGACCGGGAACGATGCTTTATATACTATCTCCGGTTGAAAATCCGGGGAGACGACAATGCCGGAATTATCTCGCACCTTCCTTTTCCTCGGCCTTGCCGCGCTGACGCTCGCCGCCTGCGCCACGCCCTACGGGCCGCAGAGCCTCGTCGGCGGCTACCACGACGAGGCGCTGGGCGGCGACCGCTATCACATCGACGTCGTGGGAAACGGCTACACCACCCCCGGCACGCTCGAGCAATATTTCTACCGGCGCGCGCAGGAGATCGTGAAGGAGCATGGCTATGCCAGCTATCGCGTCGTCGAGCTGCGGAGCGGCTTCGAGCCCGGCGTCCTCCATCTCCGCCCGGTCGCCCGCGGCGTCATCCAGGGGATCGGCGGCAAGGCGGCGGCGGCCGGCACGGCCGGCACGGGCGGCGAAAAGCCGGGCCCGGGCGGGGCGATGTTCGGCACCGGCATCATCATCTCGCCCGACGGCGTCGTCCTCACCAACCACCACGTCGTCCCCTCCTGCCGCGCCATCGGCATCCGCCGGCTCGACGGGACGACCGTGCCCGCCCAGCTCCTCGCCGAGGACGAGGCGAACGACCTCGCCATCCTGAAGGCGGCGCTCGGCACCGCCCCCGGCGTCGCCTTGCGCGACGGCGCACCGGTCCGTCAGGGCGATCCGGTCATGGCGGTGGGCTTCCCCTTGCCCGAGCTGCTCTCCGCCGGCACCACCCTGACCACGGGAACGGTGAGCGCGCTCGCCGGCATGGGCAATGACAGCCGCTTCCTGCAGGTGAGCGTACCTGTTCAGCAGGGCAACAGCGGCGGGCCGCTCCTCGACCAGAGCGGCAATCTCGTCGGCATCGTCGAATCGAAGCTCAACGCCCTCGCCGTCGCCGCCCATACCGGCGACATCCCGCAGAACGTCAATTTCGCGATCAAGGCCTCGGTCGCGCGCAACTTCCTCGACAGCAACAGCATCGCCTATCGGCGCGCCGCCTCGCAGAAGGTGCTGACGACCGCCGACATCGCCGAGCTCGCGAAGGAATTCACCGTGCAGGTCGGCTGCATGGAATAAGCGGCGGGGCGGTAGCGCTCAGCGGCGCTGCGCCAGCTCGCGCGCCTCCGCCTCGCCCAAATCCCAGAACATGCCGGTCATGATCTGCAGGCCCTCGCGCAGCAGCGGCGCCAGCGCGTGCTCGTTCGGCGCGTGCTGCGAGCAGGAAGCGTAGGAATGCGGGACCCAGATGGTGGGCAGCCCCAGCGTATGGGCGAAGCAATCGTTCGGCAGCGAGCCGCCGAGATTGGGCAGCACCGCCGGACGCCGCCCCGTCGTCCGCTGGATCGAACCCACCGCCCAGCGCGCCCAGGGGTGATCGGGGTCGAGGCGCGTCGCCGCGAAGAAGCTCTTCCGCGCATCCTCGACCTTCACCATCGAGAAGCCCCGCGCGTCGAGGTGACGGCGGAGGATCGGCAGGAAGGTCGCGGGGTCGGTGTCGACGACATAGCGCATCTGGCAATGGGCGCTGGCGCGCGGCGGCACGGCGTTGACCGGGTTCTCGGGATTGCCGGTCTTGAAGGCGAGCACCTCGAAGGTGTTCCAGGCGAAGACCTTCTCGGCGGCGCTGAGGCCGGGCTCGCCCCACCAGGCGTCGATCTCGGGCCCGTCCTCGCCGCCCTCGACCTCGCAATCGGCGAGCGCCATGCGGACCGAGTTCGGAATCGCCTTGGGCAGAAGCTCGCGCACCAGGATCTTGCCGTTGCGGTCGATGATCGAGGCGATGGCATGGGCGAGTATGACGCCCGGATTGGCGAGGAGCCCGCCCCAATTGCCGGAATGATGGCCGCCCTCGCGCAGATCGACGGTCATGTCGAAATTGAGGGCGCCGCGCGTTCCCATATAGATCGTCGGCCGCGTCGGGGTGAGGCGCGGGCCGTCCGAGCCGAGCAGCATGTCGGCGGCGAGGAGCGCTTTCTCCCTTTCGCAGAACTCCTTGAGGCCGGGCGAGCCGATCTCCTCGCTCGTCTCGATCATGACTGTCGAGTTGAAGCCGAGCCTGCCGCGCTCGGCGAGGACGGCGGCGATCGCCGCGAGGTTGATCGAATGCTGCCCCTTGTTGTCGGCGGTGCCGCGGCCATAGAGGCGGTCGCCCTGGCGCTCCAGGGTCCAGGGCGAGAGGCCGTCGCGCCACTGCTCTTCGAGGCCGCGGATGACGTCGCCATGGCCGTAGGTCAGCACCGTCGGCAGCGCCGGGTCCTCGATGCGCTTGCCGACGAGGAACGGCCCGCCCTTCACCGGGTTGTCGTAGATCGCCGTCCGGTAGCCCATCTTGTCGAGCACCGGGCCGATCTCCTCTTCGAGGTAGCGCCGCAGCTCGGGAAAGCTCGCCGGCACCTGGCTCTCGGTGCGGAAGGCGACGCGGCGCGCCAGATCCTGGAGGAAGCTCCCGTCATCGAAATGCCGGGTCGCCCGCGCGATCGCTGCGTCTCTGGTCATGATGGGCTGGGTCCGTCCCGTCGCGGTTGTGTCCGAAGCCCGACCTTAGCACCCCGCGCCCGGCCCCGCACCAGCCTCCGCGCCGTCGAGATCGAGAGCGTGGGCAAAGGTGCGGAGCGCCGCTTTGCCGTTCTCCGAGAGGGCGTAGACGCCGCGCTCCCGGCGCTCGAACCAGCCATAGACATCCTGCTGGAGAATGCGCGCGGCGTTGGGAGCGAGCCCGGTCGCGCGCAGCCTTTTCGGGCTGGCCGTGCCGTCGCGCAGGATGAGCTGGGCGCAGCGCAGCGCCTCCTGCCGGTAGGCGGTGACGATCTTGACGCGGCCATTGACGCCGCCCCGGTTCGGGTCGCCGCGGCGCCGCGCGAACTCGCCGAGGAGAAGCGCCGTGCGCCGCTTGTTCCGGCGCGGGCGGTAAGGCAGCGGGTCGAGCAGGATTTCGATTGCCCGCGCCGTCGGCGCCGCCGGGTTGACGGTCATGAGCCCGAGGCCGAGCCGGCGGCAGAGCTTCCGCACCGTGCGGTTCTCGGGAGAGACGCCCTGCCCGCGCCGCCCGATGAGGCGCGGCACGGCGAGATAGACGCGGTCGGTGAGAGCGAGGCGCTCCACCCCTTGCAGCAAGAGGGCGAGGTTGAAGCGCAGCTTCAGCTCGACGATGACCGGCGGCTCGTCGCCGCGGCGGCCCACTACGTCGCAGCCGCGCACCTCGCCCTTGACGGCATAGCCCTGGGCTTCGAGGAAGGCCTTCACCGGCAAGTAGAGATCGGCTTCGGTCACAAGGGGGAGGATCGCGGTCGGGCGGCGGCAGGGTTGCGCTGACGGCATATTGCGGCGGCCCGCCCGCGACAATAGATTTCGGCGGCCCCTCTCGATGATTTTTTGGACATGACGAGCCAGCTCTTCACGCCGATCGCCCTCCGCGGCCTCACTCTCGCGAATCGCATCGCGGTCGCCCCGATGTGCCAGTACAGCGCCGAGGACGGCAGCGCCAGCGACTGGCACATCCTGCATTTGGGCCACCTGTCGCTGTCGGGCGCCGGCCTCCTCATGACCGAGGCGACTGCGGTCGAGCGCGCCGGCCGCATCACGCCGGGCTGCCTCGGCCTCTATTCCGACGCCAACGAGGCGGCGCTGGCGCGGGCGCTCGCCGCCTGCCGCAAATGGGGCAACATGCCGATCGGCATCCAGCTCGCCCATGCTGGGCGCAAGGCCTCCTGCGATGTGCCGTGGCGCGGCGGCAAGCCGCTCGCGCCGGGGGCCGGCGCCTGGCCGACGGTCTCGGCCTCGGCGGTGCCCTTCGATGAGGGCTGGCACACGCCCGCGGCGCTCGACCGGGCCGGCATGGCGCGCATCACGGCGGCGTTCGTGCAGGCGGCCGAGCGCGCCCGGCGCCTCGGCCTCGATCTCGTCGAGCTGCACAGCGCCCACGGCTACCTCCTCCACCAATTCCTCTCGCCCTTCTCGAACCGGCGCGAGGACGAATATGGCGGCAGCCTCGAGAACCGCATGCGCTTCCCGCTCGAAGTCGCGGCGGCGCTGCGCGCGGCCTGGCCCCAGGAAAAGCCCCTCGGCATCCGCATCAGCGCCAGCGAATGGACGGAAGGCGGCTTCACCATCGACGAGGCGGTCGCCTATTGCCGCGAGCTGAAGGCGATCGGGCTCGACTATGTCTGCGTCTCATCCGGCGGAAACTACGCCAAGGCGCGCATCCCGATGGCGCCCGGCTACCAGGTGCCGCTCGCCGCGCGCATCCGCCGCGAGACCGGAATGGCGACACGCGCCGTCGGCCTCATCGTCGACCCGCACCATGCCGAGCGCATCATCGCGACAGGCGAAGCCGATATGGTGGCCCTCGCCCGCGCCTTCCTCGACGACCCGCGCTGGCCCTGGCACGCGGCCGAGGCCCTCGGCGCCACCGCCGCCTATCCGCCGCAATATCTCCGCAGCCGGCGCGACGCCTGGCCGGGTGCCAGCTACGTGCGGCCGGAAGCGGCGGAGTAGAATCCCCTCGCCTCTCGCTGCGACGCCTGGTGGAGGCGAACTATGTACGGCTCGAAGGCGTCGGAAAAGTCGCGTGACCCGTCGGGGCTGACGCCCAACGATATCTGACAGCCCTTCGGCGGCGGTAGTCGGAAATCCCGCGGCACGCGCGTCAGCAGCCAATTGATCTTCGTCTTCACGTCGAAGGCCTCGATTAGCATTGCCGAGCCAAGAACACCCGTCAACCAAGCCCAAGCTTTCCAGACTTGCATAAGATCTCCGAGCAGGTGACGCTCGCGCATCAGCATGGCCGGAGAACGCGGGCGAATCAACCATTGGTTGAGCGCACAATCATCCCATCCGTCGCTTCGCCCGGTTCGTCGGGACGGCGGTCAGCGGGTCCTCGGGCCAGGGGTGCTTGGGATAGCGGCCCTTCATCTCGGCGCGGACGGCGCGGTAGCTCGAGGCCCAGAAGCCGGCGAGGTCGCTCGTCACCTGGAGCGGGCGGCCAGCCGGCGAGAGGAGGCGGAGGCGGAGCGGGACGCGGCCGCCGGCGATGCGCGGCGTCTCGGCGGCGCCGAACATCTCCTGGAGGCGGACGGCGAGGGTCGGCGCCTCGGGATCGGCGTAGTCGATCGGCAGACGCGAGCCGCTCGGCACCGTCACCTGCTCGGGCGCAAGGGCATCGAGCGCATGGCGGTGCTCCCAGTCGAGGAGATCGCGGAGCGCGCCGGCGAGATCGATGTCGCGGAGCTGCGCGAGGCGCGTCACGCCGTCGAGGCTCGGCCCCAGCCATTCGGGCAGCGCCGCGAGCAGCGCCGCATCGGAGAGATCGGGCCAGCCCGCGCCTTCCCCTTCGAGGCGGCGCAGGAAAAGGATGCGCTGACGCCAGCCGATGAGCGCCCGCGTCCAGGGAAGCGCGCCGAGACCCGCCGCGCGCAGCCCCTCGATGAGCGCCGCCCGCACCGCGTCCGGCGGCGGATCGGCGAGCGGCGCATCGCGCAGCACGAGCGCGCCGAGGCAGGTCTGGCGGCGCGCCTGCACCGCGCCCGCGCGCTCGTCCCAGGCGATGCGGTCGCGCCGCTCGAGCCGGTCGGCGAATGCGTCCTCGATCTCGGCCAGGACGAGCGGCGCCGCGAGGAAGATGCGCGCATTGCGCTTGTCGCCGTCGAGCGCGGCGACGGCGAGATAATCCTCGGATGCCAGCGGATCGACGGGCGGCAGCACGGCGCCGCGGCCGCCGCTCAGGAGGAATTGTCCCGCCCCGCCCGGACGGCGCTGCGCGATGCGGTCGGGATAGGCCTCGGCGAGGAGGAGGCCGGCGGCGGCGGTGCCGCCGCGCTCGTCGCCGACGCCGATGCGCCGCCGCCACTCCCGCGCCTGCTGCCGCGCCTGGCGCAAGAGCCCGCTTTCGACGGCGGCGCTGCCCGCCGCGCCGGCGAGGAGATCGAGGCGGAGCTGCAGATCGGCATCGCGTCCGCCGGGCGACGCCTTCACGACATCGCGCGCCGAGAGCAGCGCCGCAATGTCGCAGGCGAGCCCGCCTTCGCCGCGGCGCTCGCCCATCCGGATCATATGCGCAAGGCGCGGATGGAGGCCGAAGCGCGCCATGGCGCGGCCCTCGGCGGTGACCTTGCCGGCGGCGTCGAGAGCGCCCAGGCGCTGCAGCAGCGCCCGCGCCGCGGCGAAGGCGGCGGCGGGCGGCGGATCGAGAAAGGCGAGCGCCTCCGGCGCCGAGCCCCAGCAGGCGAGCTCCAGCGCCAGCGGCGCCAGATCCGCTTCGAGAATTTCGGGCGCGGTGAAAGCGGGCAGGATGCGCTGCTCGGCCTCGCTCCAGAGGCGATAGCAGAGGCCTGGCTCGACGCGCCCGGCGCGGCCGCGGCGCTGCTCGGCGGCGGCCTGCGACACCTTCACCGTCTCAAGGCGCGTCATGCCGCTGCGCGGCTCGAAGCGCGGCACGCGCATGAGGCCGCCATCGACGACGATGCGAATGCCTTCGATGGTGAGGCTCGTCTCGGCGATCGAGGTCGCGAGCACAATCTTGCGCATGCCGGGCGGCGCCGGCGCCAGGGCCGCATCTTGCGCCTCCTGCGGCAGCTCGCCGTAAAGCGGCGCGATCAGGATGTCGGGGCCGAGCGCCTCTTCCTCAAGGAGGCGCGCGAGGCGGCGGATCTCGCCGGCGCCGGGCAGGAAGGCGAGAACGCTGCCCTCCGCCTCGGCGAGCGCTCGTCGGATCGCCGCCGCCATCGCCACCTCGAAGCGCTCGCCCGTCACGCGGCCGAGATAGCGGATCTCGACGGGAAAGCTGCGGCCGGCGCTGCGCAGGATGGGAGCATCGCCGAGGAGCCGCGCCACGCGCTCGCCCTCGATCGTCGCCGACATGACGACGAGGCGGAGGTCGGGGCACAGATGGCGCTGGGCTTCGAGGGCAAGGGCGAGGCCGAGATCGGCGTCGAGCCCGCGCTCGTGGAACTCGTCGAAGATGACGGCGCCGACGCCGTCGAGCGCCGGATCCTCCTGCAGCATGCGGATGAGGATGCCGTCGGTCACGACCTCGATGCGCGTTGCGGCCGAGACTCGCGTCTCGAGCCGCATGCGGTAGCCGATCGTCGCGCCCACCCGCTCGCCGCGCAACGCCGCCATGCGCCGCGCCGCGGCGCGCGTCGCGAGGCGCCGCGGCTCCAGCATGAGGATGCGCCGCCCGCCGAGCCACGCCTCGCCGAGGAGGGCGGGCGGCACCAGCGTCGTCTTGCCGGCGCCGGGCGGCGCTTCGAGAACGAGGCTGCGGCCGCGGCGGAGCGCCGCCAGAATGTCGGGAATGAGAGGCTCGATCGGCAGAGCGGACATCGGCCGACAGGAGCCGACGCCGTAAGAAGCTGTCAAGCCGGGCGCTCTTCTCCACTCCCCGACGGTGAGCGGGCTCCTCTACGGCAACCGGCGCCGCAGCGCGGTCGGGATCTCCGCCGGCGTGTCCACCACCGCGACCCCGGCACTCTCCAGCGCCCGGCGCTTCGAGGCGTAGCTGCCGCGGTCGCCCATGACGATGGCGCCGGCATGGCCCATCTTGCGGCCGGGCGGCGCCGCGGCGCCGGCGATGAAGGCGGCGACCGGCTTCTTCATGAGGGCGGCATATTCGGCCGCCTCCTCCTCCATAGCGCCGCCAATCTCGCCGACGATGACGACGGCGTCGGTGCCGGGGTCGCGGTCGAGCGCCGCCACGGCATCGCGCGTCGTCGTGCCCAGCATCGGGTCGCCGCCGATGCCGATGAAGGCGGACTGGCCGAGCCCGGCGCGCGTCAGTTCGAGGCAGACCAGCGTGCCGAGGCTGCCGCTGCGCGAGACGACGCCGACGCGACCCGGGCGGAAGACGCGCTCGTTGAAGGCCGGCATGATGCCGACGAAGCACTCGCCCGGCGTCACCAGCCCCGCGGTGTTGGGGCCGACGATGCGCGTGCCGCCGCGCGCCGCCGCCGCGTGTATCCGCATCACGTCCTGCTGCGGGATGTGCTCGGTCAGGACGACGAGAAGCTTCGCGCCGGCCTCGATCGCGGCGACCGCCGCCTCGCGCGCCGCGGCGGGCGGGATGAACATCACGGCGACATCGAAGCCGACGGCCGCCTGCGCCGCGGCGGGCGAGGCGAAGACCGGCACCCCGCTCTGCGTCTCGCCCGCCTTCTTCGGATTGACGCCGCCGACGACGCGCGTGCCGCAGGCCAGCATCTTCTCGGTCCAGAAGGCGCCCTGCCGGCCGGTGATGCCGAGGACGAGGACGCGGTCGGTCTTGCGGACGATCATCGCGCGGCCTCGACGGCGGCCCGCACCGCATCCTCCATCCGCTCATAGGGCTCGATGCCGAGCCGCTCGCGGACGAGCGCCACCGCCTGGTCCTCGCCGGTGCCGTGGATCGAGAAGAAGACCGGAATCTTGGGCTTCAGCGCCTCCCAGGCCTTGACGACGCCCTCGGCCATGACATCGGTGCGCGCGAAGGCGCCGCAGAAATTGACGACGAGGCTCTTGACCCCGGGATTGGCGAGGACGAGGCCGAGCGCCGCCTCGGATTTCGTATAAGCCTCGCCGCCGATCTCGAGGAAATTCGCCGGCCGCCCGCCGCAATGGCGGATGACGTCCATCGTCGTCATGGTGAGGCCGGCGCCGTTAGCAAGGACGCCGACATCGCCTTCGAGCTGGATGAATTTGAGGCCGCTCGCCGCGCCCTTCGCCTCGAGCTCCGTCAGCCTCTCGCCGGCACCGGCGGCCGCGATCTCGCCCTGGCGATAAAGCGCCGCATCGTCGAGCACGAATTTGCAGTCGAGCGCCACGATCCGGCCATCGGCGAGGAGCGCCAGCGGATTGATCTCGAGGAGCTCGGCATCGAAGCGGCGATAGGCGTCATAGAGCTTCACCAGCACGGCGGCGACCGCGGCGTCGACATCGGGGCCGAGCCCCAGCCCGTAGAGCATCGCCCGCGCATCGGCGATGGCGAAGCCGCTCTCGATATCGACGCGGCGGCGGCGGATCGCCTCGGGCCGCGCCGCCGCCACCTCCTCGATCTCCATGCCGCCCTCGGTCGAGAACAGCACCATGGGACAGCGCCCGGCGACATCGGGGAGCACCGCCGCGTAGAATTCGCGTGCGATCGCGGCGCGCGCCTCGACGAGGACCCGCTCGACCGCATGGCCGGCGATCGCCATGCCGAGAATGGCGCCGGCCGCCGTCTCGGCCTCTTCCGCCGTGTCGGCGCGCCTGATCCCGCCCGCCTTGCCGCGCTTCCCCGCCGGCACCTGCGCCTTGACGACCGCGGCGCCGATTGCCGCGACGGCAGCGGCAGCCTCCGCCGGCGTGCGGCACAGCCGCCCCTGCGGCGTCGCGATTCCGGCGGCAGCGAGAATGCAAGTCTTTGCCGCATGCTCTTCGAAATTCATGATGCCCTGCCGAACGACAAATCCCCTCGTTTCTCCGCAAATCTCCCTATCCCCTTGGGGGAGAGGGTCGGGTTAGGGGGTTGCCCGCGCAATCGGGAAATCCGGCTCCGCTCCGGCGCCCAGGCCCTCACCCCGGCCCTCTCCCGTAGACGGCAGAGGAAGCTATTTGCCGTAGCGTGCCCAATACCTCCCGAAGAGCGCCTCCTCGCTCGGCTTGTCCTCGGGAATGGGCGTCACGAGGTGGGTCACGTTGAGGAAGTGCTTGTAGCTCAGATTCTCGGCGATGCTGTTGCCGCCCCAGGTGCCGCAGCCCATGCTGAGGGTGAAATTGAGGCCGTTGTCGAAGCCGCCGCCATTGCCGAAGGTATGCGCCTGGTTGACGAGGACGCGGACGACCGGCGTCTCCTCGGCGAGCTGCCGGGCATGCGCCATGTCCTTCGTGTGGATGCCGCAGGAGTGCCCCAGGCCCTGGAATTCGAGGATCTCGCGCACGCGCGCCGCGGCGGCGGCGAAATCGGCGGCGCGGTAGACGGTGAGGACGAGCGACAGCTTCTCGCCGGAGAAGGGATGCTCGCGGCCGACGCCGTCCTCCTCGACCATGATGAAGCGCGCCCGCCGCGCCGCCTCCGGAAGCTCGGCGAGGCGGGCGATCGCCGCGCATTCCTTGGCGATGACCGCGCGGTTGAGCTTGCCGCCGACCCAGAGCGCATTCTGGATGCGCGCCTTCTCGGCGCTCGTCGCCATGTAGCCGCCGGCCTCGATGAGCGCGGCCACCGCCTTGTCGTAGACGCTGGCGAGAATGACGACGGCGTTTTCCGAGGAGCAGGAGGTGGCGTTGTCGAAGGTCTTCGAGGCGCAGATCTTGCGCGCGGCATCGGCGAGATCGGCGCTCTCGTCGATGATGACCGGCGCGTTCCCCGTGCCGACGCCGATCGCCGGAGTGCCGCTCCGATAGGCTCTGCGCACATTGTCCTGCGAGCCGGTGGCGACGACGAGGTCGGCCGCCTCCATCAGCGCCTCGGTCATGGCCTTCGAGGCCGGAGGCGGCAGGATCTGCACGAGATCCTGTGGCGCGCCGATCTTGCCGAGCTCGGCCCGCATCCACTCTGCGGCGCGCGCCGTCGTGCGGTAGCCGGCGGGCGAGGGCGCGATGATGATGGCGTTCTTGCCTTTCACCGCCATCATCGCCTTGTTGACCGGCGTCGCGCCGGGATTGGTCGAAGGCGTGATCGCGGCGACGACCCCGACCGGCTTCGCCCATTTGATGATGCCCCGCGCCGGATCCTCTTCGATGATGCCGACCGATTTCGCGCGCAGGAGATCGCGCAAGGTGCCGAAGGTCTTGCGCTGCTTCTTGACGATCTTGTCCGGCACGTTGCCGAGGCCGGTATCGGCGACCGCGAGCTCGGCCAGCTCCTTCGCGTGCTCGGGCTTGTAGAGCGACCAGGCGAGCGCCGTCACCGCCTCGTCGGCGCGCGCCTGGTCGGCCGCGGCGAAGGCGCGCATCGCGGCGCGCGCCTTGGCGACGAGGGCGGAGACGACGCTTGCGTCGTCCGGGATGGCTTCCACTCTGGTTGCGACAGTCATTGCGAAGTTCCTTCGATCTGCGCCAGCCCCCTCACCCCGACCCTCTCCCGCTCTCGCGGGAGAGGGAGATGATGATAGCCCCTCGCCCGCGAAGCGACGCAAGCGGGAGAGGGAGGGGCCCACGCGCAAGCGTGGGAGGGTGACGCCTCATGCCACCGTGTAGGCCGCGTATTTCTTCAAGAGCCGCTTCGGCTTCTTCAAGGCGTCGCGGCGGAAGGGCTCGCCCAGCTCCTGCGTCAGCATGAGCTCGATCACGGTCGGCTTGCCGGAGCCCGTCGCCGTCTTCAGGGCATCGCCCACCTGGTCCGGGTGCTCGACTTTGATGCCCTCGGCGCCCATCGTCTTGGCGATGGCGGCAAAGCTCGGATTCTTGAGGTTGGTGCCGACATAGCGGTCGGCGTAGTAGTCGATCTGGTTCTTCTTCTCGGCGCCCCATTGCCCGTTGTTGAAGACGACGGCAACGGCCGGGATGTCCTCGCGCACGCAGGTGAGGATCTCGTTGAGGCTCATGCCCCAGGCGCCGTCGCCGACATAGGCCACGGCCGGGCGGTCGGGGCGCGCCACCTTGGCGCCCATCGCCGTCGGGAAGGCGTAGCCGCAATTGCCGAAGGCCATGGCGGCGAGGAAGGACGGATTCTCCTCGAAGCGCAGATAGGAGTTCGAGACCGAGCAGACATTGCCGATATCGGTCGAGACGACGGCGTTCCTCGGCATCGCCTTTTCGAGCTCGCGCAGCGCCCGGCGCGGGCTGATCGGGCTGCCCCCGGCGTTGGAGAGGCCGTTCAGCTCCTCCTCCCAGGCCGCCTTCTGCTTCTTGATCTCGGAAAGGCGCGCCTCGCGATTGCCATGCGCCGCGATGGTGACATTGCCGGTCTGGAGGCGCTGCAGCAGCTCCGCCGCCGCCGATTTCGCGTCGCCCACGATGCCGACGGAGATGCGCTTCACGAGGCCGATCATGCGCGGATCGCTGTCGACCTGGATGATCTTGGCGTTCTTCGGCCAGTAATCGATGCCGTATTGCGGCAGCGTGCCGAACGGCCCGAGCCGCGTGCCCAGCGCCAGCACGACATCGGCCTGCGCCATGAGGCGCATCGCCGCCTTGGAGCCGAGATAGCCCAGAGGGCCGCACATCAGCGGATGGCTCGCCGGGAAGCTGTCATTGTGGAGATAGCTCGCGACGACCGGCGCCTGGAGATGCTCGGCGAGCGCCTTGGCCGCCGCGGTGCCGCCCGACATGATGACGCCGCCGCCGGCGATGATGACCGGGAACTTCGCCTCGGCGAGGAGCTTCGCCGCCTCGTCGAGGCTCGCCGGCGAGCCGGCGCCGCGGTCGACCGGCTGCGGCTTGGCGATCTCGACGTCGATTTCGCCGTAGAAATAGTCGCGCGGAATGTTGATCTGCACGGGCCCGCGCTCGAGGAGCGCAAGCGTGAAGGCGCGGTGCGTCAGCTCGGCGATGCGGTCCGGCCGGTTCACATGCGTCTGGAACTTGGTGATCTTCGAGAAGATCGGCATCTGCTCGGTCTCCTGGAAGCCGCCGAGCCCGATCGAGGTGCTGCCGGTCTCGGGCGTGATGGCGACGACAGGCGAATGCGCCCAATAGGCGGCGGCGACGCCGGTGACGAAATTGGTGATGCCGGGGCCGTTCTGCCCGATGCAGACGCCGTGCTTGCCGAGAATGCGCGAATAGCCGTCGGCCATGTGCACGGCGTTCTGCTCGTGCGCCACCGAGATGAAGCGGATGCCGGCCGGCTCGAAGAGATCGAGCGCGTCCATATAGGCGGAGCCGACGATGCCGAAGATGTGCTTGACGCCATGCGCGACCAGCGTCTCGACGAAGGCTTCGCTCGGGGTCATCAGGGTCATGGGGCTCTCCTCAGAAGATGGCGCTAGTCATGGCGGATGCTGGCGGCGAGGCGCTCGGCGGCGGCGCGCAGGATCGGCAGGTGGCGCCGCGCATCGGCGACGGACATGCGCGCCGCCGGCGCCTGCAGCGCGACGGCGGCGCAGATCTCGCGGTCGGGTCCGAGGATCGGCACGGCGATGCAGACGACGCCGGTCAGGAACTCCTCGTCGTCGGTCGAGAAGCGGTCGGCGCGGATGCGCGCCAGCGCCGCGTCGAGGCGGCCGCGGTCGGTGATGGTCTTGGGCGTCAGCCGCGCGAGTTCGAGATCGGCGATGAGCGCCGCGCTCTGGCGCTGCGGCAGCAAGGCGAGGAAGAGCTTGCCGATGGCGGTGCAGTGGAGCGGCACGCGCGAGCCGGCCGAGAATTGCAGGCGGAGCGGCCAGTGCTGCGCCTCGACGCGGTCGAGATAGACGATCTCGGCCCCGATCATGGTGCCGATATTGCAGGTCTCGCCGATGGTGTGGACGAGGCCGTTGAGGATGGCGCGGCGCGGCGCGTGACGCATCGCCGTCCGCATGACGCCGAGGGCGAGGTCGATGAGGCGCGGGCCGACGGTGAGGCGCTTGCGCCCGCTCTCGCGCAAGAGGAAGCCGCGCTCGACGAAGCTGTCGGCGAGGCGATGCGCCGTCGCCTTGGGGAGGCCGAGCTGCTCGACGATGTCGGCGACCGTGACCGGGCCGCCGGCATTGGCGACGTAGTCGAGGATGGCGAAGGCGCGCTCGGCGATGCCGGAGCGGTCCTCGCGCGCGGCCGCGCCGCCGACCGGCTCCAGATCGGCCGCGAGCGTCATGGAGCGGCCCTCATCCCGCCGGCTCCGGGGCGGCGCCGCCCATCGCCGGCTCGTCATCGAGGAAGGGCCGGTCGGGGCGCAGCCGCAGGGCGAGGCCGGCGCCGACCAGGACGAGCACGAGCGAGCAGATGAAGGGCACGCTCCAGCTCCCGGTCACGTCGATGATCCGGCCGAAGACGATGGGCGAGAAGATGCCGGCGAGGCCGAAGCCGAAATTCATGAAGCCGCTCGCGGTGCCGGCATATTGCGGCGCGATGTCCATCGGCACCGCCCAGATCGGCGCGACGATGAATTCCGAGAAGAAGAAGGCGCCGGCGAGGCAAAGGGCGGCGGCGGTGAGGTCGTGGATGAAGAGGAGCGGCAGGGTGAAGGCGAAGCAGCCGAGGAAGCCGAGCACGATGACGTTGCGCCGGGCGCTGCGGACGCTCCCCGTTCGCCGCAGCACCAGATCGCTCGCGAGGCCGCCAACCGTGTCGCCGACGAGCCCGGCGAAGAGCACGCCCGCCGTGAAGAAGGACGAGCTCTTGAGGTTGAGCCCGTAGGAATGGACGAAGAAGGACGGGATCCAGTTGATGTAGACCCAGAGAATCCAGCCATAGCAGAAATCGACCATCGTCACCGGCAGGATGCGCGGGAAGAGGCGTCCCCACGGCACCGGCCGGCGCGGCGCGCTCTTCGGCAGCCTTGCCAGCTCTTCGGCCGTGATCGCCGCGTGCTCGCGCGGGTCGTCGCGGAAATAGAGATACCAGACAATGACCCAGAGGAAGCTGACGACGCCCATCACGACGAAGGAGCCGCGCCAGGTGACGAGGGCGATGAGGAAGACGACGACGGGCGAGGTGATGGCGTTGGCGCCGCGCGAGAAGGCGTGGGTGATGCCCTGCGCGAAGCCGCGCCGGTCGGCCGCCGTCCAGCTCGCCATGGCCCGCGTCGCCGTCGGAAAGGCGGCGCCCTCGCCGAAGCCGAGGAGCAGGCGCGCGGTGAAGAGCGAGACGATGCCGCTGGCGAGGCCGGTCAGCGCCGTCGCGAGCGACCACACGAAGCCGCAGATTCCGAGCGTCCGGCGCGGCCCGAAGCGGTCGCCGAGCCAGCCGCCGAAGAGCTGGAAGAGCGCATAAGGGTAAGCGAAGGCGGAGAAGGCGATGCCGAGCTCGGTATTGGTGAGGCCGAGCTCCTTGCTGATGACCGGCGCCGCCGTCGCGATGTTGACCCGGTCGACATAGGTGATGAAGTACATCGCGCAGAGAATGATGAGCACATTCCCGCTGGCGCTGGCTCCGATGCGTCGCATTCCCTCCTCCCCTGCCCGGCCGCCGAGACGCGTCGGCGGTCCGACCGAATTTGTCTCAGTAAATGAGACGTTTTGTCCTATTTTCTTGCACCATACTCCGGGCCGGGCGAGAAGAAAAGAGCCGCGTTCGGCTCGGCGCCGCCGTCGCCCGGCGCGGAGGAGGTATCCGCGGACCGCGCTTGCCGGTTCCCGCGCCCTCCCCTCAAAATCGCGTCGCCCCGGGCCACGGAAGGAGAGGAACGCCGCCATGCAGATCGTCGGGAACACCCTCGAGCACCAGTGGATTCCGTTCACGCCCAACAAGCACTTCAAGGCCGATCCCCGGCTCTTCGTGCGCGCCGAGGGCGTCTATCTCGTCAACCATCACGGCGGCAAGGTGCTCGACGCCTCCTCGGGCCTCTTCTGCAGCAATGCCGGGCATGGCCGGCGCGAGATCACCGAGGCGGTGGCGCGGCAGGTGCAGGAGATGGATTTCGTGCCGCCCTTCCAATACGGCCATCCCGGCTCCTTCGAGCTGGCGCGCCGCGTCGCCGAGCTGACGCCGGAAGGGCTCAACTACATCTTCTTCGTCAATTCCGGCTCCGAGGCGGTCGAGACCGCGCTCAAAGCCGCCCTCGCCTATCACCGCGCGCGCGGTGAGGCGCAGCGCGTCCGCTTCGTCGGCCGCGAGCGCGGCTATCACGGCGTCAATTTCGGCGGCATGAGCGTCGGCGGCATGGTGAAGAACCGCGAGAGCTTCGGGACGGGGCTGCCCGGCGTCATCCATATGCGCCACACCCATATCCCGGAGAACCGCTTCCAGCGCGGCGAGGGCGAGCACGGCGCCGATCTCGCCGATGATCTGCAGCGCGCCGTCGATCTCTGCGGCGGCGACACGATCGCTGCCTGCATCGTCGAGCCGATCGCCGGCTCGACCGGCATCCTGGTGCCGCCCAAGGGCTATCTGAAGCGCCTGCGCGAGATCTGCGACCGGCACGGCATCCTCCTCGTCTTCGACGAGGTGATCTGCGGCTTCGGCCGCACCGGCAAGGCCTTCGCCGCGCACAGCTTCGACGTGACGCCCGATATCCTCACCATGGCGAAGGGCATCACCAACGGCGCCGTGCCGATGGGCGCCGTCGCCTTCCGCGACCGGATCTACCAGGCCGTCATCGACGCGACGCCGGCCGAAGGGGTCATCGAGTTCTTCCACGGCTATACCTATTCCGGCCATCCCGTCGCCTGCGCCGCCGGCCTCGCGACGCTCGACATCTACAAGAACGAGGGCCTCTTCGAGCGCGCGGCGCGCCTCTCGAAGCCGTTCCTCGACCGCGTCTTCTCGCTGAAAGACCTGGCGATCGTGACCGATATCCGCGGCTACGGCATGCTGGGCGCCGTCGATCTGGCGCCTTCGGGCAAGCCGGGCCAGCGCGGCTATCAGACCCTGATCCAGCTCTTCGAGGCGGGCGTCCTGACGCGCGTCACCGCCGACACCGTCATCGTGGCGCCGCCGCTCATCGCCGAGGAGAGCCACCTCGACCAGATGACCGAGGCGCTGCGCAAGGTGCTGACCCGGCACTGAGGCGAAGGGAGCGCGCCCCCTATATTCTCCCTCCCGCAGAGCGCGCAGCGCGGGAGAGGGTTATCGCCTCCTGAGGGGGCGCCGCAGCGCCTCCGGGTTGGCGACGCAGTGCGGGTCGGGCGGAGCGCCGTCGAGGATGGCGAAGACGTTCTCGACGGCCTGCATGGCGACGCGGGCGAAGGCTTCGGCCGTCGTGCCGGCGATATGCGGCGTATAGATCGCGTTGGGCAATGACCAGAGCGGCGATCGCGGGTCCGCCGGCTCCTCCGTGAAGCTGTCGAGCGCGGCGCCGGCGATCCGGCCCTCGCGCAGCGCCGCGATGAGCGCCGCCTCGTCGATGATGGGGCCGCGCGCGGTATTGACGAGAAAGGCGGTTCTCTTCATGAGGCGCAGCGCCTCGCCGCCCATAAGCCCGCGCGTCTCCGCCGTCAGCGGGCAATGGAGCGTGACGATATCGGCCTCGCTGAGGAGATCCGCGAGGGTCAGGCGGCGCTCGATGCCGGCCGGCAGCGCCGCTGCCGCGACATAGGGATCGAACCCCGCGACCGCCATGCCGAAGGCGCGGCCGAGCTCGGCGACGATGCGCCCGATATTGCCGAGCCCGACGATGCCGAGGCGCTTGCCGGCGAGCTCGATCCCCTGCCCGCCTTCGCGCGGCCAGGCGCCGCGCCGCAGCGCCGCGTCGAGCGGCACGAGGCGCTTGGCCAGCGCCAGCATCATGGCGATGGCGTGCTCGGCGACCGAGCGCGCATTGCCGGCGAGAGCGAAGAGCACGGGGATGCCGCGCGCCGTCGCCGCTTCGAGGTCGATATTGTCGACGCCGGCGCCGTGCTTGGAGATGACTTTGAGACGGGGCGAGGCATCCATCGTCGCGCCGTCGATGCGGATCGTCCGCGAGATGATGGCCTCGACCGCCTCGCGCTCGACGATCCGCCGCAGCTCCGCCGGCGGCGTGCTGATCGGCGCGAAGAGCGCCTCGGCGCCGCGCGCGCGGATCATCGCCAGCGCCGCCGGGTCGATCGAGGCGTTGGTGACGAGAATCTTCGTCATGTGTCGTGCCCTCCGGGCTCTTGGGTGTCCGCCGTCGTCCCCGCGCACGGGACCCGCGCGCGGCTGGGTTCCCGCATTCGCGGGAATGACGACGAAAATCGAGCAACAGACGGATCCGCCGCCCTATCTCGAATCCAGCATCCCGCGCAGCACCGTCTCGAGAATGCCGCCGTTGCGGTAATAGGCGAGCTCGTAGGCGGTGTCGAGGCGGCAGGTCAAGGCGAGCTCCTCCTCGGCACCGTCAGCGCGGCGGAAACGCGCGAGGATCGGCGCGCCCGGCTGCCATTCAGCGATGCCGCTCAGCGTCACCCGCTCGCTGCCCTCGAGGCGGAGAGTCTTGCGCGTGACGCCGTCCGGGAATTGCAGCGGCAGCACGCCCATCCCGACGAGATTGGCGCGGTGAATGCGCTCGAAGCTCTCGGCGATGACGGCGCGGACGCCGAGGAGGCGCGTTCCCTTCGCCGCCCAGTCGCGCGCGGAGCCGGCGCCGTACTCCTTTCCGGCGACGATGACGAGCGGCGCGCCGGCGGCGGCATAGGCCTCGGCCGCGGCGACGATCGGCACGGTCCCGCCTTCCGGCCAAAGGCGCGTCACGCCGCCGCGCTTCCCCGGCACCATCTCGTTCCGCAGGCGGGGATTGCTGAAGGCGCCGCGGACCATGACGTCGTGATTGAGGCGGCGGCCGCTGAAGGAGTTGAAGTCCCGCGGCGCGACGCCGCCCGCCATCAGATATCGCCCGGCCGGACCCTCGGGCGGAATGGCGCCGACCGGCGAAATGTGGTCGGTGGTGACGCCGTCGCCGAGAAGGGCGAGAATGCGGGCCTCGGCAATGTCGGCAAGCGCCGGCGCCGCGCGCTCGGCATTGTCGAGAAAGGGCGGCCGGCGGATATAGAGGCTCGCCGGATCCCAGGGAAAGAGCGCTCCCACTGGTGCTGGCAGGGCGTTCCAGCCGGCATCGCCCGCGAAGGCCTCGGCATAGCGGCGGCGGTAAAGCTGCGGGTCGGAAGCAGCCGGGAGAAGCGCCGCGACCTCTTCCGGGCTCGGCCAAATCTCGGCAAGGCCCACCGGGCGACCGGCCGCATCCGCCCCGAGCGCCTCGCGCGTAAGGTCGATGCGGAGCGTGCCGGCGAGCGCATAGGCGACGACGAGGGCGGGCGATGCCAGATAGGTGACGCGGCAGCGCCGGTGAATGCGCCCCTCAAAATTGCGATTCCCCGACAGCACCGCGCCGAGAACGAGGCCGCCCGCCTCGATCGCCGCGTCGATCTCGGGCGCGAGCGGCCCCGAATTCCCCATGCAGGTCGTGCAGCCGAAACCGACGAGGGCGAAGCCGAGCGCATCAAGGCTCGCCTGCAGCCCGGTCGCGGCGAGATAGTCAGCGACGATGCGCGAGCCCGGCGCCAGCGAGGCCTTGACCCAGGGCTTGACGGCGAGGCCGCGCCGCGCGGCGTTCCGCGCGAGAAGCCCCGCCGCGAGCATCGCCGCCGGGTTCGAGGTGTTGGTGCAGCTCGTGATCGCGGCGATGGCGATGTCGCCGTCGGCGAGGGCGAAGTCGCGCCCGGCGACGGCCTGCCGCCGCGGCGCCGCGTCGTTTTTCTCGGCGGCGAGCGCGGCGGCGATCGAGCCCGGCACCTCGCGCAGCGGCAGGCGGTCCTGCGGGCGGCGCGGCCCGGCGACAGCCGGCTCGACGGCGCCGAGATCGAGCTCCACGGTCTCGGTGAAGAGCGGCTCCGCCGCCTCCGCCTCGCGCCACAGCCCCTGCGCCCGGGCATAGGCTTCGACGAGGGCCACTTGGCCGGCCGCGCGCCCCGTTGCGCGCAGATATTGGATCGTCATCAGGTCGATCGGGAAGAAGCCCACGGTGGCGCCGTATTCGGGCGCCATATTGGCGAGGGTCGCGCGGTCGGGAAGGCTGAGCGCCTCGAGCCCCGGCCCGCAGAACTCGACGAATTTCTGGACGAGGCTGCGCCGTCGCAGCGCGGCCGTCAGCGTGAGGACGAGGTCGGTGGCGCCGGCGCCCGGCGGCAGGCGGCCCGTGAGGCGGACGCCCACCACCTCCGGAATGCGCAGCGAGACGGGTTGGCCCAGCAGCGCCGCCGCGGCCTCGATGCCGCCGCAGCCCCAGCCGAGCACGCCCAGCGCATTCACCATGGTCGTATGGCTGTCGGTGCCGAGAAGCGTGTCGGGAAACGCCAGCGCCGCCTCGTCCTCGCCGCGGCAGGCGACGACCGGCGCCAGGAATTCGAGATTGACCTGGTGGCAGATGCCGTTGCCGGGCGGCACGATGCGGAGGCCGCGAAAGGCCTGCCCCGCCCAGCGCAGGAAGGCGTAGCGCTCGCCGTTGCGGGCGAGCTCCGCCGCCATGTTGCGCGCGAGCGCGTCGGCGCTGCCCGCGAAATCCACCTCGACCGAATGGTCGACGACGAGATCGGCCGGGATCAGCGGCTCCGCCCGCGCCGGGTCGCCGCCCAAGCGCCGCAGCGCATCGCGCAGCGCCGCGAGATCGGCAAGCGCCGGCAGCCCCGCCGAATCCTGCATGAGGACCCGCCCCGGATGGAAGGCGATGTCCCGCCCGCCGCGGCGCGTCGCGCCCCACGTCGCGAGCGCCCGGATATCGTCCGCCGTCACGACGACGCCATCCTCGTGCCGGAGCAGATTCTCGAGCAGCACCTTCAGCGAGAAGGGCAGCCGCGCCACATCGCCGATGCCGGCCGCCGCGGCGGCGGCAAGGCTGCAGTAGAAGAGGCGGCGGCCGCCGACCACGAGGCTGCGCCGCGTCCCGAAGCTATGGGTCATGCCCGACTCCGGCGAGCAGCACGTGCTCCCTCAGACGCGCGCTGATGCATCCGGGGGCAGAGCCGCGAAGGGATCGATATGGGCGACGCCCATCGGCGCGAAATGCCGAGTGTTGCCGGTCAGGACAATCATGCCATGGATTTCGGCGCAGGCCGCGATCATCGCGTCCTCCACATCGACCTCGATGCCACTGCCGCGCGCCAGCGCCATCAGCTCGCCGCCGCGGAGCGCGACCTTCTCGTCGACGGCGAGAATGCGGTCGCGATGGCCAGCCAGCACCCGCCGAATCCAGCTCTGCAAGCCCGCGGCCTTGCGCATCGACCCTTTGCGGGCGAGCCATGCGGCGCCATAGCTGATCTCGAGCACCGTGACGGCGCTCAGATAACAGTGATCGCCGTTGCGCCGCAACCAGCCCACGAGTTCTGCATTCGGTTTCCGCTGCGTCGGCGCCGTATGCGAGAGAATGTTGGTGTCGAGCAGATACACCGGATCGCCGGATCACGCCTCGAACAGCCGCGCGCGCAGGGCGCGCGCCTTGCGACGAGGCGGGAGATCGCCGGCATCCAGCGGGCATTCGGCGAGCAGCGCGCCAAAAGAGGGGCGACGGCGCATCAGCTTCTCCCACTCCGCCTCCGAAACGACGACGACCGCCTGCTTGCCGTGGCGGGTGATGCGCTGCGGCCCCTGCCCCAGCGCATCATCAAAGAGATCCTTGAAGCGGCTGCGCGCCTCCTGTAACTGCCATGTCCGCATGAGCGCTGTCCGGATTCAGTAAGCTTTGTACAGAATAGTGGGCCGCGACCGGAGCGTCAACCGGCGGCGAGGTTGGGTCGTGACGGAGCTTCAATGCGACAGCCGTTGGCTCTTGGACGCGACGGCTTTCTAACGCAGCGGCCAGGAAAAATTTGCAGTCAAGGCGACGGCCGTGGCAGCCCGCCCTTCACCTCCTCGGCGTTTCGGCCTAGAAACGGGCAATGCCCGAGCGCTCGCGCAACGTTCTCCTCATCACCCTCGACCAATGGCGCGCCGATTGCCTCTCGGCGCTCGGCCATCCCTGCCTCAGGACGCCGCATCTCGACCGGCTCGCCGGCGAGGGCCTGCTGTTCCGCCGCCACTACACGCAGGCCTCGCCCTGCGGGCCGGGGCGTGCCTCGCTGCTCACCGGGCTCTACGCGCACAATCACCGCTCGGTGCGGAACGGGACGCCGCTCGACGACCGGCACGCCAACCTGGCGCGCGAGCTGCGCAAGGCCGGCTACGACCCCTACCTCTTCGGCTATACCGACACCTCGGTCGACCCGCGCCTCTATGCGCCGAAGGATCCGGCGCTCACCACCTATGAAGGCGTCCTCCCGGGCTTCTCGCGCGGCGCGGTCCTGCCGACCGGGCAAGAGCCGTGGTTCGCCGATCTCGCCCGCAAGGGCTACGCCATTCCGCAGCGGCCGCACGACATCTGGGAGCCGCAGGCGCTGCCCGCGGCCCTGCGCCATCGCGGCCCGACCTTCGCGCCGACGCGCTATCCCGCCGAGGACAGCGAGACGCGCTTCCTCACCGATGCGGTGCTCCATCATCTGAGCCGGCGCGCGGAGGGCTGGTTCGTCCACCTCTCCTATCTGCGCCCCCATCCGCCCTACATCGCGCCCGAGCCCTATAACGCGATGTACGATCCGGACAGCGTTCCGCCCTTCCGCCGCGCCTCCAGCCTCGCCGCCGAGGCGGCGCAGCACCCCTGGCTCGCCTGGCAGCTCGCGAAGAGCCATGCGGCGCCGCTCCCCGAGCACCGGACGCCGATCTTCGGCGAGCTCGACGACGCGGCGCTGCGACAGCTTCGCGCCACCTATTACGGCATGATCACGCAGGTCGACGACGAGCTCGGGCGGCTCTTGGCGGCGCTGCGTCAGGGCGGCGCCTGGGACAGCACCCTCGTCATCGTGACGAGCGATCACGGCGAGCATTTGGGCGACCACTTCATGATCGGCAAGGACGGCTATTTCGAGGCCGCCTTCCACATCCCGCTCATCATCCGCGATCCGTTCGCGGCGCCGGCGACGCGCGGGAGCATGGTCGAGGCGTTCAGCGAGGCCGTGGATGTCATGCCGACGATCCTCGACTGGCTCGGCCTGCCGGCGCCGCCGCAGCTCGACGGGCGGTCGCTGCGCCCCTTCCTCGAAGGCGGTGCGCCCGCGCAGTGGCGGCGCGAGGCGCATTGGGAATACGATTTCCGCGACCTGCGCGATCTCGGCCCCGAGCAGGCGCTGGGCCTCGCCTCCGATCAGTGCGCGCTCGCCGTCATTCGCGACGAGCGGTACAAATACGTGCATTTCGCCGCGCTGCCGCCGCTCTTCTTCGATCTCGCCGCGGATCCGGACGAGCTCTGCGACCTCTCGCGCGATCCCGCCGCCGTGGCGCTCATGCTGGCCTATGCGCAGAAGCTTCTCTCCTGGCGCATGGAGCACGAGGAGCGGACGCTCAGCCACCTCCTGCTCGGCCCCGGGGGCGTGATCTCGCGCCCGCGGCAATTCCGTTGACAAGCCCGGGCGTTTCTTTAGCTTGCACGCACGTTCAACCCCGGCGTGACGGGACAACGCCCTATTCGGCGGTTTTTCGTCTAACCGACACCGATTGCATGGGTCGGGCGTTCTCCGATCGCCCAACCGACCGGAGGGTTATGGCAGAGTCTGTGCAGGACGCGGCGCCGCCGGCTGCCGCCGCGGCGGGGCTGCTCGATGCGGCGGAGCTCGCCGCCTTCGCGCGCGACGGCTTCGTCGTCCGGCGGGGCATGCTCGACGGCGCGACGCTCGGCAATCTGGTCCGGTGGACAGAGGATCTCCTCCACCAACCCGAAATCCCCGGCCGCCACATGGTCTATGGCGAGCCGAGCCTCATCGATCGCGGGCAGCGTCTCATCCAGAGAATCGAGAATTTCTGCCCCTTTCACCCAGGCTTCGATGCCGTGTTGCGGCAGGGACCGCTGATCGACGCCGCCGCCCAGCTCTTCGGCGAGCCGGCCGTCATGTTCAAGGACAAGATCAACTTCAAGATGCCGGGCGGCGACGGCTTCAAGCCGCACCAGGACCAGCAAGCGGGCTGGAGCCGCTACGCCTCGCTCTTCATCACCGCCCTCGTCGCGCTCGATGCCGCCACCAACGAGAATGGCTGCCTCGCCATTGCCGGAGGCCAGCATCGCCGCGGCCTCCTCGGTCCCGAATGGCGCCCGCTCGAAGCCGAGGAGATGGCGGGGTTCGAGCTCGTGCCGCTGCCGACGAGCGCGGGCGATGTCGTCTTTTTTGATAGCTACGTGCCGCACGCCTCGCCGCCCAATCTGTCGCCGCAACAGCGCCGCGTTCTCTATGTCACCTACAACCGCGCCGCGGAGGGCGACCACCGGGCGCGCTACTTCGCCGAGAAGCGTCAGGCCTTCCCGCCCGATGTCGAACGCGAGCCGGGGAAGCGCTATGTCTTCCGCGTCTGAGCCGCCGGCCGACGCCGCCATGCCGCGATCCGCCCTGGCGCCGCCGCCGCAGGCCCATACCGGCGGCTCCTGGACGCATCGCTTGGCGCGCCTCTGCGTCCGCCCGCTGCTCGGCACGCCCGTCACCCCCAACCACCTGACGACGCTGCGCCTCCTCACCGGCCTCGGCGCCTGCCTCGGCGTCGCCCTCGGCAGCCGCGAGGCGGAGGTCTGGGGCGGCTGGCTGTGGGTCCTCTCCGCCTTCCTCGACCGCGCCGACGGCGAGCTGGCGCGGATCGGCGGCAAGACCACCGCCTGGGGACACACCTACGATTATGTCTGCGACACGGTGGTGACGCCGCTCTTCTTCCTCGCCGCGGGAATCGGCCTGCGCGACGGCCTCGGCTGGCTCGGCGCTGTCCTGGGCGCCATCGCCGGCGGCGCCATCCTCGTCAGCAACATCTGGTCGGAGACGGCGGAGCGGCGGATGGCGCCCGGCCGCCGCATCCATGACGGCGCCGGCGGCTTCGACCTCGACGACCTCCTTTATCTGCTGGGACCCGCCGCCTGGCTCGGCTGGCTCGCCCCCCTCCTCGTGGCCGCCGCGATCGGCGCCCCGGCGATGGCCGTCCTCACCTGGCTGAAGCTGCGCCGCCTGCGCGCGGCGGGGGCGCTGTAGCGGGTTATCGCCCCGTCCCTGACCCTGTTTGGGAGCAGGGTCTTGCCGGAAAGCCCCTACGCCGTCGGATGCGGCGTCGCGTCCGCCGGCAGATGCCCGTGCTCGGCCGGCTTCAGCCGGCTCGGCGCGAGCTCGCCCGCCGCTTCCAGCACCGGATAGGCGACGGCGCAGATATGCGAATGGATGCGCTTCAGATCGCGCAGCACGTCGAGATGAAGCGAGCTCGAATCGATGCTCTCGATGCGGCCTTCGCGCAGCCGCGCCCAGTGATTCTCGGCGGCGGCGCGCTCGGCGTCGCGAATCGCCACCTTTTCGTCGAGAAGTTGGCGCGCGATCTTGACGTCGCCCGAGATGAAGACGCCGAGGGCGAGCTTCAGATTGTCGAGGACGCGGCGGTGCAGGGCCGTGAGCTCGCGAGCCCCATCCTCGGAGAAGCGGCGCTTGTTCTTGATCTTCTTCGCCGCCAGCTCCATCAGGTTCTTGTCGATGATGTCGCCGATATGCTCGAGGTTGGTGGTGAAGGTGATGATGTCGGTGGCGCGCCGCCCCTCCTCCTTGTCGAGGCTCTCGCGCGTCACCTCGGTGACGTAGAGCTTGATCGCCTCGTGCAGGCGGTCGACGGCGTTGTCCATGCGCTCGATCTCGCCGACGAGCCTGCGGTCGTCGGTGAGGAGCGCGGTCATGCTCTGCCGCAGCATCGTCTCGACGATGTCGCCCATATGCAGCGTCTCGCGCGCGGCGCAGGTGAGCGCCACCTGCGGCGCCTCCATGCTCGAGCGGTCGAGATAGCGCGGCCGGCCGGGATCCTCGACCGGCGCGCCGTCCGGAATGAGCTTCTGCAGCAGCGCCGCCATCGGATCGTTCAGGAAGATGAAGACCGCGGCCGTCGCCAGGTTGAAGAGCGTGTGGAAATCGGCGATCTGGCGCGCCGCGCTGGCATCGAGCGTCGGCAGCCACGCCGCCGCCGCGCCGACGAAGAGCGCGGCGATGACGGCGCCGATGAAGCGCGTCGCGGCGTTGCCGAAGGCGACGCGCCGCGCCGCCGGTCCCTCACCATAGGATTCGAAGATGACCGGCAGCGTGCCGCCGATATTGGCGCCGAGGACGAGCATGAGCGCGGCTTCCGGCCCGATGATGCCGGCGCCGGCGAGCGACATGACGAAGAGGATGGCGGCGAGGCTCGAATGGGCGAGCCAGGTCAAGAGCGCCGCAACCAGGATGGCGAGGACCGGCTGGCTGGAGAGTCCGGCCAAGAGCTGGCCCAGCAGCGCCGATTGCCGCATCGGCTCCGAAGCGCCGAGCAGCAGCTGGAGCGCGAGCAGCATCAGGCCGAGCCCGATCGCGATCCGCCCCGAATCGCGCCACAGCGTCGCCTTGCTGGTGAGGAAGGTGACGACGCCGCCGAAGATCAGCAGCGAGGACAGCCAGCCGATCGGAAAGGACAGGATCTGGACGACGAGCGTCGTCCCGACATTGGCGCCAAGCATGACGGCGAGGGCCGCCGCCAGCGGCATGAGGCCGCGGCTCGCGAAGGCGCTGGTGATGAGCGCCGTCGCCGTCGAGCTCTGCAGCAGCGCGGTGACGCCGAGCCCCGCCGCGAAGGCGAGGAAGCGGTTCGAGGTGCCGCGCGCGACGACGAGGCGCAGATTGGCTCCGAAAGCCCGCGCGACGCCGGTGCGCACCATCCGCAAGCCCCACAGCAACAGGGCGATGTCGGCAAGGAGATCGAGAAGGATGGTGGTGCCGGACGTCGCAGGGCCCTCCGCTGGCAGGTGAACGAAGTGTTACAGTTTTCTTTCACCAAGCGAATGTCAAGGAGAGCGCCGGAATTTTGCTTGCCTGCTTCTCCTTTCGCTAAACGCTGCCTCGAAAATCGCGCTTCACGCTTCGAGGGCGGCGATGCTTTCGGCTCCGGGCTGCTCGAGCCAGGCTCGCATGCGGCGCAGCGACTCGGCGCGGCTCATCTGGCAATAGGCGAGGCGCACGGGGCGGAACGCGAAGAAGTTGAACTCGATCCAGCCGACGATGCCGGGAAAGCCGTATTGGCGGATGCCGATGCCGGTGGCGGCGAGCTTGTCGACGATGAAGGCGGTCATGTGGTCAAACCAGAAGTTCCGCAGCATCAGCGCCCGGCCGAGATGATCGAGATAGCCCGAGAGGTTGCGCTTGCGCCAGTCGGGGCGAATCCAGAGGCCGCCCGAATGGGCGATGCGGCCGGCGATGCCGCGCGCCGCGTCGAGGTCGATGACGCGGAAGACGCAGGGGCCGGCCGGCGCCGGCCGGTCGTGCCAGAGCCGCACCGAGGCGATGTCCTGCACGAGGTCGGCGCTGTCGAAGGTGCGGTGGCCGATCATGGCGACGAGCGCCCCGTCCGGGGCCGTCGCGCGGAACCAGAAGGCGTTGACGAGCGAGAGATCGACATGCGCCGGGTCGTAGGTCGTGTTCATCGGCGTCTCGGGCGAGGCGGCGAGGCGGAGGCGCACGAACTCGACGAAGTCGCTCTCGATGGTGACGCGCACGCCCGCGCGCTCCAGCTTCTCGAGCATCAGCTCGGCGAAGGCCTCGGCGATCTGGAACTCTTCGAGGGTGAGCGGCTGCGGCGCCGGCGCGCCGCGGCGCGCCACGCGCCAGACGGTCTCCGCCCGCTCTTCCGCCCGCTCCAGCGTCGCGACGCCGGCCTCGTCCAAGATGCCCGCCGCAGGCGCAAGTTCAGGCGTTGCCATAGGCTCGCTTTCGGATCGCAATCCAGGATTGTGGTCTTAACCCTAATAGGAGCTTAAAATCAACCTCTTTAGTGTCAAAATCGGAGGACAATGCGATCGGAGCGCGAACCCGCCTCCACCCCTAATGCTTCGTTAACTGCCCGCGGATAGCGTGGCGGCGATGGCCGAGCTGCAGATTGCCAGCCCCGTGCTGCAACGCGTCTATCGCGACTGCCAGGACCGCCGGAAGGGCAGCGCCCTGCCGTCGCGGCGAAGCTTCGACGTCCTCGACCTCAAATACGTGCTCGGCTACGTCAACCTTCTCGACGTGCTGCGCGCACCGCTCCGCTTCCGCTACCGCGTCCACGGCACCCATTGCGTCGCCCTGCTCGGCTACGACATGACGGGGAAGTTCGTCGACGACTATCCGGACGACGCCTACCGGGCGCGCGTCAGCGAGAAATTCACGCAGGTCGTCGAGACGCGAAGCCCGAGCTGCGACCGGGGCGAGCGCGAGATCGTCGATGGCCGGCGGATCGGTTTCGAGGCCCTGATCCTGCCGCTCGCCGCCGATGGCGAGACGGTCGACATGCTGATGGTGGCGCTCAGCCTCGCGTGACCGGCGGCGCGACGCCCGCCTCCCTGAGGAGCGCCGCCGCGGCGCCCTCGATCGCCGCCGCCGGGAAATCGGCGCCGAGCGTCTGCGACGAGGAATACGCCCCCTCGATGAGAAGGTGGAGCTGATCGGCGAGCCGGCCCGGCTCGCGGGCGCCGAGGCGGCGCGCGAGATCGCGCAGCCGCTGGCGCAGCTTCCGCTTGTGCGCGAGGCAAACGGCGCGCGCCGGATGCGCCCGATCCGGCAATTCCGCAGCCGTGTTGATGAAGGGACAGCCGCGATAGCTGGGGCTCGTGACGCGCCGCGCCAGGCTGGCGAAGAGACCCACGACCTGCCCGGCCGGATCGCCCGCGTGCCGCGCCATCGCCTCGTCCCACCACTCCCAGTAGCGCCGGTCGGCTGCTTCGAGAAAAGCGACGACGAGCTCGTCCTTGGAGGCGAAGTTGCGGTAGAGGCTCATCTTGGCGACGCCCGATTCGGCGATCACCCGGTCGATGCCGACGGCGCGAATGCCCTCACGGTAGAAGAGCGCCGTCGCGGTTTCGAGCACGCGCTCGCGCGCGCTCTTGCGCGCGGCGCCGCCGCCTTCGGCCGCCGCTGCCGAGCCCGTCGGATTTCGCATGGCCGTCATCTCTGCGCTTGCGCGGCCCACTCGTTGACAATGAGACAGACCTGTCTCTACCGTGCCGCCGATTCGATCCGGGGTCAACGGGCTGCGGCCTCGCGCCGCGGCGGAGGGAGATGCGCATGAGGCTGAGCGGCAGAGCGGTGCGCGGCGGCGGGTTGCATTATGGCTGGATCGTCGCGGCGATCACCTTCCTGACGCTGCTTGCCGCCGCCGGCATCCGCGCGACGCCGGGCGTCCTCATGGTGCCGCTCGAGCAGGAATTCGGCTGGACGCGGGCCAGCATCTCCTTTGCCGTCTCGATCAATCTCCTCCTCTACGGCTTCATGGGACCGTTCTCGGCGGCGCTCGTCGACCGGCTCGGCGCGCGGCGGACGATCCTTGCCGGGATGGCGCTCCTCGCCGCCGCGGTCGGCCTCACCTCGCTGATGACGGCCAATTGGCAGCTCGTCCTTCTGTGGGGCATCGCGGTCGGCGCCGGCTCCGGCATGGTCGCCCTGGCGCTTGCCGCCACCATCGTCAATCGCTGGTTCGCCGAGCGGCGCGGCCTCGTCATGGGCGCCCTCACCGCGAGCACGGCGACGGGGCAGCTCATCTTCCTGCCGATCCTCGCGACCATCATCGAGCATGCGGGCTGGCGCGCCGCCGTGCTCAGCATCGCCGGCGCAGGCGCCCTCACCCTGCCCCTCGTCTTCTTCCTGATGCGCGACCGGCCCGAGGATATAGGGCTCCTCCCCTATGGCCAGCAGGGGCCGGCGGCGCCGGCGCCGCGCCTGCGCAACCCGGTCGCCGCCGCCTTCGAGACCTTGGGCGAGGGCCTGCGCTCACGCGATTTCTGGATGCTGGCGACGAGCTTCTTCATCTGCGGCCTCAGCACCAACGGCCTCATCGGCACCCATCTCATCCCCGCCTGCATCGACCACGGCATTCCCGAGGTGATGGCGGCGAGTCTCCTCGCCATGATGGGCGTCTTCGACTTCTTCGGGACGACGATCTCGGGCTGGCTCTCCGACCGCTGGAACAACAATTGGCTGCTCGCCTGGTATTACGGGCTGCGCGGCCTCTCGCTCCTCTTCCTGCCGGCGGCGCTCAACGCCGATTCCGGCGTCGCCCTCACCGCCTTCGCCGTCTTCTACGGCCTCGACTGGATCGCGACGGTGCCGCCGACCCTGCGCCTCACCGCCAACATTTTCGGCAAGGAGAAGGCGGGGATGATGTTCGGCTGGATCGTCGCCGGCCACCAGGTCGGCGCCGCCGTCGCCTCCTTCGGCGCCGGCGCCATCCGCACGTATCTCGGCGATTATTTCGACGCCTTCATGGTCTCGGGCACGACCTGCCTCGCCGCCGCCGTGCTCGTCCTCTTCATCGGCCGCCGCCTCCGCCGCGACGGCGTCGCCGTGCCGGCGGAAGCGGCGAGCGCGGCGTAGCCGCCCGCGGCTTCGTCAGCGGTAGACCGCCTTCATCGCGCCTTCGGGATAGCGGAGCCCGGCCGCGGCGCCGGGCGGGATGGCGACGGCGATGCGCGCAAGCTCGGCCGCGCTCAGCCTCACCTCGAGCGCGCCCAGATTCTCATCGAAGCGGTCGCGGTGCTTGGTGCCGGGGATGGGTATGATGTCGGGACCCTGCGCCAGGAGCCAGGCGAGGACGAGCTGCGCCGGCGTGCAGCCCTTCTCGCGGGCGATCGCCTCGATCGCGGAGACCAGCGCGCGGTTCTTGGCGAAGTTCTCGCCCTGAAAGCGCGGATGCTGGCCGCGGCGGTCGCCCTTGATGTCGTCGAGGCTGCGGATGGCGCCGGTGAGGAAGCCGCGCCCCAGCGGCGAGTAGGCGACGAAGGAGATGCCGAGCTCGCGCGTCGTCCGCAGAGTCTCCTCCGCCTCGATGCGGTAGAGGAGCGAGAACTCGGTCTGCACGGCGGCCAGGGGATGCGTCTTGTGGGCGCGGCGAATCGTCTCCGGGCGCGCCTCGCAAAGCCCGATCTGCCGCACCTTCCCTTGCCGGACGAGGCCCGCCATCGCACCGACGGTATCCTCGATGGGCACGTTGGGGTCGATGCGGTGTGCGTAGTAGAGGTCGATGGTCTCGACGCCGAGCCGCTTCAGGCTCGCATCGCAGGCCTGCCGCACATAGTCCGGCCGGCCGTCGACGCCCTGCCCCGTCGCCGTCTTCACCTGGCCGAATTTCGTCGCCAGCACGACCTTGTCGCGGCGCCCCTTCAAGGCGCGCCCCAGCAGCTCCTCGTTCTGACCCCAGCCATAGAGATCGGCCGAGTCGAGGAAATCGACGCCGCGCTCGATCGCATGATGGATGAGGGCGATCGAGGCGGCTTCGTCGGCCTCGCCATAGACATGCGAGAACGACATGCAGCCGAGCCCGATCGCCGAGACCTGAAGATCGCTGCCGCCGAGCCTCCGATGCTCGAGCCTCTGTACCGTCATCCCACTCCTCCTTACGGGGCTGCGCCGTGAAGCGGCACCATAGCCGAACCACGAAGACGCGAAGGTCACAAAGAAGTGCGGCCCGATCGGCGCGCTACCTTCGGTGATGAATCGAGGGCGGCGTCATCGCGAGGAGCAAAGCGACCGGCGACCCGGGGGCGCGCCGGAAGAAACCGAATGGCTTCGCTCCGCTCGCCGTGGCGCGCGATCTGGCCCGATCTCCCGTGCCTTAGCATCCTTCATGCCTGCGTGGTTCAAGCATTCGGCAGATTGTCGACCACCTCCCGCGTCTCGGCGGAGGCGACGACCGGGACGATCTCGAACTCGATGAGATCGCCCCAGAACGCGACCCATTCCTGCAGCAGCCGGGCGTCGGCGCATTCCATGATCTGGAAGCAGCGGTCGAAATTGGCTTCGATCCAGCTTCCGACGTAAGTGAGGCCCTCGGGCGCGCCGCGACCGCGCTCGCGAAAGCGACGATAGACGGCTCGTGCATCCCGGTTCTTGAAGCGCTCGATCACCATGAAGAGCATGGATGGCCTCCTCGTGCTAGCGGCTCGCGGCAGCCTCGCCGCGAATGCCGAGATAGATGCGCTGCACCTCGGGGTCGTCTTCGAGGGCGCGCGCCGGGCCGTCGAGCACCGTGCGGCCGGTCTGCAGAACATAGGCGTGATCGGCGATTTCGAGGGCGAGCGGCACCGATTGCTCGGCGAGGAGGATGGTGAGGCCCTCGCCGTGAAGGCGCCACAGCGTGTCGTAGAGCGTCTCGACGACGGCGGGGGCGAGGCCGAGGCTCGGCTCGTCCAGCATCAGCAGCTTCGGCTCGCTCATGAGGGCGCGGCCCAGGGCCAGCATCTGCCGCTCGCCGCCGGAAAGCGTCCCCGCCGATTGCCGCCGCCGCTCGGCAAGCCGCGGGAAGATGGCGAAGACGCGCTCCAGCAGCTCCGGAACGCGCTGACGGTCGGCGAGCGCCGTGGCGCCGAGGCGCAGATTCTGCTCGACGGTCTGGCCGACGAAGAGTCGCCAGCCCTCGGGCGAAAGGGCGAGGCCGCGGCCGACGATGGCGTAAGCGGGGAGCCCGCCGATCGCCTCGCCGCGCCAAAGGATGGCGCCGCCGCTTGGCCGGACGAGGCCTGCGATGGCGTTCAGCGTCGTCGTCTTGCCGGCGCCGTTGGAGCCGAGGAGCGCCACGACCTGGCCCGCACCGACGGCGAGGGAGACGTCGGCGACGCCGACGAGGTCGCCGTAGCGCACTTCGAGATGGCGAACATCGAGGAGCGGGGCGGGCGGCGGCGGGCTCATTCGCGCCGTCGCCTCTGCCGTCGCTGGCCGAGATAGGCCTCGATCACCGCGGGATGGTCCACGATGTCGCGCGGCTTGCCGCTCGCGATGGTGCGGCCCTGGTTGAAGACGAGGACGCGGCCGGTGAGGCTCAGGATCACCTCCATGATGTGCTCGACGATGACCAGCGTGATGCCGCGCGCGTGAATGCGGCGGACGAGCGCGATCGCCTCCTGGATCTCGACCGGGTTGAGGCCGGCGAGCGCCTCGTCGAGGAGAATGAGCCGCGGCTCGCTCGCGAGGACGCGGGCGATTTCGAGGCGCTTGCGGCCGGGCGTGCCGAGGCTCCGCGCCGGCTGGTCGCGCAGCCGGTCGAGGCCGGCGAACTCGACGATCCGCCGTGCCGCCTCGCGCGCCTCGCCGCGCGCCGGATGGCGCAGGAAAGCGCCCACCATGACGTTGTCGAGGATCGACATCTCCTCGAAGGTGGCCGGCACCTGGAAGGTGCGGCCAATGCCGAGCCGGGCATGGGCTTCGGGCGTCGCGCGCGTCACCTCGCTGCCGGCGAAGAGGATGCGCCCACTCGTCGGCTGGAGATCGCCCGAGAGGCAATTGAAGAAGGTCGATTTGCCGGCGCCGTTCGGGCCGATGAGGCCGACGATCTCGCCTTCCGCCAATTCGAGCTCGGCGCCCGACAGCGCGAGAAAGCTGCCGAAGGCGCGCGAGACCTGATGCGCCTCAAGCAGCACGGGCCTTCGCCTTCTTCAATGAGCGCGTCGCGATTCGCCGCGAGAGCTCGATGAGCCCGCCGGGCTCGAAGCGCGCCAGCAGCAGAATGATGCCGCCATAGAGAATGTAGGTGAGCCCCGAGCCGCCGCCGCCGAAGAGGCTGTTCGTCGTCGCCTTGAGCGGCACCAGGATGGCGGCGCCGAGCAACGGCCCGAGCAGCGTTCCGACGCCGCCCAGCGCCGCGGTGATGATCATCTCGACCGAGACGAGAATCCCGAAGGCGCTCTCGGGATCGACGAAGCCGACCATGAGCGCGTAAAGCGAGCCTGCGAGCGAGGTGAAGCCGGCGCTGAGGAGAAGCGCCCAGAGCTTGTAGCGGCGGACCGGCACGCCGAGGCTGCGCGCCGCGCGCTCGCCGGCGCGGATGGCGCGCCAGTAATAACCCATGCGGCCGCGCTCGAGATGCGCCGTCAAGGCAAGGATCGCGGCCAGCACCGCGAGGAAGATGTAGTAGTAAGGGACGGCGCTCTTGAAGGAGAGGTCGAGAAGGCTGCGCGGCACCGCCGGGCCCATGAGGCCGATGGCGGCGCCGACGAAATCCCAATTGCCGACGACGATGCGCACGAGCTCGGCGACGGCGATCGTCGCCATCGAGAAATAGTGCCCCTGCAGGCGGAAGGTCGGAACGCCGATCACCGCCGCGACGGCGAGGCTGACGAGAATGCCGGCGGGTATGCCGAGGACGGGGGGAAGCTGCCAATGGGTGTAGACGAGCAGCGGCACATAGGCGCCGATCCCGTAGAAGACGGCATGGCCGACCGAGATCTGCCCGGCATAGCCGCCGAGGATGTTCCAGGCCGCGGCGGCGATCGCCGCGAGCAGCAGGTCGGCGCCCATGCGCTCGTAGAAGGGGCCGGTCAGGATCCAGGGATAGAGCAGCAGCGCGACGGCGATGGCGAGCCAGCCCCAGCGCATCAGACGAGCTTCCCCATGAGGCCCTGCGGCCGCACCCAGAGGATGGCGACGAAGAGGGCGTAGACGACGACGTCCTTGTAGACGGGCCCGAAGGCATAGGCCGAGAGCGACTGGATGACGCCGATGAGGAGCCCGGCGACGAGGGCGCCCGGGATGCTGCCGAAGCCGCCCAAGGCGACGACGACGAAGGCGGTGAGGGCGAAGGTCTCGCCGACGCCGGGCGAGAAGGGATAGAAGGTGGCGATGAGGGCGCCGGCGATGCCGGCCCCCGCCGCCGACAGCCCCCAGGCGAGCGCCTGCATGCGGTCGGGCCGGATGCCCATCAGCATCGCCGCGCTGCGGTCCTCGGCGACGGCGAGAAGGCGGCTCCCGAGCGCCGTGCGCGTCAGCAAGAGATGCGCGCCGATGGTGAGGACGAAGGCGGCGCCGCCGGCGACGAGCTGCGGCATGCCGAGAAGGACGCCGCCGAGATCGACCGTGCCGGGGATGAGATTGTCCGGCAGCGTGCGGAAATTCGCCGAGAACAGCCAGAAGGTGACATAGCGCAGGAGCAGCGCCAAGCCGAAGGTCGACAGAATCTGCGCGATCATCGGCCCGCGGATGATGTGGCGGATGAGGCCGAAATAGACGACGACGCCGAGCAGGAACAGGAAGGCGGCGGCGGCGGGCGCGAAGGCGACGGGCCCGCCGTTGAGCGCGGTGACGACGAGGAACGCCACATACATGCCGATCATGACGAACTCGCCATGGGCGAAGTTGATGACGTTCATCATCCCCCAGATGAGGCTGAGCCCCGCCGAGAAGAGCGCATAGACCGCGCCGAGCAGCAGGCCGCCGGCGATGATCTGGAGGAGGATCACGGGGTAAGCCGCCAAACCGCTGCGGAAAATTCCCCCTTTTCCCTGCTCGGAACTTCTACGAAATCCGTTCCCGCAAGCGAGGACTTTGCAGACCTCCCTCTCCCGCTTGCGGGAGAGGGTCGGGGCGGGGGCAAGCCGCTTCGACACCCCTCACCCTGCCCTCTCCCCGGAGGGGAAAGGGTTTTGAAAAGGCCTCGCAAGCGGGAGAGGGGATCGGAACGGGCGACGCGCACGGTCTGCTTCAGAATTACCGAGCTACGAGGGTCGCCTACTGCCAGCCCTTGAACGGGAAGATGAGCTTCGCCGTCGCCGACTTCTCCGGCCAGACCGCCTTGTACGCCTTGCCCTGGAGCTGAATGAGGTAGGTGGCGCCGAGCTCGTTCTGGCCCGTCTTGTCGAATTTGACGCCCTTGTAGCCCATCATGAGCTGCGCCGGCTTGAGGTCCGTCTCCTGGAGCGCCTTCTGGATCGCCTCGGGCTTGGTCGAGCCGGCGCGGTTGATGGCGTCGGCGAGGACGAAGAAGGCCTGCATGTTGCGCGCCGAGGTGTCGTCCATCTCGTGCCCGGTCTTCTTCTTGAACATCTCGTTGATGAGATATGTCGGGCTGCCCGGCTTGCCGGCATCCCAGGCGCTGCGGTTGACGGCGCCTTGCGCGATGTCGCCGACATTCTCGATGAAGGCCGGATCGGAGAAGCCGGAATCGTCGCCGATCACCACCGGCGGCCGATAGTCGAGGCTTTTCAGCGTCTTCATGTAGAGAATGGTGTCGGCGGTGTAGCTGACGAAGATGATCGCGTCCGGCTTCTTCTCCTTGAGCTGGAGCACCTGCGCCGAGACGTCCGCCGTGTTCGCGTTATAGGAGACGTCGGCGCCGATCGGCAGGTTGGCGGCTTTCGCGGCCTCGCGCAGGCTGCCGGCGATGGAGGTGCCGTAATCGGTGTTCTCGTAGACGATCGCAATCGATTTGATGTCATGACCTTCTTTTTTAAGATCGTTCAGAAACTCCATGTAATTGTTGGCGAAATCCTTCGCGACCGGCGTGACGCGGAAGATCCATTTGAAGCCGCGGCCGGTGATGTTGCCGGCGACCGAATCGCCGACCACGAAGGGGATGCCGTAACGCTCGGCGACGGCGGTCGAGGCGAAGGTCACGGAGGATTGGTAGGCGCCTTGCAGGGCGATGACGTGCTCCTGCGTGATGAGGCGCAGCGCCTGGCTCTGCCCGACCGAGGGGTTGCCCTGATGGTCGGCGACGACGAGCTCGATCTTGGCGCCTTTGAGGTTGGGCAGCCCCGCGGTCTTGGCGAGCGGCAGATCGCCGAGCTCGGGATGCGCGGTGTTGACGATCTCGGCGGCGAGCTCGATCGCCGCCTTCGACTGCTGGCCGGCGCTCGCGGCATTGCCGGAGAGCGGCATTAAGACGCCGATCCTGACGGTCTCCTGCGCGCCCGCCGCGGCGGCAAAGCCGAGCACGGCGGCCGCGGCCGCCGCCATCATCATTCCACGCATGAGCATCCCTCCCCTTTGTCTATTTCACCACGGAGGTACGGAGGAGTGAGGAAACAAACGCTCGAACCACGAAGCCACTAAGGCACGAACAAGGATGATGGGCGCGAAGCGCCCGATAGAGACCCCTGTGTCTTCGTGTCTTCGTGGTGATCCGCCTTCTCCATGACTCCGTGTTGAAATCAGTTCTTATTCCGCCGCAGCACGGGCGCGGCGCTTCGCGGTCGCCGCGGCATCGACCGCGCCGTCGGCGCGCAGCACGACGCCGTATTCCCGCTCCGCCGTCTCGCGCGAGACGAGCCCGTCGAGCACGTCCTCCGCCACCTGCTCGGCCGGGCGCAGCAGCGGATCGCCGAAGCCGCCGCCGCCCGGCAGTTCGAGGCGCACGGCGTCGCGCGGCGGCACGGTCTGCCGCCCCTTGGCGCGGATCGGCCGGCCCGAGAGCAGCGTGACGCGGCCCGGCCGGCCCTCGCCGCCGCCCTCGCGGCCGCGCGCCGGATTGTTGATGCGCTCGAAATTGCAGAGAAGGCTGATCGGCGCGCCGCCGGCGCCGGCGAGCTCGATCACCTGTCCGAGCCCGCCGCGATAGCGGCCGGCGCCGCCCGAATCGGCGCGGAACTCGCGGCGGCGGAAGAGGATGGGCGCGATCGACTCCGTCGCCTCGACCGGGATGGTGCGGACGCCGCTCGGGAAGGCGGTGACGTTGAGCCCGTCCTTGCCCGGGCGGGCCCCGGCGCCGCCGCAATGGAAAATGACGGTCGAAAACTCCTCGAGCGCGCCGGCGTCGCTCCCCTCCTCCACCTCGTCGACCATCGAGCCGCCGCCATAGATTTGCGGGTTCCACAGCGAGGAGGCGCCCTCGGCGGGAACGCCCCCCGGCAGCACCTGGTGGAGACAGCCGAAGACGGTGTCCGGCAACATGTGGCCGACCGTATGGCGCGCCGCCACCGCCCAGGGGCGCTTCACATTGAGGATGCAGCCCTCGGGCGCGCTCACGGTCAAGGGTTCGAGCGAACCCGCATTGTTCGGCACCTCGGGCGCGACGAGGCATTTGATGCCGAAGGCGGTGTAGGCCGTCGTGTAGTTGAGGACGACATTGATGCCATAGGGGCTCGCGGGCGACGTGCCGGTGTAGTCGGTGTGGATTCCGTTCTCGTGGATGGTCATCGCGGCCTTGAGCACGAGCGGCTTGTCATAGCCGTCCATGCGCACGCTGTTGCGATAGGTGCCGCGCGGCAGCTTGCGAATCTCGGCGAGCGTCGCCTCGCGCGAAGCCTCGATGATGTGATTGCCGAGCGTTTCGAGATGGGTGATCTCGAACTCCTCCATCATCTCGACGAGGCGGCGGCCGCCTTCCTCGTTGCAGGCGGCGAGAGCGTAAATATCGCCCTCGACCTGCAAGGGCTCGCGGACATTGGCGCGGACGATCCGCAGCAGGTCCTCGTTCATGCGGCCTTCGCGCGACAGCGGCATGATCGGGATGGCGAGACCCTCCTCGAAGACCTGGCGGCCGTCGGGCCCCATGCCGAGCCCGCCGATATCGACGACGTGAACGGTCGATGCGAAGAGACCCACCGGCTTGCCTGCGACGAAGGTTGGGCTCACCACCGTCAGGTCGTGGAGATGGCCGCAAGTGAGCCACGGATCGTTGGTGACGTAGTGATCGCCCTCCTTCATCGTCTTCAGCGGATAGGCGGCGAGGAAGTGCTTCACCGCCATCGCCATCGAGTTGACGTGGCCGGGGGTCCCCGTCACCGCTTGCGCCAGCATGCGTCCCTCGGCATCGAAAACGCCGGCCGAGAGATCGCCCGCCTCGCGCACCGAGGTCGAGAAGGCGGTGCGCACCAGCGTCTGCGCCTGCTCCTCGACGACCGCGATGAGGCGCGACCACATGATCTGCATGTGGATCTGCGCCAGCGCCGAATTCGCCTTGTCGATCATGGGTCCGGAGGCTAGCGCGCGAGACGGGCGAGGGCAAGGAGCCGAGGCCGCGACGCCGTCAAACACTTTTCGCTCACTCGCTTCACGGCGCGGCTTTGCGCTAAGCTTCTTCCATGCCGGTGGCCCAACTCGACCAGCTCCGCAATCTCGTCAGCCTCGTCATCGAGAAGCACGGGATCAGGGCGCCCTCGGTCGCGCAGCACACCGCGCTTCGCGCGCGCCGCGACGGCGATCTCGAACGCGCCATGACTTGGGACGAGGTGGCGCGCCTCGCCGAGGCCGCGCTGCGCGATCCGGAGGCCTGACTCCGAACACAATTATAGAGGGTCGCTGATCTATACAATTCTCTTACTAAGAGATTTTTAAGAGCGCGCGTCCTATCTCCCGCAACCGTTCGGCGAAGCGGGCGGAACTTCTGCGCCTATTCTGGCCGAAGAGGGAAAGGAGGCGAAGCCATGCGCGCACTCGACAATCTCGGCACACGGGCGAAGATGTACGTGATCTGCGCCGTCTTCATTGCCCCGGTCGTCTACGCCGTCTGGAGCTATGCCGCGCAGAAGCGCGAGCTCATCACCTTCGCCGAGAAGGAGCAGCGCGGCGCCGCTTATGCGACGGCGGTGCGCAGCGCCGTTGCCGCCGCGGCGGCGCGGCTGGCGGGTGGCGCCGGCGCCGCGCTCGGCGCCGCGAGCGAGAGGCTCGAGCGCACGGCCGGGGCCGCTGGTCACGGCATGGATACGGAAGACCAGCGCCGCGCGCTTGCGGAGGCGCTGCGCGCTCTCGCCGCGAGCGCCGGCAGCGAGGAGGCGGACGCCGCCTTCGCTGCCGTCCTCGGCAAGGCCGCGGCGCTCGCCTCGCGCATCGCCGACGACTCCAACCTGTCGCTCGATCCCGACCTCGACAGCTACTACACGCAGGATCTCGTCATGGGCAAGCTGCCGGCGCTGCTCGACGACCTCGCCGAGCTGCGCCGTCTTCTGCGACGGATCGCAAAAACCGGCGCACCGACGACCGAGGAGGGCGTCGCCTATTTGACCCTTCTGGCACGCCTCAAGGACACTGCCGAAGGCGCGAAAGCCGATCTTGCCAGCGCCGCTCGCGGCCGCCATGGGCGCGCGATCGAGCGCGAGCTCGGCGGTCCGGCGACCGCCTTCGTCGAGGTGATGGCTCGGCTTGCCGCCACCCGCGGATCGGCGGCCGATGCCGGGAAGACGCTCGACCTCGCCGCGGCCGAGCGCGACGCCGCGGCCGCATCGCGGCAGGCCTTCATCCTCTGGGACGATGCCGCCGCGGCGCTCGACCGGCTGCTGGCGTCCCGGATCGGCGAATTGCGCCTCTCGCTGTGGGCGACGCTCGGCATGGCGATGCTGCTTCTGGCGCTCTCCTTCGGCCTTGCGACGCTCATCGCCCGGCGGATCGCGGGGCCGCTCGGCCGCCTCGAAGGCCTCGCCAAGACCGTGCGCGAAACCAATGACTACAGTCTGCGCAGCGACTACGCGGCGCGCGACGAGGTTGGCCGCCTTGCCGGGGCGTTCAACGCGATGCTGGCGGAGATCGCCGAGAGCCGCGAGCGGCGGACCGGCGAGGAGGCCGAGCGCGAGCGCCTGCGCGCAGCGCAGGAGAAGCGCGCCCGGCGCCTTGCCGAGCTGACGGAGGGCTTCGAGCGCGAGGCTGCGGGCGTCGTCGAGACGGTGTCCGGTGCGGCCGCCGAGATGCAGAGCGCAGCGAGCGCGATGGTCGCCAATGCCGAGCAGACGACGCGGCAATCGAGCACGGTCGCCGCCGCCTCCGAGCAGACATCGACCAATGTGCAAATGGTGGCGACCGCGGCCGAGGAGCTCGCCGCGTCGATCGCCGAGATCGGCCGCCAAGTCGCGCAATCGACGGCGATGGCGCAAACTGCCGTCGGCGAGGCGGAGCGCGCCAACACGACCGTCAAGAGCCTTGCCGAAGCCGCGCAGCGGATCGGCCAAGTCGTCGATCTCATCAACTCGATCGCGGGGCAGACCAACCTCCTCGCCCTCAATGCGACGATCGAGGCGGCGCGCGCGGGCGAGGCGGGCAAAGGCTTCGCCGTCGTCGCCGCGGAGGTGAAGAGCCTCGCCAACCAGACGGCGAAGGCGACGGAGGAGATCGCGGCGCAGATCGCCGGGATTCAGCAGTCGACGGGCGAGGCGGTGACCGCCATAGAGCGGATCGGCGAGACGATCGAGGAAGTGAGCGAGATCGCCACCTCGATCGCCTCGGCCATCGAGGAGCAGAGCGCGTCGACCCAGGAGATCGCGCGCAACGTGCAGCAGGCGGCGGCGGGCTCTCAGGAGGTGTCGGGCACCATCGCCGAGGTGACGTCAGCCGCGACCGATACGGGCAAGACGGCGCATGCGGTGCTCGCCTCCGCGACCGGCCTTGCCGCCCAGGCGAAGCTGCTCCAGGCCGAAGTCGACCGCTTCCTCGGCGAGGTCAAAGCGGCGTGAAACGCAATTCCCTTGGCGCGACCAAAAAACATTCCTCGCCCCGCTTGCGGGGAGAGGAAGGGGCTCATTGCGAAGCAATGGAAAGGTGAGGGGGTTGATTCAGTGCACTCGTCTTAACGATCGAGCGATCTGCGAAAATACCCTCACCTCAATCCTCTCCCCGCATCGCGCGCATCGCGGTAAGAGGAGGTCAGTACGCCCCCCGCTTCCGTGCGCCGCCGCAGCTCGATATAGCCGAAGCCGTCGATCATCGCCTCGAAGCGCGGGCTGACGATGGTCGAGGTCTCGTCCTCGGCGATGACGGCGGGGCCGCCGACGACGGCGCCGGGCGGCAGATCGCGGCGGAGATAGACGGCGGCGTCGAGGAATTCGCCGGCGACGGGATCGAAGATGCGGCGCCGCCCGGCGGGCGCGGGCGCTGACGGCGCCAGGGCGGCCGGGGCATCCTCGGCGGCTTCGACGGGCGCGCTCAGCGTCAGGACCCAGCTCAGGATCTCGACATCGACGCCGGGGATGGTGCGCTTGTAAAGCGTGCGGTAGGCCGCCTCGAAGGCGGCGAGCAGAAGCCGCGCGTCCTCGGCGGCGTAGCGGCGGACGGGAAGCGCCACCGGAATCTCGTGGCCCTGGCCGCGATAGCGCATGAAGGCGGAGCGGGTCTCGGCGAGCGGCGCATCGCCGGCGCCGCGCCGCACGATCGCCTCCGCCTCGCTCCGCATCTCGCCGAGAATGCGGTTCGCCGTTGCCGCGTCGAAGGCGGAGAGGCGCTGCAGATTGGTGCGCACGATCTCGTAGGCGACGGGCGCCCGCAGGAAGCCTACCGCCGAGCCGACACCGGCGTTGGCCGGGACGAGCACACGGTCGATGCCGAGCTTCTCGGCGACGCGCGCCGCATGGAGCGGCGCCGCGCCGCCGAAGGCGATGAGCGTCCGCCTGCGCAGATCCTTGCCGCTCTCGATGGCATGGACGCGCGCCGCATTCGCCATGTTCTCGTCCACCATCTCGCTGATGCCGACCGCGGCGAGTTCGAGCGGGAGCTCCAGCCGCTCGCCGATGGTCCCGATCGCCGCCGCCGCGGCCGCCGTATCGAGCGGCAGCTTGCCGCCGGAAAAGGCGGCCGGATCGATGCGGCCCAAGGCGAGGTCGGCGTCGGTCACCGTCGGCGCGGTGCCGCCGCGGCCATAGGAGGCGGGGCCGGGCTCCGAGCCCGCGCTTTCCGGGCCGACGGCGATGCGGCCCATTTGATCGACGCGCGCGATCGAGCCGCCGCCGGCGCCGATCTCGACCATCTCGATGACCGGGATGCGCAGCGGGATGCCGCTCCCCTTCTTGAAGCGGTAGATGCGCGCCACTTCGAAAACGCGGTTCGTCTGCGGCCGCGCCTTATCGATGAGGCAGATCTTGGCCGTCGTGCCGCCCATATCGAAGGACAGCACCTCGTCGAGGCTTCGCTGGCGGGCGATGTGGCTGGCGAAGATGGCGCCGCCCGCCGGCCCCGATTCGACGAGGCGGACGGGAAAGCGGATCGCCGTCTCGATGGTGGTGAGGCCGCCGCCCGACAGCATGAGAAAGAGCGGACAAGCAAAGCCCGCGGCTTCGAGGTCGCGCTCGAGATTGCCGAGATAGCGCGCCATGAGCGGCTGGATGTAGGCGTTGGCGCAGGCGGTCGAGAAGCGCTCATATTCGCGCATCTCGGGCGAGACCTCGGAGGAGAGCGTGACGGGAAGGCCCGGCAGGCGCGCCGCCAGCAGTTCGGCGATGCGTCGCTCGTGCTCGGGGTTGGTGAAGCTGTGGAGGAACCCGACCGCGACCGCCTCGATCCCTTGCCGCTCGATCTCGCCGATGACCCGGCCCGCATCGCCCTCGTCGAGCGGGGTGACGACGCGGCCCCGCGCGTCGATCCGCTCAGCGACGCCGAAGCGCCAGCGCCGGGGCACGAGCGGCGGCGGCAAGTCGATGTTGACGTCGTATTGCTCGAAGCGGTTCTCGTGCCGGATCTCGATCGTGTCGCGGAAGCCCTCCGTCGTGATGAGCGCGGTGCGGGCGCCCTTGCGCTCGATGAGGGCGTTCGTCGCCAGCGTCGTGCCGTGAATGATGATGCCGAGATCGGCCGGCCGCAGCCGCGCCTCGTCGAGGACGCGAGCGATCGCCTGGAGGACGCCGCGCTCGGGCGCGCTCGCCGTGGTCAGCACCTTGGCGCTGAAGCGGCGGCCCTCGCTTTCGAGGGCGACATCGGTGAAGGTCCCGCCAATATCGACGCCGAGACGCGCTTTCTGCCTGGGCTGCACGGTCTGTCTCTGGAGCAGGAGGGAGGATGGTCGCCGGCATCGCCGCCGGACGGCGCCGAATTCTCGTTGCGAGCGGCGGCGCTGTCAATTCGGGCGGGCGGGAGCCTCGCTGCCGCGCCGCGGCTCCCCCACCCTCCCCGCGCCCGCAGGCGCGGCAGGGTTCGGGAGGGAGGCGGGCGCTGCCAGCAACGCCGCGAGGCGCTCGCCCGCTCCCGGGAGGGCGGCCAGCGCCGCGCCAGCGAGGGCGGCAGCGCCGCGGTTCCGGACGATCGCGGCGGTGCGCGCCGGGTCGGCCGACCATGCCCTGCGGACGGCATCGGTGAGAAGCCAGCGATCCGCCGCGTCCGTCGCCGGGTAGACGGCGAGGGCGAGATCGAGGCGGCGCCACAGCAAGGCCGGATCGCTGGCACCCGTCTGCAGCGACAGGGCGAGGGCACGGCTGGAGGCCGCCGTCGCGCCGGAGGCGAGCTCCAGATCGGCGAGGGCGACCCAGGCGGCGGGGTCGACCGGCGCGCGGGCAAGCCCGCGCCCGAGCGCGACCTCCGCCGCGCGGCGCAGTTCGCCCGGCGCGGCAACGCGCTCGCCGGGCTGGTCTGCCAGCAGATACTGCGCCTTGCCGAGGCGGGCGAGACGCTCGCCCGACGGGTGCCATCTCACCGCCGCGGCCTCGCTCCTGACGAGGCGCGCAAGATCGCCTTGGGACAAGCGGTCTCCGGCGGCAAGCCGCGCCGCCAGCCGGTCGCCGGCGGCGCCGGCGACCGCGGCGCCGAGGCGCGGCGCCCCGGCGAAGACAAGCAGAACCCCGCCGGCGGCGAGAAGGGCGACGCGGGCATGCGCCGCCCAGCGGCGCGCGCCGGCCCGGCCGTCAGCTCGCATATTCCTTGTAGGTGCCGTAGTAGTAGCCGTGGTCGCCATAGCCGAAGCGGGCATGCTTGCGGACATTGACGCGGCTCAGAACGACGCCCGCGATCTGGCCGCCCACGGTCTGAATTTGCTTCAGCGCGCCGAGGACGACCTGGCGCGGCGTCTTCTCCCAGCGGACGATGAAGATCGTGGCGTCGACGATGCGCGAGAGGACGAGCGAGTCGGAGGCGGCCAGCACCGGCGGGCTGTCGATGACGACCATATCGTAGTGCTGCGAGATCGACCGGACGAAGTCGCGCATATGCTGCGAGCCCAGAAGGTCCTGCGGGTTGGGCATGCCGGCATGGGCGCAGATGAAGTCGACGCCGCTCTCGGCATCCCGGTTCAGCACCTCTTCCGGCGCGATCTTGCCGGCAAAAAGCTCGGGCAGGGTCGCATCGCTGCGGCCCTTCAACATCGCCGCGATCTTCGGCCGCCGCAAGTCGGCGTCGATGAGCAGGACCTTCTGGCCGGCCTTGGCGGCGCTGCGCGCGAGCGAGACGGAGATCAGCGACTTGCCCTCTTCCGGCACAGCCGAGGTGACGAGCAGCACGCGCGGCGGCTTGTCCACGTTGGCGTAGAGAATGGCCGTGCGCACGGAGCGGATCGATTCGGCAAAGGCCGAGCTCGGCTGGCGCAGCACGGTGTCCTCGGGCTTCCGCAGCAGACCGCGGCCGGAGATCATCGGGATCATGCCGAGGCCGACGACGCCGGTCATGCTCTCGACCTGCTCGGCCGCGCGGAAGCCGTTGTCGAGCCGCTCGGCGATGACGGCGATGACGATGCCGATGAGGGCGGAGCCGAGCAGCGCCAGGGCGATGAACAGCTTCTTGTTCGGAAAGGACGGATCGACCGGCACATCGGCCCGCGCGATGACGCGCGCATCGGGCTGCTGGATGTCCTCCTCCTGCGAGGTCTCCTTGAAGCGCGTGAGGAAGCTCTCATAGAGCGCCCGGCTCGCCTGCGCCTCGCGCTCCAGCTCGTGCAGCTTCACGGTCGCATCGTTGCTTTTCGAGGCGTTCTTCTGCAGCTCGGCGAGGTTCTGCTGCAGGCTCTGCACGCGGATGCGGGCGACCTGCACGTCCTGCGCCAGGTTGCCGACGATCTTGTTGATCTCTTGCGCGATCTGGCGGCGCACATCGCGCAGCTCGGCGCGCACATTGATGATGGCGGGATGGCGCGGCCCGAAGCGGGCGGAGAGATCGGCCTCCTTGCGCACCACCTCGGTCTCCTGCGCGCGGAGCTGGGTGATGAGCGGCGAATTCAGCACTTCGGGGGCATCCGCCTCGACCGTGCCCTTCTTCATCGCCTCCTGGAACTGCCGCAGCCGCGCCTCCTTCTGCGCGAGATCGGCGTTGGCAAGGACGAGCTGCGAGTTCAGCTCGCCCAATTGCTGCGTGGTGATCGTCGTGCCTTTAACGTCGGCCGCGGTCAGCTTGTGCTGGTCGCGATAGGTCTGGACCGCCTGCTCGGCTGCGTTGACCTGCGTGCGCAGCTCGGCCACCTGCTGGCTGAGCCAGGCATTGGCTCGCTTCGTCGCGTCGAACTTCGCTTCGAGCTGATCGACGAGGTAGAGATCGGCGACCGTGTTGACGATCTGGGTCGCGAGCTCGGGATTCTCGTCGGTGTAGCTGAGCTTGATCGTGTAGGAGCGCGTGTCGTTGCCGATGGCGAGGTGGTCGAGGAGCTTGTCGGTGAGCCGCATCAGGGTCTGCTGCTGCTGCTCCGCCGGGGTCAGCGCGACCCGCGCCGGCGGCCGGATCACCCCGATCTCGGCGAGCCAGTCGAGCGCGCTCCGGCGGAACTTGGCGAGGCTCGACCAGACGTCGCCCTTATCGCCTTTGAGCTCGGTGTTGAAATCGGGATTGCCGACGAGACCCAGCTTCTCGATCACCTTTTCGATGAGCTGGCGCGAGCGCAGCACGTCGATCTCGGAGCGGACGGCCGCGGCCTCGGGCTGAAGTCCGGAGACGACCGCCTGAAGGTCGATGACATTGGTCTTGCGCGTGTCGAGGAGGAGCGCCGTGTCCGCCGTGTATTTCGGCTTGAGGTTGAAGACGACGAGCACCGCAATCGTCGTCAGCACCAGCATACAGCCGAGGATGAGCGCGCGGCGGCGGCGCAGCATTCCCAGCATCTCGCGAATATCGAACTGATCGCGCCAAATCGAGGAGCGCGTGAGGCGCGGCCCCGCCGCGCGCAGGGTGATTGCGTCGTCCCGCGTGCCAACGCCGCTTCCGTCCATCTGCTACCCCGCCCCTCTGCCAGAACGCAGTTGCGGGAGCAAACAACCGGATGTCCAACGCGTTCCCGCAAGTGGAACGGAAGGCGCCGTCATATCACCCAAAGCAACAATGAAAGGCGGCGCGCGGCACCCCGAAGGGAGAAGGCGAGAGCCGCCGACGAGAGAGGCGCCGCTCGGACGGCTCGCCCACCCCGAGGGGAGCGGGCGAGCCGATAGGCGCGGTCAGAGCTGCGCGCCGAGGCGCAAGAGGAAGAGGTCGCGCGAGAACTGGCCGGTGGCCGAGGTTCCGGCGGAGCTGCGGTTCGTATAGGTGTAGGAGCCGCCGAGGTAGAAATTGCGGGTGAAGAGATAGCGCAGGCCGGCGCCGACATCGAAGCGGTCGTCCGTCCGGTCGATGCCTTTGTAATCGTCGTTCTCGTAGTCGACTTCGCCGTGCAGGAGCAGGTTGCGCAGCAGCTCGTGGTCGATGGCGAGGGCGACGGTCGAGCGCAGATAGCCCGGCGAGTTGGCGGAAAGGCCCTGGGAATTCAGCGCGATCGTGTTCTCGTCCTGAACCTGGCGCTGCCCGTTCAGGGAAATCGAGGTCAGCTCGGTGACGTTCCAGACGATGCGCGCGCCGAAATCGAGGCCGCCGATCGAGCCGAGGGCGCTCGAGCGGTAGTCCTGGTTCAAATAGCCGGCATAGACCTCGGCATAGGTGATCCCGGTGAGGTCTATGGTGGCGCCGACATCGGCGCGGTAGCCCGAGGAGTTGCGGTCGGGCACGCCGGCCACGCCGCCCGTCGAATTGTCGTAGTCGCGGATATTCCCGGACACGCGCGCGAAGGCCTCGTAGCGCGGCGCGAATTCATAGCTGACGCGCAGCGACGGCGCGTAGACATTGACGTTGCGGACCTTCTCGTTGATGGTCCCGCCGCCGATCGCCGCCACGTTCTGATAGTCCTCGCGGCGGAAATCGAAGCTGGCGAGATAGCCGATCCGCAAGCCGTGCTGGGTGAGGCCGAGCGTGCCGGTATAGGCGTCGAATTCGACGGGATTGGCGGCGCCGCCGGGCGCATCCGGCGAGTCGCGCTCTTCATGCAGGTGCTCGTATTTGAGGCCGGCAAGCCCGGCGAAGGTCGCGCTCACATCGTAGCGGCCCTGCGCCGCCGCGAAGTAGTCGCCGTAATTCTCGCTGCTTTGCTTTGCATAAGTGCCGACGCTGGCGCCGGCCCGCAGGTCGAGCTCGTGAACGCCCCAATTGGAGCGGAGATCGAGCGTCGGCGAGACGACGGTGACGAAATCGTCCTTGGTGTTCGTCTTGGTCGCGAAGACGTTGTCATTGTAGAGCTCGTCCGCTTCGAGCTTCGGATAGAGAAAGAAGCTGCCGAGCCGCAGACCCAGCGGGTCGTATTCCGGACGCGGCCGCTCCGTCACGCTCTGCCCGCGCTGAAGCAGCTGCCCGAAATCCTCCGGCCGCTGCGAGGGCTCGGTGGGCGAGACGGGCGGCGCCGCCGTTGGCGGAGCCGGAGGGAGATCGATCTGGGCCTGGGCGGCCGAAGCGAGCACCAGCCCCACAGCGCTTGTCGCGAGAAGCAGTCGGACGATCATTCTCCACCCTTGGCTCTCGTTTCCCCTGACGACGCAATAACCTAACTTCCGCTTGCCGCGCGGCAATATAGCCGAAAATTGCGTCAAACGACACCATTACAGTTAATGCGCAATCTTTGCACGATTTACAAACGAAATCCGCGAGAACGCCGCGGATCCGTCCGGCAAGAATAATCCCAAAGGGTTTGAAGCCGTGACCATTCGGGGATCGGCTCAGTAGAAGAGCTTCAGCACCAGGAAGATCGGCACGGCCCAGCACAGGGCCGCAGCCGCGACGATGAAGAGAAACCGCCGGCGCCGCGACCAGCGGCGCTCGGCGGCCGCGTCGATGACGCCGAGAGCGGGTTCGTCGGCAACGGGCCGTGGCTCGCGCGCTTCGCCGATCAAGTAGTCAGTCCCTGCAGCGGACCGGTCTCTCGGCCGATCCTTCCCGTTTTGGTCGCCCGGTCGCGACGCCGACAGTATAGAGTCTTATCCCGCGCCGGCAATCCGCCGCGTTGCGCCGCGCCGCGACGGAAGCGCCCCTCGACGACGCGCCGCCGCTCGGGCATGTTGCGCCGGAGGGACACGCCATGGACGACATCGCGCGACACAGCGTCGGCCGCTACGACTACGTTATCGTCGGTGCGGGGCCGGCCGGCTGCATCCTCGCCAACCGCCTCAGCGCCGATCCGGCGACACGGGTCCTCCTCCTCGAGGCGGGCGGCAAGGACGACTATCTCTGGATCCATATTCCGGTCGGCTACCTTTATTGCATGGGCAATCCGCGCACCGACTGGTGCTTCACGACCGAGGCCGAGGCGGGCCTCAACGGCCGGAGCTTGGCGTATCCCCGCGGCCGCGTCCTCGGCGGCTGCTCCTCGATCAACGGCATGATCTATATGCGCGGCCAGGCGCGCGACTATGACGGCTGGCGACAGCTCGGCAATGCCGGATGGTCGTGGGACGACGTCCTGCCCTACTTCAAGAAATCCGAGGACCACGTCCATGGCGCCGACGCGCTGCACGGCGCCGGCGGCGAGCTGCGCGTCGAGGAGCCGCGCATCGCCTGGGAGATCCTCGACGCCTTCCGCGAAGCGGCGGCCGAGACCGGGATTCCGCCGACCAAGGACTTCAATCGCGGCGACAACGAAGGCTGCGGCTATTTCCAGGTGACGCAGCGCCGCGGCTGGCGCTGGAGCGCGGCCCGCGCCTTCCTCCATCCGGTCATGAAGCGGCCGAACCTCAGGGTGCTGACGGGCGCGCAGACGAGCGCCATCCGCTTCGAGGGAAGGCGGGCGACCGGCGTCGAGTTCTGGCAGGCGGGGGCGGCGCGCACGGCCGAGGCGGCGGGCGAGGTCATCCTTGCCGCCGGCGCCGTCGGCTCGCCGCACCTCCTCGAGCTCTCCGGCATCGGCCGCGGCGCGCTGCTGCAGGCCCATGGCATCAGCGTCCGCCACGACCTGCCCGGCGTCGGCGAGAATCTGCAGGACCATCT